>ERZ773050.444-NODE-444-length-23817-cov-5.058960_pt1 | contig 23817 bp, 29 predicted proteins | sample MGYA00580632_ERZ773050 | MGnify/ENA primary metagenome ERZ773050 (study PRJEB29015, sample SAMEA2738123) | human oral metagenome | biome: human oral; feature: human-associated habitat; material: saliva | place: China | collected 2166 ... | reverse complement strand
AAGAGTATGGCGATCTTGAAAGATTTACTAGAAAACAATTAGAAGAAGCCAACTTTGGCTGGGTATTCGATTGCCCGAGGATTAAAGTTAAGGAGGTAACAGAATGATAATATCAGATGAAGAATACCTAAAATTCATAGAAAACGGTCAAAAGTACGCTTTGGAGATTCTTAGAGAATATTTCAAAAACGATGATGAGGAGGTGCAAGATGATTCCAAGATTTAGAGCGTGGCATAATGAACTTGGTAGAATGATGTCGATAAAGAACATATGGTTCCAAGACAGTCGCCTTGAAGAACTTGAACTAAATGATGCAGTCATGAATGATTATATTACAGCTTATCCAGACGAAATTGAACTCATGCAGTCAACAGGACTCAAGGACAAAAATGGAAAAGAAATCTTTGAGGGGGATATCTTAAAGAGCAATAAATACATAACTAGCGTATTTTATGAAGAAGGTGCTTATTGTGTGAAGTTCTGTCGGACTACAAATACTACGGTAACTATGAATGTGATAAGTTTTATTGAAAAGTATAAAACTAAAGTCATTGGAAATATCTACGAAAATCCAGAACTTTTGGAGGACTGCAAATGACGAAATTTATTCAACTCATACCTTTTAAGTACGGAGAAGTAAAAAATCCTATAACGGTTAATGTGAGTTATATTACAACCGTTTTGAAAGATGATGATTATTTCAGCAAAGTGTTTGTAAGCGATGAAATCAAAGCTAATCTTAAAAAACAACTAACTGCTGACGAATTTTTGTATGTAATAGAACCAATGTATGAAAATATTGTTGCAATTTTAACTCAAAAAGAGGAGAAACAATGAAACGCTTTTTAATTGGCTATGCCTTACTCACGACTTGCCTATTGTTTATGCAGCGGTCGATTATAGACGAGCAAGAAAAGCCCTTACTTGTTTATTATGCAGATAATCAAGGATTAGGAATAAAAGGAATTGTAAGCGACAAGAAAAAAATAGGCAACTTATATACGGTAACGATAAATGATAATATTTTTGTGGTAAGTGAACGAAAATATCAAGAAATAAAAATCGGGGACGAGGTGGAACTTTGAAAGTTTACGTTGTGAGAAAATACTTGAAGGCTACAAGGATGGAATGCAATCGAACGTCACCATTTGAAGAAGTCGAATTTCAAACGAAAGAAGAAGCGATTGCGTATAGACAATCGCAAAAAAGAGACGTCTTCGATATCTATCAAAAAGAATTTTAAAAAGCTATCAGGCTAGAAAGGTGGGAAGTTTGAGAATTGAAACACGATACGGATATTTAATAGACGCGCTTAGACGCTATCCGTTCGATAAAGAAATAAAAGAACGTATCGAAGAAATTACTTTCCCGTATCAAAATTTTGATGAAAACTGGTATATCAAAAGTAAGACCGCAAAGAATACTCCCGAAGCCTTGAAAAACGTCATTATGAAAGAAAATGATCCAGAATTGATTCGACTTTATACGCTAACACAAGCGATTGAAGAATACAAGGCGGAGTGCGGGGTTACAAATTGGGAAGCAATCAAGGCTCTTTATGTGACACGCTCAAAGAACGTTGAAGGAGTGGCACTTGAACTCTTTATGTCAAAAAATTCGGTATATAGGCACGTTATCAAGCCGTTCTTTGAAGGACTAGAAAAGAAATATACAAGTATTTTTTTAAAAAGTCGCTAAAAGTTGGGAAAAGTGCACGGAAAAAGGTGATAAAATTGTATTATCAGGAGAAAAACGAAAAGAACTTTTTGAGGTGCAATAAAGCGCTTCTTACGCGGGCAAAAGGTGAGGCGGTTCGATTCCGCCCGTCCGCTTAGACAAGGTTTTTCATGAGTTTTCCTTGTCAACCTTTCCATTCTACTAGACAGCCCTTTTCGGGCTGTTTTTTGGTGCTTATATGAAAATCGAAACAATAAATATTGCTGACGTGGTGGAATACGAAAATAACGCGAAATTACACCCGCAAGAACAAATTGAAAAAATAAAAAAATCAATCCTCGAATTCGGAAATAATGATCCTATCGCAATAGATGAAAATAACGTCTTGATTGAAGGACACGGAAGATTGAAAGCCTTGAAGCAGCTCGGATTTGATGAAGTGGAAGCTATTCGATTATCTCATTTGTCCGAAGAACAAAAGAAGGCTTATATCTTGGTGCATAATAAGCTGAATATCGACACGGGCTTCGACGCTGATTTATTAAGCGCGGAATTAGAAGATATCTTTACCGTCGATATGAGCGAATACGGATTCGAATTTTCAGAAGTGGACCTCGGTTTTTCGGATGATGCACCAAAAGAGGATGAAGGGGAATTTCATAGAGAAACAACAATCAATCAGTACAATCTCGATTTATTCGAGCCCGGAAAAACTGAAGGGCGTTTTGAAATGCCTATCCTTGAACCGGTGGATCATATACCTAAAAAGTTACAAGGGTTTAATTACGTTCTAAACAAACCCGATTATGAAGCGGGCGTGCATTTCTTCCTTGACGATTATCAATTTGAGAGAATCTGGCAACGCCCGGAATTTTATATTGAAAAATTAAGTAAATTCGATTGCGTACTAACGCCGGATTTTAGCTTATATATCGATATGCCGGTCGCTATGCAAGTATGGAACGTTTACCGCTCGAGGTTAATCGGTCAAGTTATGCAACGTTACGGTTATACCGTGATTCCTACTGTATCGTGGGCGTATTCGGATAGCTTTTCATTTTGTTTTGACGGGTTGCCGGAAGGCGCTACACTTGCGGTTAGTACAATCGGAGTTAAACAGAATGAAGAACAATTTGAAATATGGAAAGACGGGATGGACGTCATGATTGAGCTATTGAAGCCTAAAAGATTATTGGTCTATGGTGGCGCGGTCGAATATGACTATGGAGATATTGAAGTACATTATTTTGAAAATGCAACGACAGAAAGGATGAAACGACATGGGCGGTAGAGGTGCAAGCTCCGGAAAAGTTAAAAAATCCGGTGGCGGAGGCGTAAAAGCTGAAGTAGTACAAACTGAAGCAAAACAACAAGAACAAACGAAGTCTTTTTTATTCAATAGGATAGACGAAATAAAAAAATTCGGTGATAGAGAATATAAATTAAAGAATATTCCAAGAGGCGCGAAAGGTTTTTTGACGATGTTTCAAAAGAACGCTGCAAGACTTGGTTCGACGTTTGGGTTAAATGAAGAATTTGTCATCGCTAAATATGCGACGAAAAAGGGCTATAAAAATTTAGATAAAAAAACAAAAGGGGAAGTAAAGGCGATTATAAAAGATTACTCGAAAAATCAGAATCCCCGTCTATACGAGAAAATGAAAAAAGAAAATTTTGACTGGTATAAGTACGAGTAGAGAAAAAAAGAGGTGTAAGTGTTGGGTGGCAGAGGTGCGAGTTCTGGCATGAGCAAAAAAGGCAAAAAGTATGGTACAGAATATAAAACTTTACATAAAGTAGGGAATATTAAGTTTGTTGTTCAAAATGAGCAGGGCTCACAAAAAGCGCCGATGGAAACTATGACCGAAGGTAGAGTGTATGCATTAGTTGATAAACACACAAACAATTTAAAGAGTATTACTTACAATGATACAAAAAATAAACGCAATAAACAGATAGAACTAGATCATGAACATAAAAAAATGATTCCTCATGTTCATCACGGTTATTTTCATAATGAATATGAAGTAAGTAAAAAAGGTGGCACGAATCTAACAACTAAAGAGAGGAAAATGGTTGATAGAGTGACGAAAGAGTGGTATAATTTTAATAGAAAACGCAAGGGATAGTATAGAAGGAGTACGCCTTGATAGAGGAAGCTACGGTGCGAATCCGTATCATTGCGTTGTATTTAACCCCTTAATTGGGGTTTTTTGTTGTCGAAATAAAAACGACAATCCCTCTTTTAGAATATAAAACGAAGTCATGAGTAAAAAACTTGTGGCTTTTTTAATTTGAAAGGAGGTAAGAATTGCCTAGAGATGGAACAGAAAACTTGATTCCAGTTACCGAGCGAACCAAGGAAGAAGCAAGAGAAATTTCACGAAAAGGCGGTATCGCCTCCGGGAAAGCTCGAAGGGAAAAAGCGGACTTAAAAAAGAAAGTCAATGAGATTTTATCGATGGATGTTTTCAGTCCGCAACTCAAAGAAACGCTAGAAGAAAAGGGCTTGAGCGCTACAAACCAGACGGCAGTCGTGACGGTTCTTTTGCAAAAAGCCTTAAAAGGTGATATGCGAGCGATTGAGCTTTTAGCTAAGATGAACGGGAACGAGGGCACGAAAGACAGCCTTGATAAGAAAGAACAAAAAGAACGCGTCAAGGCAATGCAGCTCGAAAACAAGAAACGCGAGCAACAACTCGAGGGTGGCGTTGCGTCCGAAGATATCATGGCTGATTATTTTGATAAGTTGGAAGGAGTGATTCAAAATGACTCTTGACCGGCTTTATACGGACAAACAAATTAAAATCTTGAGGCGTTCCCTTGCCCGTGATTGGTACATGATGATAAACCACGGGGCGGTACGGGCCGGAAAGACAAAACTTGACAACGATCTTTTTTTAATGGAATTGAAACGCGTTAAAAAGAACGCTGCAAAAGTCGGGGTTCAAACTCCTATGTATATCTTAGGAGCTGTATCGTCCGGAACACTTCAGACGAATATCTTACGCGAAATTACGGACGCTTACGGGCACGAATTCCAGTTTGATAGACACGGAAATTTCACGCTTTTCGGGGTGTATGTCGTTACGACGTTTACGGGCTCGATAGCGGGCTTGAAAGCTATTCGTGGTATGACAGCCTTCGGAGCTTACGTCAACGAGGCGACACTTGCGAATAAGGAAGTATTCGACGAAATTTTAAAACGTTGCTCGGGATACGGTGCGCGTATTATATGCGATACCAACCCGGACCATCCGAAACATTGGCTTAAAGTTGATTATATCGACAAAGCTGATGGTGAGAAAATACTTGCCAATCATTTTACAATTTTTGATAATACATTCTTGAATCAACGATATGTCGATAACTTAATCGCAACGACTCCTTCCGGTATGTTTACCGAACGCGGTATCTATGGCCGTTGGGTGATTGGTGAAGGTGCGGTATATCGTGACTTTAAAGAGGATATGTATGTCACGAAAACGCCCGAACATTTCGCGAAAATTTATGCGGGCGTTGACTGGGGGTATGAACACTGGGGCTCTATCGTGGTCGTCGGGCAAACCGAGACCGGCGATGTGTATATTTTGGAAGAACACGCTTACCAATATAAAGAAATTGATTTTTGGGTGGACCTTGCAAAAGATATCAAGGCGCGTTACGGCGATATATTCTTTTGGGCTGATAGTGCACGCCCCGAACACGTCGGACGATTTAACCGCGAACGGCTCAAGTGTTTTAATGCGTATAAGTCGGTATTATCTGGGATTGAAGAAGTGGCGAAGCTCATGAAGGGCGGTCGCTTTTTTGTTGCTTCAAATAAGGTACGCAAGTTCAAAGATGAAATATATCAGTATGTTTGGAACGAGCGAACGGGCGAGCCGGTCAAAGAGCATGACGACGTTCTGGACGCGGTAAGATATGCGATTTATTCGCAACACGTTTACGATACGAGCAGCACAGTAAAAGAACGTATGGCAAGCGCTCAATACTATTTCTAAAAGGAGGAATGAAAGAAATTGAAATTCTTAAAAGGACGGCGTTTTGACGAGAGCGCCAACCGTCAATTCATGATGACAATCGAAGACTTTGAAACAATCGAATTTGAAAGTCAGAAATGGATTGCACGGCTGAAAAATTTTGTCGGAACTCACCGAGCGGAACAACTGGACCGCTTGAAAGAACTAAAACGGTATTATCTAGCTGATAATAATATCAAGTATCGCGACGACAAAAGCGATCCATACAGCGCAGATAATCGAATCGCGAGCGATTGGGCGAAATATATTACTGTTTTTGAACAAGGGTATATGCTGGGGAATCCGGTCGAATATAAGAACGAAAACGCGGAAATTCAAGCCTTAATTGATAATTTTAGCAAACAAAACAACGAGCAAGAGCATAACGTGGCTATTAAAACAGACTTAGCTATTTATGGTCGTGCTTATGAATTGCTAAATACGTTTAAAGACGAGGACGAAAGCGTTTGGGTGAAATTGTACCGAATGAACCCGGAACAGACTTTTGTCATTTATGATGATAGTTACGAGCAGCGCTCTTTGATGGCAGTCAACTATTACTCTATCAGTTACGGAAACGGTCACAAGCGCGATTTCGTCAAAGTCTATACAGACGACGCTATATACGAGTATGTGGACGATAATCAGGAAGCGGACACGCTTCGACTGAAAGAGAAAAGCGAGCATTTCTTTAATGGCGTACCGGTGAACGAGTTTAGCAATAACACAGACCGAACCGGAGCGTTTGAAGCCGTGCTTGACTCTATCGACGCTTACGACTTATCGCAATCCGAACTTGCTAACTTCCAGCAAGATAGTAACGAGGCTTTACTGGTTATTTCGGGCAATCCGTTTACCGGGGTTGAAGATAAGGACTTTTTAGAAGATGGTCGAATCAATCCGAACGGTCGATTGGCTGTTTCGCAGTCGTTCAAGAAAGCAAAAATCTTGGTTCTTGACGATAACCCGATTCCTGGAGGTTCGTCGCCTTCTGCTCACTATCTTGTTAAAACATACGACACAGCTGGAGCTGAAGCCTATAAAGAACGTTTAGTAAATGATATTTTACGCTTTACGTTCACGCCGGACACAACCGATAGCAATTTCGCAGGCACGCAGTCAGGCGAAGCGATGAAATATAAGATGATGGCGGCGGATAACTATCGCGGTAAGCAAGAGCTTTTGTTTGAAAAAGGGCTCATGCGTCGCTTACGTCTAGCGGTCAATATCTGGAAAATTAAAGGGAACGATTCCGGCAATTATAACCTTATCAATCAGACCGATATCGTATTCACTCCGAACCTTCCGCAAAACAATAATGAAATGGTGGCAATCGTTAAGAATCTTTACGGCGTGGTAAGTGAGCAGACGATTGTCGAAATTCTTGAGCGCGTGACTGGAGTCAATGCTGAAACGGAATTGAAACGATTGAAAGAAGACACGGAAAAGGCGCTTGAAATGTTACCACGAATCACACAAGAAAACGAGGTAGCGGATGAACAAACTGAAGAAGCTAACAAGCCATGATGAATACTGGACGGGACGTGCTCGAGAAATATTTGAGTACGTTGACCGAAAAGATATTGATTTTTTTGCTGAGTTAGAAAAAACTTATCGGGCGCAGTCGGTGAAGCTACAAAGAGCGGTTTTTGACTTTTACACAAAATACGCTGAAGATCACGAAATGACCTATCAAGACGCTATGAAACGATTGAGGGGTGAAGATTTAAGTGATTATGTGGAAAATGCTCGGAAGTATCGCGAGAAAGCTGAAAACGATCCGGAATTATTGAACCGATTAAACGAGCAATATTCGGCAGCTCGAGCACTTAGGATTGAAGCCTTACATGCCGAGGCGGTATATCGCGCTGGCGTGCTTGCTGGGGCACTTCATAAGAGTTTTGAAAAGTATCTATACGACGTTGCGGAATTTGCTTATAAAAAGGCACACGGTGGGCGTGCGGGCGCGGTCAATCGTCCAGCATTTGAAGAAGTTATCAAGACACCATTCAACGGCCGGAACTATTCCGAGCAACTTTGGGGGAATACTGACACGCTAGCAGATAGCTTGAAGAAGGTTTTCCGTCAAGGCTTCATTCGTGGAGATAGTCCTCATGAAATGGCGCGAGAAATCCGAAAAGAATTCAATGTGGCGCGCTCAAGGGCTGAAACATTGATTCGGACTGACGCGACGGCAGTCATAAACCGCGCAACTATCAAGCGATATAAACGCGAAGGTTTGAAGTATTATCGGATTTTAGTCGTTTTAGACAATCGGACGACTCAAATTTGCCGGCGAATTGCACAAGAGGACAAATTATATAAACTCGAGGACGCGCAAGTCGGGGTTAATATGCCCCCGTTTCATTATAATTGTCGTTCTACTATTATGCCGGATGAAGGCGAATTGAACGGTGAAGAAGTAGAAGGAATGCTTGAAGACGCTAGCGATAAAACAAAAGCGCTTTTCAGAAATAAAGATTCGAATAAGCGACGTCCGATAAATATAGCAAGACAAAATCGTTTGACTAGAGATTTTAGGAAAAAAGGAGGCGTGATTTTCCAAAGTCCAGCGGGAGATCAATATCTGAAGAAAATTGGCGCAGCTGCTATAAATTACAACGAGAAAACTATTTTCCTGAATACCAAACCGACAATTTCAGAAGTTTTGGAAGAATTATATCATGCAGAACAGTATAGAAACGGAAAAATTGATCCAAACGATTACATTAGTAAAATAAAAGCTGAAATAGACGCGCAAAACTATTTACTTTCGGTAGAAAAGAGGTATAATATACCTAGAAACGAAAGTGAACAAACGAAGAAGAATCTGAAATATTGGAAGGAGGAATTAAAAAAATATGAAGATTAAACATATTTTACAATTACCATTCGGGACGTCTGTTAATTTAGATAAAAATATCCCCGAATCCGGAGTGGTAGGCAAGTCTTTGACTGTTGATTTTGAAAATTACTATAAAGTCTTGGGAACTCCAACAAACATTTTTTCAGAGGTCTTGATTTCAAAAACGGAAACTTTGAGGGAAGGTCAAAAAGTTTATTTTGTATAAAATAAGCACTTAGATAATAATCTAGGTGCTTTTCTTTTGCTCAAAATAGGAAAGGAGAATGATGATTAGTATTTGGGATCTTGTTTCATTTACCGCGGGTCTGATCTGCTTTGCGATCTTGGTATTGGTGGGGTGGTCCATCATTGCCGGTCTGATCGCTGGGATCATGAAAGCGATAAAGAAACACACAAAATAGATCGGAGGTGATCCGGTATCTTGACAAGCGGGAATAGACCGCTTTTTTTGTTGTCCAGACTATGCGGAAGACTTTAAAAGCTGCATTGTTTCGCCGCCGGGCGTAAAACGAGAATATCGATTGATGGCGTAACCATCGGAGGAAAACAAATGTCAGAAAATACACAAGCAACCGTTGAAACTGAAGCACTTGAGCAAGACGTCACTCAAGAAGAACAAGTTGAAACTAAGCAAGAAAAAACGGAACGTACTTTTACACGGGCAGAAATTGGCAAAATGCTAGCGGCTGAACGTGCGAAGTGGGAAGACGAACAAGCGGAAATTATCGAACAAGCGAAAAGCGAAGGTGAACGCTTGGCGAAAATGACAAAAGACGAACGTGCAAAAGAAGAAGAAGCGCGACGAATTCAAGCAATCGAAGAACGTGAGCGCGTACTTGCAGAAAAAGAAATGCGAGTAGCAACTCAAACGCTTTTGAGCGAGGAAGGATTGCCGGTTGAATTCTTGGATTTTGTTATTTCTGAAACGGCGGAAGTCACCAAAGAGAAAATCGGGCTATTGCGTTCGGTATTCGATAAAGCAGTAGAAAGTCGCGTCGATGAACGCTTGGCACAGAAAGCACCACGAAAAGGTACGGGACCAGTATCGCTGACAAAAGCTGAAATTATGGCAGTAGAGGACGACGAACAACGTCAAGCCTTAATTGCTGCAAACATTGGACTATTTAAAAATTAGAAAGGGCTAAAATATGGCTGAAAATAAATTAACAACTATGAACGACTTAGGCGAAATTAAGTCTATTGATTTTGTCAACAAATTTTCTAAAAACATTAACGACTTGCTCCGTCTTTTGGGCGTAACACGTCGTCAAGAATTGACAAATGACCTTAAAATTCAAACGTACAAATGGACGACTGATATCGATAACACGGTAACGGCTGAAGGTGAAACAATTCCACTTTCAAAAGTAAGTCGTGCGAAAGATCAAGAATATACTGTAACATGGTTCAAAAAACGCCGTGCGGTAACTGCTGAAGCTATCGCCCGTCACGGTGCGTCACGCGCAATTTCTGAAGCTGATACACGTCTTCTTCGCGAAATTCAAAATGGAATCAAAGACGACTTCCTAGCTTACCTTAAAAAGACTAAAACTAAAGTAAAAGGAAAAGGCCTTCAACAAGCTCTTGCGAATAGCTGGGGCAAATTGAGCACTTTCAACGAATTTGAAGGTTCTCCGCTTGTATCATTCGTTAGCCCGCTTGATGTAGCTGAATACCTTGGAACAACAGCCGTTGCGTCTGACGCCTCAAATGTTTTCGGATTTACACTCTTGCAAAACTTCCTCGGTATGCAAAACGTTATCGTTATGCCATCATGTCCGCAAGGTAAGATTTACACGACAGCAGTCGAGAACTTAGTATTCGCTTATCTAAACGTTGCTAACGGTGACTTGGGCGGATTGTTTGCAGACTTCACAGATGAAACTGGCGTAATCGCTGTAAGCCGTGACCGTCACTTGAACAACCTTACTTTTGAATCTGTATTCTTTGGAGCTAACGTTCTTTTTGCTGAAATTCCAGACGGCGTAGTTGAGGCTACAATCGAAGCGCCAACAGTAGTACCTGGCGGATAATTAAGAGGTAAACGATGGCAGCTATTGAACTAGAAAAAGTAACGAAAGAAATTCGTTTATTGAAAGGAATTCCGGAAAGCGACAAAGAGCAAGACGAACTTTTGGCCTTAATTGTAAAGGATAGTTTCGAGCGTATTATCGCGTTCGTCAACCGCTTTTCGGACTTTCCATTGGCAGAATTGCCGGATAGCGTGAGTTATATTCTTCGTGATGTGGCTGTCAGTCGATTTAACCGCTTAAACTCTGAAGGGGCAACCGCTGACAGCGAAGAAGGCCGGAGTTTTACTTGGGAGGATAGCTATCTAACAGATGATAACAAGGCTATTTTGGAAAGCCTAGCAATCAAACACCGCGCCCGTGGAATCGCTAGATTTATTTAAAAAGGGGGCGCGTATGATTTATAGTGATCGCGTTGTTTTGATTTTTGAGACACGTCCGAGCGATGAATTATTCGAGAAAACGGGAAAGCGTAAGAGTTCCCCAATTCCTTGTATGAAAAATGACTTGTCAAACTCTGAAATGATGGGGCTTTTTGGTAAGTACGACTTCGACGCGTTCAAGTTGCATTTACAAGGTATTCATAAGGATTTTTCCGAAGTGATTTACAAAGGGCGTAAGATGGAAATCAAAGGCAAAAGATACCATCATAATAGCACGGTGATTTATTTATGAGTTTTACTTATAAAGTCAAGGGGCTCGATAAGTTCATTCGTCGCGTACAAGGTAAACCAAAACAGGCAAGACGGGCAGTAAGCGCGGAGCTTCAACGTTCGGCCTTACGGGTTGAGCGTAAAGCTAAAATGAAAGCAGCAGTAGATACCGGATTCATGCGAAACGGTATCTTTGTTTCTCGTTTAGGAATGTTACGATACAAAGTAACGTCCCCGGCTGGTTATTCCGTCTATGTGGAACTTGGAACGCGTAAAATGAAGGCACAACCTTTCCTCGGTCCGGCATTGAAAGAAGAAAGTGAGGTTCTATTCAAGAACCTTCACAAAATGTTTAGGAGGTGATTTATGACTTTTGAAACACCTTCAGTAAAAGCGCTAGCGAATATTCGCGAAAAATTGAAGCCATTAGATATTCCGATTTACTTTAATCTTCCAGAACCGGAAACGCTAGAGCCGTTTATCGTTATCGGTCAAACGAGCTCTGACACCTCGAAAACAGTCCAAACGGGGCTTATTATCGAGGATTTAGGCGTTCAGGTGGATATATTCCTACCGGGCGATGAAAGTCGCGGAGAGGTCGAAAGAGTGCGCTCTGAAGCTATCAGGCGTATCGGAAGAAATTCGAGAATGGCTACAAATGTTTTGAAAGATAATACAGTAGGCCGAGAGGTCTATCATATCGTTTTAAATTTAACAGAAATAATTTATTAAAAAAGGAGTTTTAAAATATGGGTGAAGCAGAAGACAAGGCAAAAATTAAAATTACGATTGCGAAGCCAATCGTAGGTAAAAAAGTATTTTACTTTATTCAATCAATTCACGCAGAAAAAGGCACGGGAGCAATGCTTCCGGCTTATCGTAAAGATGGTTCTACCACAATGGGCGGTGAATACATCGACGAACAGACACAACAAGGGCGTTTGCTTGAAAAAGCAACCGACGAGCACTCTATCGAGTTGACTCAATACTTTGCACCAAAAGATCCATCAGTTCAAGTTATCTTGGACGCTCAAAAAACGGGTGAATCAGTCAAAATCTGGCGTGTTATCGTTGACGAAAGCGTAAAAGACACGTCAACTGGTAAAGACACTTATCCAGCGCAATTCGGTTACGGTAAAATCACAGACGATATCGAATTTGACGACGCGATTGATGGATTTACTGAACTTAACTATACAGTCGGTATCGTTGGACGTCTTCGCGATGGGAAATTCCCACTTTCAACGGACGAAATCAATATGCTTAATGAAGTATATGATTACCAAAATCCAGGCGAAACAACTGGCGATTACAACAACATCACACGCTAATTTTTCAAGCAAGAGGGCCGTCAAAAGCCCTTTTGCTTTTATTTTTTTAACTAAAAGGAGTATAAACTATGGAATTTACAGTCGGAAGCCGTGCAATCGAAATTAAATTTGATTATATGCTTATGTTTAAAGTCAATCGTGAATTATCAAGTCGCGACGAGAACGGACAACCAAACGAAGACGGCGTAGGCGCTTTATTCCTTCGAGTAGTTGAGCGTAACGATTCGGCTCTGGTTGATTTAATCAAGCTATGCGCTTTTAAGAAAGCAAAAGCTGTATCAGAAGAGGAAGCGTTGACAGCTATTTCTGCAAAATTGGAAGAATTGGGCGCAACAACTACCGAGCCTATCTTTAAAGCTATTGAAGAAGAAATGGTGGATTCAGGTTTTTTCAACGAAAAAGTTTTGAAGTATATCGAGAAGCTCGAATTGGCCTTGAAGTATTTGAAAGCGAAAGCGGAAACAGCGCAAGATCAAGCGACGGCACAATTCCAGATCGAGCAAACGGAAGCTCAAATTGGAAGGTTGAAGAACGCAATCTCTTAATCGAGTGCGCCCGTTTAGGTCTAACAGATACACGAATCATTTATTCTTGCAGTAAAAGGGAGCTTGACGCGATTCGTGAAGGCCTATACTATCGCAGTATTGAAGAAAGAGAAAATCTTGTCGAGCTTGCCTTTAATTTACGATACACACTTAACGCGAAAAAAGCGGAAGTAAGTAAATTGAGCAAGAAAAAGGACCGCGATAAAGTTAGACGCCTATTCAGTCCAAAAGACAACGACAAGAGGAATAACGAGGATTTACTCGCAAAAATCGAACGATTGAACGAGCATTTCCGAAATAGACATTAAAAAAAGAAAAAAAGGAGGTGAAGTGATGGCTTTTGATGGATCAATCGAAGCTCTTATTGGTGCGGATTTAACCGAATATGATAAGGCGATGAACGAGGTCGTGAATTCAACTAAAAAAGCGTTTGAAACAGCGGCACAATCAGCTTCAAAAAGTGCTAATCAGATGATTCGTGAAGTCGGGGAGTTGATGAACCGGCTAGCAAGTAGCAACCAATCAATGGGTTCTAAAATCGGTCAAGGGCTCACCGGGGGCGTGAAAATCGCTATGGGTGAGCTTCAGCGTATCGCTTCTAACATTGGCGCAAAATTGCCCGAACCCTTGAGGAACGGACTTATCCGTTTATCAAATGATATAAAAGGCATTTTTGGAACGATGAAAAATGAAGTTTTGTCGTTCGGTTCAAAAGTTAATTCAGGGTTTAAAAAAGCGTTTAGTTTTGATATCGCAAACGCGATAAAATCACCAAAGAGCGCTTTTGCAGAAATGGCGAACAGTATCGACTCGATGGCGACACGAATCAGCTCAAAAGCTCATTCAATCGGTTCGGTATTTGCGAATTCTGCTCAAAATATGAGTGGACCTTACAAGTCCGCGTTTAATGACATTGCCAATAGTTTAGCAGCTTTCGAGGCTCGCGTTTTATCGGCAGCGCAACGAGTAACAAGCTCGCTCGGTCAAAGTGTTTTAAATCCTATTAATTCGTCATGGTCTAGCTTGTTTTCGGGCTTGACGACTAAAGTAAACAGCTTCGCGGATCGAGTTAGTAACTCATTCGGTGGGCGTTTACTATCAGCAACGAACAAGCTCGCGACACAAGTTGGAGGGACGCTCGGAAATGCGTTTCAAACAACCGGGCAGAAAGCTGTTAGTGCTTTAACTGGAATTGTGAGCCATACGAACAGCGCTACAAGTGCTTCTAGTGGTTTATTAAAGCAAGTTATCGGAGTCGCTGCTGCATATAAGGCTTTTGATCTTGGAAAACAAGCAATCAAGAGCACGGTTTCAAAAGCGGCCGAGTTCGAGGCTAAAATGAGCAATATCAAGGCTGTTACTGGCGAAAGCGAAGAAACGATGAAGAAATTCAACGACGCAGCTATTAAAGCCGGGGCAGACACAGCCTTTTCAGCAGCGGAAGCAGCGGACGCCGTGGGCGAACTTGCCAAAGCTGGGGTTTCCACGCAAGACATCCTAAACGGTGGGCTTACCGCGTCGCTTAACTTGGCAACTGCTGGGGAGCTCGACTTGAAAGAAGCGGCGGAAATTACTTCGACAGCCTTAAACGCGTTCAAACGTGACGGTATGACTGCAACACAAGCAGCAGACCAACTAGCGGGAGCAGCGAACGCTTCAGCGACAGACGTCCACGAATTGAAGTACGGGCTCTCTATGGTTGCGCCGGTCGCTTCAGGGCTTGGCTTATCATTCCGTGATACCACAAACGCCCTCGCAGTATTCGCGCAAAACGGACTTAAAGGCTCAGACGCTGGGACATCGCTCAAGACAATGCTTATGAACTTGCAACCGACAACAAAAGGGCAATATAAAGCAATGCAAGCCCTCGGAATCATTACCGAGGACGGAGCGAACCAATTCTTCACAGCAGAAGGAAAAGTAAAATCATTCGCGGAAATTTCTCAAGTTTTGAAAGATAAGTTGGGAAATTTAACGGACGCAGAAAAACAAATGGCCTTGAAGACGTTATTCGGTACGGACGCAGTGCGTGCTGCAACTATCGCAATGAACGAGGGAGCAGATGGCGCAAATAATATGCAAGCCGCTATCGATAAAGTCACGGCTTCACAAGTAGCAGCAGAAAAATTGAACAACTTAAAAGGGGCTATTGAGGCCTTGAATGGTTCATTTGAAACGTTGCAAATTAAGGTCGGGACAGCAGTCTTGCCGCTGCTTACAACGTTAGTAAAATACGTTGATAAGCTAGTGGATAAAATTTCCAAATCAAAAGGCTTGCAAACTTTCCTAGACGCTATAAACTCATTGAATCCAGCTCTTAATCAGTTTTTGAACGGAACAAAAATGACCGAGGAACAAGTGGGTAAATTTCGAAGTATAATGGTTAGTTTACAACCGGCCATTATAGGCTTAGTTGGTGCTTTTGCGTTCGGCCCGGCGGTTAGCAATCTTACCTCACTCTCTAAAGGCTTGGGGTTTGCTGCTTCTAAAACGCTAGAATTCGGAAGTGCTTCTTCTGGGGCATTAAAAACGGCTAGCGGTTTAGTTTCTAACTTCGCAGGCAAAATGATGGGAATCCCGGGGGCTATCGGAAGTGCTGCTTCACAAGGTCTTTCGATTTTAAGCATGATGACAAGCGGGATTTCTTCAGTTATGGGAGTCGCTCTTGCTGCTATTGGTCCAGCGGCTATTCTCGGGCTTGTTGTCGCCGGTTTAGGTTTGATCAATTGGCAATTTGGCCATCAAATAGATCAGTTACTAAATACGGTAACGACTAAAGGACCACAAATTATTCAAAATCTTGTTTCGGGTATCACGTCAGAAATTCCGGCATTTATCACTTCCGGTGCGGACTTAATCGCAAAACTGGCGCAAGCCTTTGCGACAATGTTTCCGGTGATTGTAAACGCTGGGATTCAGCTTATCGCTAGCTTAGTGGAAGGCGTGGGACAAAATGCCGGCTCTTTGATATCTTCAGCGATAACAATAATCGGAACGCTTGTAAATACGTTATTATCAGCATTACCACAGTTGATTTCTATCGGTATGCAATTACTGGTAAACGTGACACAAGGAATTTTGCAAAACATCCCGCAGTTACTCACAACAGCGCAACAAATTGTAACGAACTTTATCAATAACTTGCAAGCAAATTTCCCTCAAATTTTAGAACAAGGGATTCAAATTTTAATGAATGTCGTAAAAGGTATCGTTCAAGCGTTACCGACAATTATTCAGATTGCGACACAAGTTATTGTCGGATTCATCCAAACGATTATCCAAAACTTGCCGGCTATCTTGCAAGGTGGTATTCGTTTAATTGTTACATTGGTTCAAGGTTTAATTCAAGCCTTACCACAGATTGTACAATCTGGCGTACAAATTATCGGGCAGTTAATCACAGGAATCGTTCAGGCCTTGCCTCAACTGGTGATGGCCGGGATTCAGCTTATCGTTCAGCTTGTCGCGTCTATTATTACGGGCTTACCAAAGATAGCCGCAGCAGCGGGCGAAATTATCATGGGGTTCGGTAAAGCAGCGCTCGAGTTCATTCCGAACGCGCTTAAAGGCGTAGGCGAAGCAGTAGGGAACTTCTTCGGTGGTCTTTGGGACTTTATTTCCGGTAAGTCTGAAGAAGGCGGAGCGAAGGTTCAAGCGGCAATCAATACGACGTCAGATAATATCGAAGCTCGAAGCGGAACGACAACGGCTAAAATTACCGCGGACGCGTTCCTTGCGAATACGGGCGTAAGTACAAATTACCAACAAATGCAGTCGAGCGTTAGCACGTCCACAGACGCTATGTTAATGGACGTCAACAATAATATGCTGGGTATTACCAATAGCGCTACAACGCAGACTACGACAATGCAGCAAAATGTTTTGTCAAACTTTGGTCTTATGAATGCAAACGGGACTTTGCAAGCTCAACAATTCGCAACAAATAGCGACTTAGCGTTTACTCAAGCGCAAACAAACGCGACAGCGCAAACTAGCGCCATGAGTTCAAACGTTGTTTCAAATGTTAGTGATTTAAACGCGAACGCAAGCTATCAACTAGATCAGTTGCTTAATAACGCCAACGCAAGTACGGCCGGAGTATCGACTACCGCGAACACGAACGCTTCTATTGCAAATTCTGGAGTTGTTTCCAATTTCCAACAAATGCAAGCGGGCGCAACAGCCGCAACCAATACGTTAGCAACAAGCGCGGAATCTGATTTCAATCGCGTTTCACAAAGCGCGGAACAATCAAGCGCGCAGTTATCGCAATCGATTGCGAAAAATTATCAAGAAATGCAAAATACAGTTGAGAAAGCTATGCAAGCAACGGCTCAAGCGGTTCAAACTGGACTTGATAAAATTTCACAAGTTAGCAATCAAAGCGGTTCGCAGATGGCTAAAGCGTTCAATGATACGTTTAGCAATATTACGACAAGCGCAGCTAGTGGAATGAACTCTTTTGTTAGCACGATACAAGCTGGACTTTCTCACGTTATGTTGCTAGCTTCTAGTGCGAACAATAACATTACCGCAACGTTCAGATTCCTTCCGGCCTTATTGAACTTAGTCGGATATAATGCTGGAATTGGTTTATATAATGGACTGGCTTCAATGGCTGGGGCTCTGTATTCACTAGCGAATAGTATTGCTTCAAATATTGCGGCAACCATGCGGTCAGCTCTCTCTATTCATTCACCATCACGGGTTATGAGTAAGATAGGGGGATTCACGGGTGAAGGACTCTATAACGGTATGTCTAGCTGGGTAAAAGATATTTACGATGTATCGAAACAATACGCGCAAGCTATCACAGATCAAGATTACCAAACAAATAGCGTACTCACCACATCCGCAAGCGTTACAAGTGCGGGCGTTCGTTCTTCACTTGAAAACTTGAGCGACGACGTTAAAAACTCACAATTATCTGAACGGAAATTTGAAGTCCATAACGAAATTGTGGGCGACAAGATTTATACAACTATCAAAGAGAAAGACGCTAGAAAACAAGCACTTTCTGAATATTTCGCGTAAGGGGGACTCATGGATTTATTGATTGAAAAAGACGGTCAGGCTCGGAGATTGTCCGAGCTGGGCTTATATAATATCGCGGTCGATGATTCTTCCCCGGCCGTGGATATTTCAACACGAACGGTAAAAGGTCGCAATGGTCGGATTTTCGACGGCTTGACCTATACTGAAAAAACAATAGAAGTAAAAGCAAGGCTTACCGTCCCAACGATGGAAGCCTTTTTTGATAAAAAAGACGAATTAAACCGGTACGTCTTGGGGGATGATGGTTTTTACATTACCAAAATGCACCCCGAACGCGACGATTTATACGAGTTCGAGTTAGCCGGACAAACAACGGGCGAATTGAACCTCGGAACGACACCTCATAGAGCATGGAAATATCGTTATAAGGTCGTCAATAATGGTTCGGTTGAATATGAGTTTATCGGAAAATCTTCCGTTGGCTTGAAGTATAACGTTTCTTTTGGTTTTGTGACTTCGGAATTACCGTATGGTGAAACAGTACCGAAGGATATCATACTTTCAACAAATAGTTTTGATTATGCGGGGACGGCTACACTTAGTCAGTTAGAAGTTCCATTTATCGTAGAATTGACAGCAAACGCTCAACAGACGAATTTCTTTCTTGAGATTGACGGGCGACGGTTTACATACAATCACGCCCAAACGCCTATCCAATCAGGCGACAAGTTAAAACTAAAAGGGATAGAAACTCAATTATTTACTGGTTCTACTGGTAATAATGTCAATAATCGGACAAATTTCGAGTATTTCGTGATTAAACCAAAAGCGAATAAGAAAATCCCGTGGTCTTCAAATTTTAAAGGCACAATCAAGATAATCGGATTTAAAGAGTTATACAAATAGGAAGGAGGGAGAACATTGCTTACATTTTATAATGAGCACGGCGAAGGTTTCGGAGCACAAGTTGAATTCACGGTCAAAAATGCCGTAAATGGTGAGCGTTCTGTTTCAGGGACTATTATTTCAAATGATAGAGTTTTATCTGGAATCGATAGGGGCTGGAAGTTTGAACTTGACGGTGAATTTTATACTATCGTTTATGCGAAACCTCAAGACCAAGGGCAAAATCTTTCCGTTTCCTTCGACGCCGTTCACCAATTCTTTTACGACTTCGGGCACTCGAACTGTTATACCGAATTCAATGGATCACATCGTTTTGAAATGTATATTGAAGCCATTTTCAAAGATAGCGGTTATCGATATCAGATTGAGCCAAGCGTAAGAGTGAATTCTATTCGTAAAGAGAATTTCGGAAATGCCAAGCGCTTAGAAATGTTTAAAGATATTATTAAAGCTGCTGGGCTCGAGTTTTCAGTTTCCGGAAAAGTCATCTTGATTACTAAAAAAATCGGCGCGGACTTGTCAACGGTCGTCCGAAAGAATTTCAATATGAATGAATTAGTGATTGAAAAAAACATTAACAAGTTCATTACATATAAACGTGGCCTTGGAGCTTGGAAGGATGAAGAAGACCATAGCAAGGGACGATATACGTCCGAATATGAAAGTCCACTTGCTCGTATCTATGGACGTATCGAAGGCGAACCGGTAACGGATGAACGTTATAAAGATACTGGCAAGTTATTAGAACGCTTGAAATACGACGTGGATAACTCATACTCGATATCAGTCCAGCTCGATATGGAAGATTTAACCCGAGCCGGCTATCAATATACGCAACCGCGGGCGGGCGATTATATTATGGCTATTAACGAAACGATAGGATTCCGTGAAAAAATTCGGATTGTTTCGTTTGAAAGTTCTTATGACGTCACGGGGCGCTTGATTAACCATAAAGTGACTTGTAATGATATCGGAAGCGTTCAAAAACAAATAAGCTCCGAAGGTTCAATCATTCGCAGCGTGGGACAAAGTAAGGAATTCGCAGAAAGCGCTCTGGCGGTCGCTACAAAGGCGCTTGTTAGTGCGGATGGCAAGAATACGGTCTATTATGGCGCAACTAAACCAAAAGACGAGCCAATCGGAACAATAAGGCGTGGTGATATTCTTTACTTGACAGCTGGCGAAGATACAGAAATGTATATCTGGACCGGGGCGGAGTGGGAGCTTAAAAAATTAAAACTTGATACAACGGAACTTGAAAAAGAATTCGATAAAGTCAAGAAAGCAGCAGAACGAGCAAGCGCAGAAAGCAAAGCAACAGCAGAAGAAGCCTTAAAAAAGGCTGGAGCAAGCACTGATTTAGCATTTAAAGCCAAAGCGCTCAGCGATCAAATTTTAGGCGACGTGAACACGTTTAAGAGTGATTATCGTGCCGATTTAAACGGAATCAACCTAAGAATCGCTCAGACGACTGCAAACAACGCTCAAATGTTCAGCGCGTTCACAAGTGATATAAACGGTCGCATGGCTCAAATGGCAAGCAAAGTTGACGGAAAAGTCAATCAAGCAGATTTCCAAAACGTAAAAGAAACAGCTCAATTATACGAGCGAATTTTAGGTGGCGCTGAAAACGATGTATCAAACAACGTTTCACGATTGGTTATGAGCAATCAAATTTTTCAGACGGAAGTTGGGAAATATGTAACAGATGATAATAACTTGATTGTAAATTCAATGACAATGGATAAGCATACACTTGTCAACGCTAATAGAAACGGTGTGAACGTATCAGTAAATGAGGGTGTTTTTACAGTAAAAGCCAACAGATTGACTGGTTATAACTTCAGCGGATTCACGTTACCGATTTATGTTAAAAAAATTTATCGTGGCGAAACTTACACGCTCGGATTTAAGTATCGCATTCGTGAGAAAGTTGATACAAACTTCACTTTCGTAATTAAAAATCATAAATTAAATAAAGCCTTACTATCGGCAGACATAGCAAAACCACAAGACGAGGCTGGTGTGGAGTGGTGGGAATTTCAAAAGACTTTCACGGTTCAAGAGGATTTCGCTTTTGGAGAAGATACAAACTATCCATTTTACATTTACATAGCCAAAAATGGTTGGATTGAGTTCAAAGAGCCTATATTGGTTCGTGGTTCAAAGACTGGACCGTACAAGCCAAGTCAGTTCGATGATGCTTACAAGATGGCTGAAGCGACACGGGCACAAATGACATTGCTATCTAACTCATGGTCGGTCAAAGTCTTGAATAGCCCCGGTGACGTGCTGGGTGCTATCAATTTAAATCCTGACGGTTCGGTTAAAATTAACGAGGGATTGATTTCAGTCGGAGAAAAAACTTACATCAAAGACGGCGTGATTAAAAAATCAATGATTGGTAACGCTCAAATCGGGACGGCACACATCGGAGAGATTGATGCAAGTAAAGCAAATATTATCAACATTTCAGCAAAGAACATTGTCGCAGACGGTCTGACAGCTAACATTATCAAAGGTGGAAAGCTATCGTCGTTAAATGGTTCAACGGTTTTTGATTTAAATAACGGTCTTTTGAATTCAATAGGCAAAGATTCTGGCATAGTTATCAATCGAGGAGCTTTTGATTTCGTCGATAGAAACGGTCGTGGGGTTGCTGGATATTCTGGATTTTTTAGAGATAACGGCTCGATCTACGGGGGCGGTGTTGGCTCGCACGATGGCTATGACTTTATTATTTCAACGAAGACTGGGGCAAGGCAAATGTTGCGCTTTACAGACGACAACAGAATGATTGTTTCTAGCGGAATGAATATCGTAAGTGATTCTGCAAATCCGGGTGAGTATGTCGGTATTAAATTAAAACGTTACAACCAAGGCGGTGGCTGGTGTACGGCTATTGTTAATTCAAGCGGTACGAGTGGCATTGAGTTCTATGATAACGGGAACGTTCGCTTGTTACACCACAGAACATATTGGGAACCATAATTTTTTAAGGGGATTTTACATGAACACAGCAGACAAAGTTATCAATGACCTAGCAATTCAACTCGCAAACAAAGTGATTGAATGCGCAAATTACAAGGCTTTATATGAAGAAGCACAAACACAACTTCAACAATTACAAGCAGAAAAAGAAGTAAAGGAAAAATAATATATGACATTTAAAGTAGTAAATAAATACTTGCAAGAAAGCGGCAGAACATTCGTTGCTATTCGACAAGAAGCACCATATACGGCTTTTGACCGTGTTTTGCTCGGTGACCGTACCAACGAATCAGATGAAGATTTGATTAAGGCAGTTATTGCTCAAGTAACGACTGAATTTAATCCAGCGGACGGGGTGAAGAAACTTCAAGAAGATTTGCACACACAAGCGCAACAATACGAAGAAAAACTTGAACAGAAAGATGCTAAAATTGCGGAAGTCAAAGCAGTAGCTGACTGGGCAGTATTAGCTCGTGTAACAGATGTAGATAATCCACTAGATCCAACAGTCTTCAAACGTGGTCTTGAATTGATAGACCTTGGCCAAACTGGCAAAACTTATAAGCCACAAGAAATCTTCACGCTTGTGGACCCTGGGCATGTTGAGAAGTTCCAGGAAGGACAAAGAGTCATGGTTCAAGTGAATGAAGCGTTCACTTATCAAGGACAAACACTTGAAGAACTTGCAAGCCTTGAGCAAAACGGGAAATTAGGCATCTGGAAGTGGACAGAACCGAAGAAAGAAGAACCGTCTAGCGATCTAGATACTCAACCCGTTCAATAAATCACTATTTCAGAAAAGGGGTGGTTTAATTGGAATTTTTAACTTTACTTGACAAACTCACGCCCGTTTTAATTGTGATTATTCCAAGTTATTTCTCGTTCAAAAGTACGCAAAACACAAAAGAAACTGAAAAACAAATCAATGTTTTGACCGATAAAATAGGCGACCTTGAAAAGTCAGTTAGTGAAGTTACTGAAATCGGGAAAGAAAATCGGGATAATCTTTCACTTATCGGAAAAGGCTTGCAACGGTTACAACGTTTTCGATTGCAAGAAAATTTAAAAAAAGCAATCAAACGTGGGCGGACAAGTCAGCATGAAATCGAAGAACTTTCACGACTTTACGAAAGCTACGTTGAGTTGGGCGGAAATGGTGCTATCAAAATACTGTTTGAGAAATTTCTCAAACTAGAAATCACAGAGGAAAATTAAAATGCAACAAATTAACGAAATCATCATCAATGCATCTATTAGTATTCTTGTCATTTTGATTGGAATTGCAGTCAAATCTATCAAAGAATATTTGATTAAAAAAGGCGGTGAGCAAACCGTCAAGATTGTTGAAATCTTGGCAAAAAATGCGGTCAACGCAGTTGAGCAAGTATCAGCTGAAACTGGCTACAAAGGTGAAGAAAAGCTAGAACAAGCACGAGCTAAAATCCGGGCAGAACTAAGCAAGTACAACATTAACATGACTGATAATGATTTAAACACTTTTGTTGAGTCATCGGTGAAGCAAATGAACGATGCGTGGACTGAAAAATAATTCAAGAGAACCTTTTTAGGTTCTCTTTTTACTATTTTCAAGAAAGGAGCGACATTTGAAAAAAGTCATCATCGTAAGTTTAATCACATATCTAACAAGCGAGCCGTGGCCTAACCGCTTGCCATAAATTGAACAAATTATTTATCGAAAAAACGAAAAAAAGGAACAAAAGAAAATGAAGAAAAACGACTTATTCATCGACGTATCTAGCCACAATGGATACGATATTACAGGCATTTTGGCTAACATGG
>ERZ773050.437-NODE-437-length-24097-cov-4.953789_pt1 | contig 24097 bp, 19 predicted proteins | sample MGYA00580632_ERZ773050 | MGnify/ENA primary metagenome ERZ773050 (study PRJEB29015, sample SAMEA2738123) | human oral metagenome | biome: human oral; feature: human-associated habitat; material: saliva | place: China | collected 2166 ... | reverse complement strand
CATGTCCTCGCTGCGCGACGCCGGCATCCGCGTTCCCGACGACGTCTCCCTGGTCGGTTTCGACGACATCGCCCTCGCCTCGCAGACCTCCGTGCCGTTGACGACCATCCGTCAGCCGATGGAGGAGCTGGGCGCCGCGGCGGTCGAGCTGCTGCTGGCCGGCTCCCCCGCCGACGAGGAGGGCCCCGCCGTGGTGGAGCACCGCTCCTTCGACCCGCAACTCGTCATCCGCGAGTCCACGTCCGCGCCGAGGCGCTGAGATCCGGCGCCGACGGTGCGCGCCCTCCAAGCGCGCGACAGCACACTCCGCCATCCGCTACGGTTGGGCCATGGAATCCCTCGATATCCTGGTCATCGGAGGCGTCGGCGTCGACACCGTGGTGCGCGTCCCCGCGCTCCCCCTCCCCCAGGCGGACTCCCTGATGGTGCCCCCCGTGCGCACACTCCTCGGGCACACGGGGAACGGCGTCGTCCGCGGCGCCCACGCCCTGGGAATGCGTGCGGCGGTAGTGGACGTGATCGGGGACGACCCCGAGGGCGCCCTCATCCGCTCCTCCTTCGAGCACGACGGCATCCCCGCGTCGTTCGCGACGAACACCGCGGGCACCCGCCGCTCCGTCAACCTGGTCGCCCCCGACGGGCGCAGGCTCTCCCTCTACGACGCCCGCGCGGACGGGTTCGAACCGGACCCCGCCCTGTGGCGCGACTGGCTCGGACGGACCCGCCACGTCCACGTGTCGATCATGGACTGGGCCCGCCGCGCCCTGCCGGACGCCCTGGGGTCCGGCGCCACCACCTCCACCGACCTGCACGACTGGGACGGCCGCTCCGACTACCACCGCGACTTCGCGTACAGCGCGGACACCGTGTTCGTCTCAGCCACCGCCCTGGCCGACGAGGCCGGGGTCGTCGCGGACGTTTTCTCGTGCGGCAGGGCTGGCGCCGTCGTCGTCATGGACGGGGAGCGCGGGGCGAGGATCTGGAGCAGAGCCGCCCCCGACTCGCCGATCCGGGTGGCCGCCGCGGTTCTGCCGGACAGGCCCGCCGTCGACTCCAACGGGGCGGGCGACTCCTTCGTCGCGGCGTTCCTCCACGCGCGCCTGACGGGGCGCCCGCTCGCCGAGGCGGGCCGCGCTGGCGCCGTCGGCGGCGCGTGGGCGTGCGGCTCGGCGGGGACGCACACGAGTTTCGTCAACCGCCAGGGGCTGGAGGCAGCCCTCCGCCTTTAGGAGGCGGCGCGGTGGGCGCAGCACCGCTCAACCGCGCCCGGCGCCGGCCTCAGTCCGCCCCGCCCCCGGCCCGGACGAGCCGCCCTCGGGGCCGCAGCAACGGCACTGCGCCGGCGGGGGCGTACACGCTGAGCCCGCCGTCGTTGACGGGGATCTCGACCGCGCCGTCCTGGCCGACCACGACCCGCCGATCACGCACTCCCACGTGGACCCGGCGTGGCGCTCGCCCACGACGAGGCGCTTCACGCCCGCGAGGCGGTCGGAGAACACCACGGCGCATCCCGACGACGGGTGCGCACTGTCCCCCTCGCGCGCGAAGCCCACGACGTCGGGGTCGTCGAAGGCGTTGTGCTGGGGCCCGTAGGCTAGGAAGCGGCGCGCGAGCACCAGGGCGGGCAGCTCGGAGACGGCGGGGAGCCCCCCGGATTCGGGCGTCCCGAAAACGTCCCCCCAGAACACGCAGGGCAGTCCCGCCTCGTGCAGCAGGATGAGCGCGTAGGCGGACGGTTTGAACCACGGCGCCACAGTCGACGCCAGCGACTGCCCGGGCTGCGTGTCGTGGTTCTCCACGAAGGTCACGGCCCGCGCGGGGTCGGATCCGACCAGTGTGCGCTCGAAGATCCGCGACAGGTCCATGTTCCCATCCGACACCGAGGCGTCGTGCAGGCGGAAGTGCAGGGGCACGTCGAAAAGGCTCATGTGCGGGACCTGCTCGAGGTAGCGCTCCAGTTCGGCGACGTCGCCCGACCAGTACTCCCCCACTGCGGGCAGCTCCCGCCCCGTGGAGCGGCGCAATTCGGCCAGCCACCGGGAGAAGAAGTCGGAGCCCACGTGCTTGACGGCGTCCAGGCGGAAGCCGTCCACGCCCGTGGTCCGCACGTACCAGCGCCCCCACCGGTCGAGCTCGGCGCTCACCTCGGGATCGGTGACGTGGACGTCGCACCCCATCAGGTAGTCGTAGTTGCCGAGCTCGGCGTTGACGTTGTCGTTCCAGTGCTTGCCCTCGAAGAGCCACACGCCGCGCTGGCGCCGCCGCTCGTCCCAGTCGCAGCCGTGGAAGCGCGTCCAGTCCCACACGAAGTCCGAGTAGGTGGAGCCGCGCCCGGGGAAGGTGTAGCGCGTCCACGCCGTGATCCACTCCGCCTCCCCGAGCGCCCTGCAGCGGTCCGCCGGGTCCATGGGCGTGGCGCGCACGTCCTCCGTGGCGTCGCCGCCCATCCTGTGGTTGAGGACGATGTCGGCGATGACCCCGATGCCTGCGCGGTGCAGGGCGTCCACGGCCCGCAGGTACTCGTCCTTGGTGCCGTACTTGGTGGCGACGGAGCCCTTCTGGTCGAACTCGCCCAGGTCGTAGAGGTCGTAGACGCCGTATCCGACGTCCTCGGCCCCGCGCTTGCCCTTGTAGGCGGGCGGCAGCCACACGGAGGTCACCCCGTACTCGGCGGCCAGGGGAGCGTTCGCCTCCAGCAGCCGCCAGTGCGAGGAATCGGCTGGCAGGTCCCACGCGAAGGCCTGCAGCAGCAGGGGGTTGTGCTCTTGCGGCCGGCCCGCCGACGAGGCAGGGGCGGCGGGCGCTGATTCGCTGTCGTTCTCGCTCACCCTCCGATGGTGCCAGGTCGGCGGCCGGGGCGAAAGCGGGGCGGAGCCGGGCGTGTCGGGGCGGGCGCGGCGCCTCGGCGCGGGCCGGCGGCAACGGGGCTCCTCCCGGTGGGCGCCGCCGCGCCCGAGGACCGCGCCGTCCCCGCGGCGGGGGGGACGGCCCCTCGCCGGACAACCGCTGTCACAGGCCCCGGGGCACCGGTCATGTACAGTTGCGACATGGAGTACGAGACGACCGCGCCCCCGTTGCGCCGCGGTGCGCTGATCGGGGCCGCCAGCGGCCTGGTGCTGGCGGCGGCCACGTTCTGCCCCCATTGGTCCGGCCAGTTGCTGGCCCCGCTGGCGCTGGCGCCCGTGTTCTGGCTGCTCGCCCGCGTCCGTGCCCGCCACGCCTACGCGGTGGGCGCGTGCTTCGCCCTGGCGTGGCTGGTCCCCACGACCTACTGGTACTACTCCTTCATGTCCGTGGGCGTCGCCGTCGGCGCGAGCATCGGGTGGGCGCTGCTGCAGGCGAACCTCTTCCACCTGGCGGCGCTGCGCGACCGAATCGGCGTGCCAGGGGTGTGGCTGGCGTTCTCGGCCGCGTGGGTGGTCCTCACGTGGGCGCGAATGCGCCTGCCCGTCACCGAGGACTGGTGGATCCCCCACCTGGGTTACGGCGCGTGGCGCAACCCGGGCCTCGTGTGGCTGGGGGGCTTCGGCGGCGAGGCCGCGATGGAGGGCGCGGTCCTGCTCGGCGGCGCGGTCGTCGCATGGGCGTTCCTCCGTTCCTCGGCCCGCGCGGCCGCCCTGGCCTTCGGCGGCGTGGCGCTCGCCGTCGTCTGCCTGGACGCGGTGGCCTGGAACCTGCCCGCGCGCCCCATCCCGCCCGCTCTCGCCCTCCAGCAGATGACGCGGGGAGGCGTGGACGCCCCGGCCACCGAGGAGGACGTCGACTCCCTCATGGCCGCGACGCTCGCCGCAGCGGGCGCCGCCCCCGCGCAGGGCACCACGGTCGTGTGGCCGGAGAACTCGGTCCCCGCCTCCGCCCATGCGCGCATCGCGGCCTTCGCCTCGGACAACGGGGTGAACATCGTGTACCACACCGCCGAGGCGGACGGGGGCGCGGTCTACAAGAAAACGGTCGTCATCGACGCCTCCACCGGGCGCGAGGCGCTCTCGAACTACAAGAAGCACATCGCTCCGGACGAGGAGGTCGGCGAGCCCCGCGATACCGCGAACACCGCGGACCTTTCCGGCCACCGGGCCACGTCCTACATATGCTACGACCTGCACTACCCGGACGCAGTGGAGCGCCTGCGGGGCGCGCAGGTCGCCTACGTGCCCCTCAACGACGCCACCTACGGCTACCTGCAGAAGCAGTTCCACGCCGCGGACATCGCGCTGCACGCCGCCCAGGCGGGCACCGCCGTCGTCGCCGCCGCGACCGACGGCCCCACGATGGTCGTGAACTCGAACGGCGTCGTCGTCGAGGAGCTGGCGGGCACCGCGCCCGGCCACGTCGCCGTCCCCTGAGGGCGCGGAGCGCGCAAGGACGCGCCCTGGCCGTAAAGGGGAGCCGGGACCGCGGTTCCGATCCCGGCGCCGTCACCGGCTAGCCGTTGATCTCGCGGATCTTCGAGCTATCGGAGCCCGCCGTCGCGCAGAAAAGCGTCGCCGACACCGTCGCGATCGGGATCCCGCCGCGTCCAAGGGGGCGCGTCCGCGGGAGCAGCGCCCGGTCCCGCCGCGCCCGCGGGAGCAGCGCCCGCGCTGGACGACCGCCCCCCGCGACGGGCGTTATTCGACGCTGCCGTCCGCCTTCACGATGCTCAGCCCCTCGTCTGAGAGGATCGTCGCCGCCCACCGCCTGCCCGTGGGGCCTACGCGCACGACGACACGACCGGCCCGCGCCTCGTCGAGTGCGCAGGCGGCGCGCTCGACGACGAGCGCTCGGAGGCGGTCGTCGCCCCCTTTCCCGGTGCCGTGGGGCCCTTCGCCTCCGCGGTCGTCGAGCAGCAGAACCTCGACACCCCTGGCCCGCGCCAGCCTCGCCGCTTCCACGACCGCGGTTCCCGTGAAGAAGGGGGCGCGGATCTCGTCGCGCAGCTCCGCTTCCAGCAACCGCGCCTCCATCGCGAGCCCGGGCGTCATCTCCCGGTCCCTGATCGCCTCCAGGGTGCCCCGCGCCCGCTCCGAGACGTCGGCGAGTCCGGCGGCCATGACGGCGTTGAGCGTCAGCTGCTCCTCGCGCGCCAGGCGCGCCTCGCCCTCGGCCTCGAGGGCCTTCTCGATCGCGGTCGTCGCAGCGCCCGACCGGGATGTGAGGAGCAACCAGAAGACGAAGGTGACGACGTGCCCCAAGGAGAAGGTGAAAACGAGCGCGGGCTCCCTGCCCTGGACGGCGACCCATATCGCGGTGGCCGCGACGAGGGCCGCGCACCCCGCGACCGCCTCCGCAGTGCGCTGGCGCAGCAGGAGGAGCAGCACCAGGAACATCGAGGCGCCCGCGGACCACGCGGACCACCCCGGCCACTGCGGTCCGACTCTGATCTGGGTGAGCACCAGGAGGTTCGACAGACCGACCACCGCGGCGCTCCCCCACCCCGCCCACTTCGGCGGCCTGCGGTCGGGCCACTGCGCCACCAGCACGCCTCCCGCGGCCGCCAGCAGCGCCAGCGAGAGGACGACCGGTGCCGGGTGGTAGTAGGCGCCTCGGCGGATCTCGATGGCCATGATGTAGGCGTGGACGGCGACTGAGGCCACCGCGAGCATCCGAGCGCCCCTGGACTCCGCGGCCGCGCGGACCTGGGAGTCCCAAGCCGTGCGCGACGGCTCCTCGCGGCTGCGCCCGCGGCCCGCCCTCCTCGCGAGCACGGCCAGGACAGGTTCGCGTTTGTCCTGCTTGTCCCGGGGGTCGCTCCACTCCAGGGCGACCCGCGTCCCCCCGCCGGGGCACGAGGCCAAGGACGCCCTGCCCCCGACCGCCTCCATCCTCGCCACGATGGAGTCGCGGATCCCGTGGCGCAGCCCGGTTGGCCGCTCCGGGTCGAAGCCGCGCCCCGTGTCGGTGATCGTCACGCGCACCGCGCCGTCCTCGAAGGCGAGGGCGACGCGGCACTGGGCGGGCCTGCCAGGGTCCGAGGCGTCGGATCCCGCGTGGAGGCGGACGTTGTTGAGCGCCTCGCGGCCCGCGCCGATGAGCGCGGAGCCCGCCTCGGCGGGGAGCGCAGGGGCCTCCTGCAGCCAGCGGCATGTGATCGTCCAGTCCGGTTCCCTGGGGCGCACCAGCGCGGCGAGCGCGCCCAGCAGCTGCTCGGCCTCCACGGTCCCGCCGGAGGAGGGGCCGGGGGTGAGGGCGCTCAGGGCGCTGTCCGCCGCGGCGCGCACCTCGCCCTCCTCGACGCTGCGGTTGAACGCGAGGACCAATGCTGAAAGGACGTAGTCGTGGATGAGGCCGTTGCTGCGCGCCCTGGCGCGCCCCCGCGCCCGCTCGTTCGCGAGGGCGCTCTGGGCCTCCCTGGTGTTCAGGCGCGTCCGGTCGAGGTCGTGCGCGATCCTCATCGCCCAATGCAGGGTTCCGGCGTTGAGCATGGAGAAGAGGAGGAAGTAGAGGGGGCCGACCGCGTTGTGCAGCACTCCGTTGCCGGGGTCGGCCTCCGTGAGGGCGAGGATCTGCAGGGGCGCGATCGCGCAGAGGTACGCCACGGTGTGGCGCTCCTCCAGGACGGCGGCGCAGCACAGCGCGGCGAGGGGGTACAGCGCCAGGACGGGGTTCGTGTCGGAGACGAGCGCCTGGAAGTACTCCGAGGGGATCGGGGACGAGAGGGACGCCGCGGGCAGGGTCGCGCACGCGGCGACCAGCAGCAGGTAGCACACCAGGTAGAGGCGCACGAGCACGAACCACCCGGTGTCCGCCCACGTGCGCGTGCGGGTGCGCGTGGCCACCGCAGTCGCCGCGGCGACGAGAGCGCACAGCCCGGCGGCCAGGGGGAGACCGAGGTTCGGCGAGTAGACGGCCCATTGCGCCATCTCCGGGGGCGAGTCGCATGGGGGGATCAGCTGCGGACCGCTGATGATGGTGATGAAGACGGCGACGAAGGCGGCCGTGAGAACGAGGACGCGCCTCAACTGCAGCGCGTAGGGGCCGAGGTGCCGCGGGCTCATCAGTCGAAGTAGCTGAGGAGTCCGTCTTCCGCGGCCCGCCGGAACAGGTCGACGCGGGACTGCGCGGGGCGGCCCGATTCCCTGTACTTCTCGCGGATGCGGGCGATGTACGTGTTGACAGTGTTCTTCGACACATTCAGTGCGCGGGCGACGGAGCCCGAGCGTTCCCCCGAGGCGTAGTGGGCGAGGATCCGCGCCTCCAGGTCCGACAGGTGCGAGGCGACGAAGTCCTCGTCGGCGTCCAAGGCGGCTGCCCAGTCGGGGGTCGGGCAGGTGGCGCCGTCCGCGGCTGCGAGCACCGCCTCGACGAGGTCCTCGGGAGGCGCGGACTTGCGGACGATGGACAGCGCCCCTCCGGCGATCGCGCGGCGCACCAGGTAGGGGTCGTCGCCGGAGGTGTAGACGACCACTGGGACACCGCGCCCGTTGATGTCCGCGATGTTCTCATCGGGGGCGGATCCGTCGGCGAGGCGGAGGTCGAGGACCGCGACCTGCCCGTGCTCCCACGGGGCGTCGGGAACGGTCGGGTACCAGCTGATGGAGGCGTCGGCGCACTGCGCCTCGAAGGCGGCCTTGACGCCGAGTCCGACGACGCGGTGGTCGTCGATGACGACGATCTGAGCGCGGGCGTCCTTCATCGTGCCTCCTGTGTGCGGATGGGGGCCTCCTGTGCGCGGACGGGAGGGGCCGGAACGGCACCGTGTCCGCCAGTCTAATTGCGGCCGCCCGCCATTTTCCACGAGGAGGGGATCCTCGTGGGAGCACTGCGCACGGCTGCCCCGTGGCCTTTCCGCCCGCTGGCGCGGGAAGGGCGCGTTCTCCGAGCACTCGGCCGACGTCCTCGGCGGCCCTTCCGCCCGCTGGCGCGGGAAGGGCGCCCGCCCGTCTCCGCGGCCGCCTCCCCGCGCCGTCGCAGCGCAGTCCCCCGGGGGCGCGCTGAGGGACCGCGCACATGGTTCACGGGAACCTCCTTTACAATGGACGGTATGACCAACCGCCGTACCGCCCCCACGCTCGAGGACCACGGTGGCGCGGGCAGCGCCCCGGAGGCCACCCCCACCGCTAACGACGACATCAGGGATGCGGTCCGCGCCCTCAACGAGGCGGTCACCCGTTTCTCGCGCGCCGTGGGCTCGGCCAGCGGCGATGCCTTCGGCACCAGCAAGAGCGCGGTGGCGGCGTCGCTCGACCAGGCGGCCCGCGACCTGGCCTCGGCCTCGCGCGCCGTCAGCGGCGTGTCCGGGAAGCAGGACGGGCGCCGCCGCAGGAGCGAGGAGACCCGGGCGCGCCTGCTCGAGGCCGGGCGCTCGATCTTCGCCGCCCAGGGCTACGACGGCGCCTCCGTCAGCGACATCGCCCAGAAGGCTGGCTACACGAAGGGCGCGTTCTACTCGTCGTTCCCGTCGAAAGAGGCCCTGTTCCTCGAGATCGTCGACCGCCTCGACACCGGCATGCGCTCCGTCCCCGGGGCCGGCTCGCTTTTCGCCTTGGCGGGCACCGATCCGCACGAATGGGTGACGGGCATCCAGGCGCTCCCCGCGGACGACGTGCTGCTGCACTTGGAGTCGTGGCTCTACGCGATGCGCCACGAGGACACCCGCGAGAAGCTGTCCGAGTCGTGGCACCGCTGGGTGGCGGGGATCGCCCTGGAGACCGCCCGCTTCTACGGCCGTGCCGAGCCCACTCAGGAGGACTTCGACACCGCCTTCGGCGTGATCGCGGTCGGGATTTTCGGGCGCGTGTCAGCCAGCGCCTCCAACGAGGCGGGCCCCATGGTGGAGCGCGTCTCCCAGCGGCTCATCTCCACGCCCGGGGAGCAGCGGGACAGCGCCGACGACTGAGCCCGCCCGCCTTCCCTGGGAGCCGCGCCCCTGCTCGACGGGGTTTCCTCTGCCCGCCCGGCCGCTGCCCGCCTCCCCTGGGAACGGGGCACCAGCCGGACGCGGCCGCCCGGGCAACGAGGACCGGGCGCCGAAGGGGAAGCGGGACCCGCAGGGACCGGCCCTCAGTCCAGCGACGAGACGAAGGCGGCTACCGAGTCGAGTGCGGCGCGCGCCTCCGGGGACGGGACGAGTGCGACGTAGTCGTGGATCCCGCCGGGCTCGACGCGCAGACGGATGTCCGCGCCGCGGGCCCTGGCCTTGCGGGCGAAGAGCTCCACATCGGGCAGCAGGATGTCCCGGTCGCCCTGGTAGACGCGGGTCGGCGGCAGGCCCCGCAAGTGGTCGCGCAAGGGGCTGACGCGCGGGTCGGCGGTCCCGAGGCCCCCCGCCCACTCCTTCCCGCACCAGACCAGGCCGTCAATGCCGAGCATCGGGTCCAACCGCGCCATGGGCGTTATCCGGGGGTTCGACATGGACACGTCCACCCACGGCGAGAACAGGACCAGCCCCTCGGGAGCGCGCACGCCAGCGTCCCTGCGCTGGATGGCCAGGCTCACCGCCAGTCCCCCGCCCGCGGAGTCGCCCGCCAGAACGACCCTGCCCGGGGCGCCGAGGACCTGGTCCATGAGAACCCCCAGGGGGGCGAATGCCTCGGCCGCCGTGTGCTCGGGGGCGCGGGGATAGGCGGGGACCACGGCCGCCGCGCCCGTCCGCTCCACGAGGGCGTCGATGAGCAGCCAGTGCGCCCAGCTGATGGGCGAGACGTAGGCGCCGCCGTGCAGGTAGACGATGACAGTCCCGGAGCCCGTGGCGCGCGGCTCCACCCGGGTGACGCGCATCCCGGCGACAGTGGTGGCGCTGATCCGGTGCTTGCGCCGCATCCAGCAGGGCACACGGGCGCCACAGCGGGGCAGCGCCATGGAGCGCCGGGTGAGCTCCTCGGAGTCGAGCATCCGGGGGACCAACCGGAAAACGCCCCGCGTGAGCGCCATTTCCAAAGACATGGGCCGGCCTTTCCGCACAGTGGCCGCCGACACAGCGGCCACTGTCTCATTCTAGGCGCAGGAGGGCGTGACGTTGTTCGCGGGGGTGGGGCCCGGGGTGCGGGCACTCGGAGCGCGGCCCGGCCCCGCTTCGATTGGGTCTACCCGTACTCGTATTCAGCCATGGGCTTGAACTGGCCGATCTCCACCTCGACGCGGGAGTAGCCCGCGTAGAGCCGCACACCGAACCCATCGACCGCGAACAACTGCATGAGCGTTCCAGTCGTGCTCGCCTCGCACCCGAATGGCGGGCCGTAGCGCTGCGCGAGCGCCCCCCGATCCCCCTCGCATACTCGACCACCTCGCGGTCGTCGAAGCGCACACGCGCGGCGGGCGGCTCCACCAGGTTGACCCTCCAGCCGTCATCGCGTTTGGGACTCGCGCTCCACCCGTCTGCTTCGAACACAGGTCCGTCCCCACCGCGCGCTCTGCGCACGCCGTGCTTCTTGAAGACCCGGGCCGGCTTGCGGCCCCGCCTGATGTCCCCCACGATCATGAGGACCTCCGGCGCGCCGAGCCCCGCGCGGAAAGGCGCGCGGCGGATCTCGATGGGCTCCTCCTCCTGCTCCACAGGCGGGCGCGCTATCAGGCGCCGCAACTCCCCCACGCTCAGTGGCTCCCACGCCTTCTCCCCCTCGTCGAAGTCGTCGGCGCTGATGCCCTCGCGCTCCCATTCCGGCCCGATGGGCGCCTCCGCGTAGAAATGGTGCGCCTCGTCCCGTTCACAGAAGGCGAAGCCGACGGACATGAAAGGCGCGCCGTGCGCGAGTCCGGCGATGGCCATCCCCATTCCCACGGGGTGGCTCCCGCTCCACCGTTCCAGGATCGAACGCGGCACCAGCCAGGCCTCCCCCGTCGACTCGACCATGACCTCGACGCCTTCGGGCAACGCCGTGAAGAACACGTCCCCCAACTGCGGCGCCGTCATCCTCCAGCGGAACGGACGCCTCCATTCGGGCGGGGTCATCGCGATGTCAGCGGGCAGCTCATCGAGCGTCGGCGCTATCAAGTCACTGAAGGAGTCCCATGTCCCAACGGGGTACGCGCCCGGGTAGAACACCCACGCACCCGGGATCTGGCAGATATCGACCGACCAGTAGAACGGGTAGTCGGCGGGATCCGCCCACTTGAACGTCCTGTACTCCTCGATGTCAATGGCGTACTCCGTGTCCATTCCACGCACACTGAGCTCGAACGGCCAGTCCCCGCGCGCCCGTTACGCCTCGACCTCGATGGTCCGGTCGTCCACGACCCAGCGGAAACGCAGGCCGGGGCCGTACATCGAGATCGGTTGGGCCTCCAGGACCTGCGCGAGGCCGCGGAGGAAACGATGGATCCCCTCCTCGTCCAAAGGCGCGCCGACCATCCGCGAGATCTGATCGCATACCAGCATTTCCGGGCGCATACCGGTGTCCTCCTACGCGTTGGCCCCTCCCAATCCTACGCCGCCCGGGCCCCGCGGCATGGAGGGCGCCTGGTTCTGCTCGGCGGCCCCGGAAGGGCCCTCGCTCCAGCGGCGGCCCATCCGAACGCGCGCCATACTGAAAGAGAGGGTAAAGAGGGGTTCACTCGCGCCCCATACACTGTTAACCTGAGGGGGAAGGACCAGACACCGGCGGGCGAGGCGACGGAGCCCCCGCCGTCGGCGAACGACTCGAGGAGGGGCATTCTATGACACGTCCGAACACCGCTGACTCGCGTGACACCAACGTCAAGTACATCGCAGCGGTCGCGAAGATCCTGCACGCGAACGCCGAGGCGACCGCGGAGGGGTGGACCGAGGTGGGCCTGCTGGTCAACAAGGCGCCCGACAGCCAGAAGGTCTCCACCTACGCCGCGCTCGAGCGCGGCTCCGAGCACTTCGACGACTGGCTGACCCCGTCGGCGTGGGACGAACTGGGCAAAGTCCTGGCCGCCTGGCAGTTCGACCTCACCCAGCAGGGCCACCCGAAATGGACGGCGATGTTCCTGGGCGGCGTGCGCGACGGAGGGCTGGCGTGGCTGCCCGACTACTCACCCACCTTCGGCAAGTGGCGCATCCACAGGAAGCACTCGAACCTGCCAGCGATCCAGGAGGGGCTGGAGAAGGCCGCCCGCCTTTGAGGGCCCCTGCCCCAGCGCGCTTGTCCGCGCACCGGGTTCCCCGCAGCCACGACCCCTCCCCCGCGAACACGTTCGGGCCCGGGCCGGTGCGCGGGGTTCCCTGTCCGTGCTCCGGGCCCCTTGTCCGCGCCCGGAGCGCGAGCCGCACCGCCCGCCCGCGCCCGGCCAGCGGTGCGCGCCCGCCTAGACCTTCGTGGAAGGACACCCATGGGATTCTCCTACTCCTTTGACCGCTTCGAGGACGGACGCGTCGTTTCCGGCGACCGCTCCGGCCTGGACTTGTTCCTACGCCGTCGGCGCTTGCGACTGGGCTTCTTCTTCAAGAGGGATGACGACTGCCTCCTGACCGACGAGGCGGGCGAACTGTTGATCTACGAGGACGGCGCCCCCCGCGACCTCGTCCTGCACGGGGTCGACGAATCCAGCGGGAGGACGTTCGGCGGATACGTGGGGCACTCCCACCTCACCCCCGACGAGTGCGACCTCGTTTTCGATCTGTGCGCATCCACCGGCCTGCTGGTCCTCAACCACCAGGGGAACCCGACGTTCATCATCCCCGCGGGCAACCACGCCCTCGCACAGCTCCCCACCGACGTACTGGCCGAGGCCGAGAGCAATGGGGGCCGCGAGATCGCGTTCGTCGACAACGGCGCTCAACTGCTCGCCGCCATGGCCGACGGGATGGAGCGCTTCATCGCGTACCGCGACCAGGTGCTGAGCGGCCGGGGCCCCTCGTTCGGCCCGGCATCGACGGCCACGGCCGCCCCCGGCGCGCCGGGAACGGACGCAGGAGCCGACGGGCCGCGCCCAGAGCGCGAACCGCACTGCCCGCCCGCGCACGGGTCGGCGCGGCGCGACTCCCAGCCTCCCGCCTCCCACGGCAAAAGCGCTGATAAACTTATCAAACGCCCGAAGCTTTGATAAACTTATCACCATGAGGACTCCGCTGGACTCGCCCTTCAGCCCTGGATCCGACACCGTCCCCCACGTGTGGGCGGGTCGGGTCGAGCAACTCAGCGACTGGCGCGATGTCGTGCGCCCGCGTCGGCGCGCGGGCATTCACGAGCGCGGGCGCACCATCCTCGGCGAAGCCGGGTCGGGCAAGTCCGCACTGGTCCGCAAAATCGCGCACTCCGCTGCGGCCGAAGGCGACTGGACGACGCCCCAGCTCAGGATCCCCTCCGGTACCGACCCCGTGAAACGGGTGGCGTCGGCCCTCCTGCGCCTCGCATCCGACGCGGGACTGCCCAGTGCCCGCGAGCGCCGCATCGCCGACCTGCTCGGCCGGGTCGAATCGATCGCCGCATCAGGATTCGGGCTCACGGTGCGGGCGCACGCAGGACCCGAGCCGTACACGGCGCTCACCGAGCTCCTCGTCGAGATCGGCCGTGCCGCGATCCATGCTGACGCGGTGGTCGTCATCCACATCGACGAGGTGCAGAACATCACCGACGAAGCGGCCCGCTCGCAACTGCTCATCGCCCTCGGCGACGCGCTGGCCCACGAGGAGGAGATCTTTCTGCCGGGCGGTCCGCGCGCCTCTCGCGCTCTCCCGATCGCCGTGTACCTCACCGGCCTCCCTGAGTTCGCCGACATGGCGGGGGCCAGGACGGGCGCGACCTTCGCACGGCGATTCCGCACGACGATCCTCGAACCGATCAGTGACAACGACCTTCTGGTCGCGCTCCACCCGTTCGTGACCGAGGGATGGCAGGTGCCCGGCGGCGAGCGCGTCTACATGGAGGCATCAGCACAGCGGGCCATAGTCGAGCTCTCGCGCGGCGAGCCGTTCCTCTTCCAACTGGCGGGCGAGCGCTCCTGGTACGCGGGAACCGACGACCTCATCACCGCCGAGCAGGTAGCATCGGGGTGGCGCGGCGCCGCCCACGAGGCCGAGACCCACGTGCAGCGCATCCTGGAGCGCCTGCCCGCCCGGGAACGGGCGTTTCTCGAAGCGATGGCGCAGTTGCCGCCTCCGGAGCGGACCCTGACGAACATCGCGCGCGCACTCGACTACCGTCGGGCCTCCGACGCGGGACCGACCGCCCAGCGCCTCGACCTCATCCGGCGCGTGATCCGCAGGGGCCGCCCCCACTACACGTTCCGCAACAGGGCGGTGGGCGCCTACTTGGAGTCCGACTGGCCGGAGTGACCACCTTCCGGGAGCGGGGGAGGTGCCGGAGCCCCGATGCGCGGCGCGCCGTCACTGCGGGAACCGGTCAGTTCCCGCATCTCCTCCTCGGGGAGCCGCATCCGCTCGGCGAGCATCCCGGTGATCGCGTCCAGGCCCGCCTGATCGGACTCGTCGGCAGGGCCGAAGCTCCAAGTGAGGTTCTCCTCTTTGGTGATGACGTCGAGTTCCGCGCGGCCCTCCTTGCCGCCCCGGCGCCTGACGTAGCGGATCTCGTCGTTGGGGATCTCGCGCCAGAACTCGCCCCGGCTGCGCAGATCCGCGAGCTTCGCCTCGACGACCCGCTGATCGGTGATTGCGATCACCGTCTGCTGCCGGGCGTCCGTCGCGTGGGCGAAGCCGACGAGTTCCTCGTCCCGCTCGAGCGTCCAGCGCAGAACCTCCAGGAGCTCTTTGGCCTCCTCATCGGTGCGCTTCCCCATGACGCGGGCATGGGGCTCGGGGTCCCGCGGGGACGCCAGGCCGATGACCGCGGCGAACCGCCCCACCCCTTCCGCGAGTTTCTGAATCGCGTTCTGCGCCCCGTCGCCGGGCTCCCGGGTCTTCTTCCGTTCGCCGGCAAACAGGCCCTTCACCACGTCGTTGATGCCTCTGACAACTGTCTTATCGAGGAGGCCCTTTTCGATCGCCGCGGCCAGGTGGAATCCGCGATTGAGCGCGTCCACCAGTCCGGTCATCATTCCGATCGCGTTCTCGTAGTCCTCACGGGCGTCAGCGGCGACGAACTCAGAAAGCTCCGCTTCCTTCGGATCATCCCTCCCCTCGTCGCGAAGGCGCGCGGCCCTCAGCGCCCGGTACACGCAGTTTATGCGCTCCACCGTCATGTAGCACTCCAAGTCGATGAGGATCTGCGGCCCGTTCTCCATGACGTGCGCCCGCACTTCGTCGGCCGACGACCCCCTCAGCGCCCGCGCCTCGTTCACGTGCCCTTCGACAAAGCGCCGGTACTTCTCCCTGTAGTCGTTGATCTTCGCCTGCTGCCCCTGCACTTCCTCCCACACCCCGGGGGTCACCCTGCGGATCCGCTTCGCCTCCTCGAACGCCTGATCCACCACGCGCGCGATCCCGGCGAGCTCGTCCTGCCGGTCCTCGTTCATTCCCTTGAGGATCTTGCGCGCGATCCCGCGGGTCTCCTTCGCCGTCTTCTCCAACCTGCTCAGCTGCAGTTGCAGCGCGACCATCATGAGGGCAGGGCCCAGGGACGCCAGAACAGTGCCCCAAGCGGCCTGCGGGCCAACTGGCTTCCAACGGACCTGCCTGGCGAACCGCCCGCCCGCGTCCGTCAGGACGCCGAGGTTGTCGCCGCCGCTCACGAGGGGTTTCAGCCCCCCGTTCATCACGGCCACGGTGTCCGGGGTGAGGCGCACGAGCCCCTGCAGGTTCCCGACCGCTAGTGCGGCGGAAGCCGTTTGTGCGAGAACGCCCGCTGTTCCGAGCACCTTGTCCAGTTCGACATGGTCAACGCCGAAAGGCAGTTCGACCAGATCGCTTGTGACTTCGTCGGGCAGCGCGCTGAGCGACTCGCCGACTATGAGCGCGATCTCCGGGAAAACCTCAATGAGAGTGGCGCCCGGCGCCTGCGCGACCAGTTCGCCTTGCCCCTGTGCCGTTGCTCCGTCAGGCTCGCGATCCGCTTCTCCATCAGATCCGCGTGCAACCCGTTCACCCGGTTCCCGCGCCGCTTCCCCACCAGGTTCGCGCGGAGATGAGGTCGATCCGTCGTTGGTGCCCATGAGCGGAACGATAGCAGAATCAGCCTGCCTGAGGTAGCGGGTAAGCACCAAGGTCCGACAGCGTGTGTGGAGCTCTTCGCATCCATAGGTTCGGGGACGCCGTGCGATGCGCGTCTTCTGCTGGTCCATCGGTGCGCGCTGTCCGCGGCGTGGCAGTGGATCTCCACATGGTGGCGTAGTGTTCGGCAGGTCGTCTGGTGTTCCAAAATGCGTCTGAGTCTGCCCGAATCCGCCCAGATCGGGCCGAAACCGCTGAACTCAGACGCATTTTGGACCAACCCGCGGCTAAGCCGTCCGAATGCAGCGAAACCCAGACGCATTTTGGACCAGTAGGCGCAACGGGCAGCGCGGCCGGACCCCGCAGACGGACAGCCCCCGCCCGCCTGCGGTAGTGCCTGCTCCGACTGGCCGTTGCGACCGCCGACCGGGATTCCTCACCTTCCGGCGCGGTAGTACCGGACCGCCACCTGCGTGCGGTTGCGCAGCCCCGTCTTGGCCAGGATGGAACTGATGTGGTTGCGCACCGTGCCCTCGCTCATGAAGAGCCTCTCCGCCGTCTCGGCGTTGTCCAGGCCGGCCGCCACTGCCTCGACGACCTCGTACTCGCGGTCGGTCAACGAGGCGAAGACCGTGCTCCTCGGGTCCGGGACCCCCACCGCGCCCGCGGGCTCGCCCGGATCTCCGTGCGCCCCGGGACGGCCGCCATTCTTCCCCGACCCACTGCCGGACGTCCCCGACCCACTGCCGGGCGCGGGGGCGGGCAGGGCGCGCATGCCCATGGAGGCCCCGCGCTCGAGCACGTCGCCCTCCAGGACGCACACGCCGACCATGACGGAGCGCAGCGCCGGGGCGATCTGGGCGACGTCCTGTTTGATGAGGTAGCCGCGCGCCCCCATTCTCAGGGCCCGCACGATGTACTCGTCGTCCGAGAAGGTCGTGAGGAACACGATGCGCGCCTGCGGGTCCCCCTCCAGGATCTCCTCCGCGGCGCTGAGCCCATCGGCGCCGGGCATGCGGATGTCCATGAGGAGCACGTCGGGGCGCAGCCGCCGGAACTCCTGGACCGCCTCCGCGCCGGACAGGCACGTGCCGACCACGTCGATACCGTCCTCGGCTGACAAGATGGTCGCCAGCGATTGGACGACGATGGCGTCGTCATCGACGATGAGAACCCTCATACCGCACCGTCCTTGTCTTTCGGGATCGTCGCGAACACTGTGAAACGGGGGCGGGGAGTGATCCGCACGGTCCCGCCCAGAGCCTCGACCCGGTCCGTCATCGCGCGCAGTCCGAGGCCGGGGCGGATCGCGCCGTCGCCCGGCTCCCCGAGCCCGGACCTTCGGACGGATGGTGTCCCGAGCCCTGCCCTTCGGACGCCTGGCATCCCGAGCCCGGACCCGCGGTCTAATGGTGCACTGCCGGGGGAGGCCCCGGAGCCGGGCGAGCCGCCGCCCGGCTCCGCGTCCCCAGCGGGAACGGCGCCGTCGTTGTTGACCGTGACCTGCCAGAAGGCGGGGTAGTCGATGACGGTGACCCGCGCCGAGGCTGCGCCGCCGTGCCGCGCAGCGTTGGTGAGGGCTTCGCGCACGACGGCCGTGATGCAGCGTGAAACCGTGCGCGGCGGTTCCGCGTCCAGCGAGCAGTCCACGTCCACTGTTGCGATGGCGCTCCGCGAGCCCAGCAGGTTGAGGGAGACCGCCAGGTCCTCCCCCTGGTCGGACAGGGCGTGGACAGAGCGGCGCATGGAGTCCAGCGCCTCGTCGAGCCCGTCGTCCAGCGCGGCCAGGTCGGTGACGACGCCGGGATGCTCGCGGTGGGTGATCTGAAGGGCCTTCACCCGCAGCAGGAGGCGGGTGAGCAGGTGCCCGACCCCGTCGTGGATCTCGCGGGCGATGCGCGTGCGCTCGGACAGGGCGGCGGCGCGCAGCTCGTCGTCCTGCATCTGGAGCATCCGGGCGTTCGCGTCCTGCAGGGCCAGGACCCTTTCGCGCAGGTCGTCGCGGGCGGCGTTCAGGTTCTGGCGGGTGGCCTCCCCCTGCTGGGTGCGCAGCGCCAGCAGCGCGGCGACCGCCCCCAGGGCCGCCGTGTAGACCGCGGTCGGCTCGCCCCTTCCCACCGCCGCGACCGCGATCGGAGCGCACGCGGCAGCGGCTGCCGAGCGCGGCCACGGCGGACGGCCAGCACTGGCGCGGGCGAGGTCGTAGACGGCCAGCGGCGCGCCCACTGCCGGGGCCGCCGCAAGCGCCGCGGCCAGCAGGTAGGCGGCCGGGACCGCGGCGAACCAGGGCCAGTGTTCCGCCACCACCGCCAGTCCACTGATCGTCACGGCGAGCAGCAGCCAGACCACGGTGGCGGTGTCCGCCCTCCACATCAGGAGGCATCCGCACAGGAGCGCGCCTTTGTCCGCCAAGACCCTCATGCCCCGATTATCGGCGATCGAGGGCCGGGCGCGCCCCGCGTCCGCAGAACCCCGTCGAAGTCATGACAGAAGTCATGCCCTCCCTCCGCACTCATGACTTCCCGCACTTCCGCGGCGCCCGCCTCGTCGGGATGATTGGGGGCACGGGACCGACGCACCGACATGAGGAAGGCGGGGAGGAATGGACTCCGAGAACGGCGCCGAGGGCGCGCAGCGGAACGAGGCGGGCGGGGACGCGGAGCCGGCGCGCGGGAGCGGGACGAGTGTGGACCGGCAGCGCAGAGCCGGAACGGCGGGCACCGCACCCGGGAACGACAACCCGGCGGGCACCGCCCACGGGAACGACAACCCGGCGGACACCACGCACAGGACCGACGGCCGGACCGGCACCGCGCGCGGTAGCGAAGACCGGGCGGGCACCGCCGTCGAGATCGAGTCCCTGGTGAAGCGCTACGGGGAGCTGATCGCCGTGGACGGGCTGTCCCTGAGGATCGGGCGGGGCGAGGTCGTCGGCCTGCTCGGCCCCAACGGCTCGGGCAAGACCACGACGATCAACTGCCTCCTCCAACTGCTCTCCTACGACAAGGGGGCGATCCGCGTGTTCGGCGAGCCCATGTCGCCCACCGCCTACGGCCTCAAGCGCCGCATCGGCGTGGTGCCCCAGGAGGTCGCCGTCTTCGACGAACTCACCGTGGCCGAGAACGTCGACGCCTTCTGCGCCCTGTACGTGCGCGACCGCGGCCTGCGGCGGCGCATGGTCTCCGAGGCTGTTTCCTTCGTCGGGTTGGAGAAGTTCGCGGCCTTCAAACCGAAGAAGCTCTCGGGCGGGCTGCTGCGCCGCCTCAACATCGCGTGCGGGATCGCGCACCGCCCCGACCTCATCATCCTCGACGAGCCCACGGTGGCCGTGGACCCCCAGAGCCGCAGCGCCATCCTCGACGGCATCAAGCGCCTCAACCAGGAGGGCGCCACCGTCATCTACACGAGCCACTACATGGAGGAGGTGGAGCAGTTGTGCGACCGGATCACCATCATGGACCGGGGACGCCAGGTGGCATCGGGCACCTCCGACGAGCTCAAGGCCATGATCGGCACGGGCGAGCGCATCCGGGTGGAGGTCGTCGACCCGCTCCCCCTGGGCGAGGAGGCCCTGGAGGCGCTGCGCCGCCTCGAGCGGGTGCGCTCCGTCGCCTACGAGGCGCCCACCGCGCTCATCGAGTGCGCCGCCGGGCCGCACAACCTCTCCGATGTCATGGGCGCGCTGGCCGGGGTCGGCGCGACCTGCGGCCGGGTCGTCTCCGAGCCCCCGACCCTCAACGAGGTGTTCCTGGAGATCACCGGCCGCGCGCTGCGGGACGAGGCGGCCTGACATGGTGACCGTCTTCCGCTACCAGGTGCTCCGGCTCCTGCGCGACCGCATCCTGCTCGTGTGGACGCTCGGCTTCCCGGTCGTGCTGTCGCTCATCTTCATGGCGCAGTTCTCCAACCTGGAGAAGGCCTACGAGGCCACCCCCATGAGTTTCGGCGTCGTCCAGGACGACGCGTACTGGGCGGCCCCCGGACTGGACGCCGTCGTCGAGCGCGTCTCCTCCGAGGACGCCGACCCGCGCCTCATCATGAAGGTCGCCCATACCACCGTGTCCGAGGCCGAGGCCGCCGCGAAACGGGGCGACACGAACGGCTACCTCGCCGTCGAGGACGGCGGGCCGGTGCTGCACGTGTCCCAGAAGGGCAACGAGGCTGAGACGACCCGGGTCCTGCGGGTGGTCATGGACTCCTACACCCAGGCGGCGGCCGAGCACCGGGCGCTGGCCGAGGCGGGCGCACCGCCCGAACAGGTGGCCGGGGCGGGGGCCGACCGCTCCTTCACCCGCCCGGTCCCGGTGACGCAGAACCCCGTCAAACCCGCGACCCGCTACTACTTCGCGCTGCTCGCCTTCGCGAGCGGCATGGGCACGACCGTCACCATGGTCGCCGTGCAAGGCATCATGGCATCCTCCCCCCTGGGGGCGCGGCGCATCCTGGCGGGCCTGCCGCGGTGGCAGGTCCTCACCGCCACACTCACGGCCTCCTGGGCGTGCGTCCTGGCCTGCCTGCTCATCGCCTTCGCATTCATCGCCGCGGTGGTCGGCGTGGATTTCGGACCGCACGTGGGCCTGTGCCTCGTGGCGATCGGGGCCGCCAGCCTCATGTCGAGCGCCGCGGGCGCCGCCCTGGGATCGGCAGGCGGAGGCGGGATCGGGGTGGTCTCCGCGATCACCTGCCTCCTGTCGCTGTTCACCGGCCTGTACGGGCCCGGCGCGCAGTCCGTGGCCAACGCGGTCGAGCTCAACGCGCCGCTGCTCGCGCAGGCCAACCCCCTGTGGCAGGCCTCCCATTGCTTCTACGCCCTGCTCTACTACGACTCCTTGGAGCCCTTCGCCCGCAGCTGCGCCGTCCTGGCGGGCATGACGGGCCTGTTCCTCGCCATCGCCCTGATCCGCGCCAGGAGGATGACCCATGAGCACCTTTAGAACGTCGTTGAGGATCGTGGCCGCCCACCGGGCGTACGTCCTGGTCTACCTGGTGCTTCTGTCCATGCTCGGCCTGCTCACCGGCCTGGCCCGGTCCGAGGGGTCCTCCCACCAGGTCAAGCAGGCCACGGCGAGCGTGGCCGTCATCGACCGCGACGGCTCCACCATCTCCCGGGGGATCAAGGACTACATCGAGTCCGTCGGCGAGGCGAAGCCGCTGGAGGACTCCACCCGGGCCATCCAGGACGCCACCGCGCAGAACCGCATCAGCTACATCCTCATCATCCCCGCCGGTTACGGGGAGGCGCTGCAGCGGGCCGCGCGAGGCGGGGGCGAGCCTCCGCAGATGGACACGGTCATCGGGTACGAGTCGGCCTCGGGCGCGCTCATGGACGTGCGCGCCGACTCCTACGTGGGGCAGGTCGCCGACTACCTGTCCGCGCTCACCGACGACCCGGCCCGGGCCGTCGCCCTGGCGGAGGAGACGATGCGCCACTGCGCCCCCACCGAGAGGATCGCCCAGGACGCCACCCCCCTGCCGCACAGCCTCCTCGTCTACGCCCGGTTCTCCCTCTACCCGCTCTTGGCTTTCGCGGTCGTCGCGATCGCGACGCTCATGGCGTCGTTGGGGCGCCGGGCGGTGCGCTCCCGCCTCACTGCGGCGCCGGTGGGCAGCGGGGCCCACAGCCTCGGTGTGCTGGGCGCCTGCCTGGTCGTCGGCGCCGTCGGGTGGCTGTGGGTGTTCGGACTGGGAGTGGCCGTCTTCGGAACGAGCGCCCTCGCGGCGTCCGCACCGCTGCTGGGCGTGGTCGGCGCCGCCCTGGGAGCCTACACGCTCGTGGCCGTGTCACTGGGGTTCCTCATAGGGCAGGTCGGCCTGGGCGAGAACGCGGCCCACGCCATCGCCAATATCGGGGGCATGGCGTTGTCCTTCCTGGGCGGGACCTGGGTGCCCATCGAATGGCTGCCCGACGCCGTCGCCCGGGCCGCCAGGCTCACCCCCGGGTACTGGGTGGACCAGGCGCTCTCCGGGGCGTACGCCGCGACCTCGACGTCCGCAGAAGCGCTCCTCCCCCTGCTGGCCGACTGCGGGATCTGCGCCCTCTTCGCCTTGGCGATCCTCTCAGTCGCCATGGGAGTGCGCCGCACGCGGGCGCGCGCGTCGCTGTGAGGCGGGGCGGGATAGTACGAGGCGGGTCGCGGAGCCATGAGGCAGGGCGGTGGCTCTCGAGGGCAGAGCCACCGCCCCGCCCGCACGGATCCACGGGTTGTTGCGGGGCAGTGGGTCTGTGTCAGTGCCGCATTACCCTGCCGCTGACGGGACCGCGAGACGGGATCGCTTCGAGGCTTGACGGGCTCTGCGTTCGAGTCGTCGTCCTGCACCCGCGTGGCCGCAGCAAGAGGCGCAGCGCGTGAAACAGACCGTGGAACACTGAAGTTGTCGGCCCAGGCAGTGTACAGGCACGCCATCAGACGCTTGCGGAAACGGCCCGCGCCTCATTCCCGCGCACCAAGGCGGTGCGACCACTCCCACACGTCAGCTCTTCTTCCCGGGCAGGCAGTTCACTTCCAGGGCGATCATGATCCGCACCGCGTCCTACGCTTCACACACGGCAACGCATAGCACGTTGTGGGTACGACGACACTGGAGCGCATTATTCCACAAGCGTTCCTTCATATTCGAGGATTCAAAGTCGACGAAGGCCGCTCACATCAATCCCCTCTTACGACGCGGATCTTCTTTAAGTATGGAGCGGATCCGGTTTCTTGTCATCGCCAGAGAAGGAAGACGCGAATCTACGGCTCTCAACACTGCGAGCATATCATTAAGGCGGCGCAAGACCTCCACATCAAGCAAACTATCATGGTGCGCGACGCGGTTACGCAGCTTCCTCACGCGCTCCAGTTGCTTTCCCAGCTTCTTGCGACCACTGTCAGACGGGTCAGCATGCGGGAAAGAACGACACAAGCTCACTTTCCACAGCTGCGCACACCGCTGTGGCGCTTGTGGATCGCGCGGATGAATCAAGCTCATCCATGTTCCGAACATTAGTTGAGACACAACATCATCATGCGTAATCTGCACACGATATCGGGGATGACCTTTGGGGCGCCTCCCCGCTTCCTTTCGCGCACAGTTCTGAGCATACTCCAGGCTATTCTTCATCACCAACTGATAAAGCAGCGGAGCCGCCCCTTTACGCAGCGCCCAGTCTGCACCATACCCAGAACCCTGCCGACTATTCCAAATTCGCAACTCACGATTCATCGCATTACGCACACTGACCTCGACGAACGCCACAGTTGAGTGTAAAGCACCAGCAAGATCGTTGGCCCACAAGTACAGGCCACACGCGCGCCCATGATCCCCACCAACCGCATCGAGGTAAGGGGCCAACCTCGCCGTCCCCGCTAGGGCCGAAATCACACTTCTATGACTCATAGATCCACGCTAGCATGCTAAGTGACGGCGTCGGGCTTGGATCGGCGCACTTTACCTCAGGGACCTCCGCTCATACGGCGGAGGTCCCTTGGTTTACTGGCTTTTCAGAGTTGGGTGTGGGTGAGTGGGATATGGAGGGTTTCCACCTGATCGTAGTCGAGCGGTCCGACACGGGGACGGTCCTGGAGATCGAGTCGTGCGACCCGGTTGCCGGGTGTCCTGGGTGCGGGGTGATCGCACAAGGGCACGGGCGGGTGGTCGTGGAGGTGATCGACGCGCCCTGGGCAGGGGCGCCGGTGCGGATCCGGTGGTGTGAACCGCCGGATGCGCCTGGAGAACACCTGCGAAACGGTGACCTTCACCGAGCAGAACCGGGCGATGCGCGCCCCGCGCACGCTGCTGGGCGCCCGGGCGATCCGCGTCAGCTGCGTTTCGGAGGAGCCACCATCGCCGACCTGGCCCGCCAGCTGGCAGCACGTGGAACACCGTGTGGTCCCACATCCAACCCGTGCTCACCGCAGCTGTTGATGGCCCGTCCCGTTTCGCAGGCGTGCGGGTGCTAGGGGTGGATGAGCACGGGTGGCACCACCAGGGGCGGCGCCGACGCGGCCCACGCGAACTCACCAGCATCATGGAACATGACCTGGGGAGGGGACCGTCCCACGACCAGGTTGTTGACCTGGTGCCAGGCCGGTGACGCGGCCTACCGCGACTGGCTGGCCGAACGCGGCGAGCAGTTCCGCTCCGGTATCCAGATCGCGACACTGGACCCCTTCCAGGGATACAAGAACGCCA
>ERZ773050.435-NODE-435-length-24133-cov-12.802351_pt1 | contig 24133 bp, 15 predicted proteins | sample MGYA00580632_ERZ773050 | MGnify/ENA primary metagenome ERZ773050 (study PRJEB29015, sample SAMEA2738123) | human oral metagenome | biome: human oral; feature: human-associated habitat; material: saliva | place: China | collected 2166 ... | reverse complement strand
TGGTGTGTGTGAGTGTGAGTGTGTTGTCCCCGGTGGTGGCGTCCCAGATGCGGGCCGTTCGGTCCCCGGATCCGGTGAGGATGTGGTGGCCGTCGGGCGACCACGCCACCGCCGTCACGTAGCTGGTGTGTGTGAGTGTGAGTGTGTTGTCCCCGGTGGTGGCGTCCCAGATGCGGGCTGCGCCGTCCTCGGATCCGGTGAGGATGTGGTGGCCGTCGGGCGACCACGCCACCTCGCTCACCCACCTGGAGTGGCCGCCGAGGATCTGTGCTTCGGGGAGCACACGAAGCGGGGTGTCTTCCGTTAGGGGCGCGGTGAGGATATCGGGGAGTTCCCGCCGGTAGCCCTTCGTGTGGAGGAGTTGTGTGCGGTAGCGCGTGGCTTTGTCGAGGGAAGCCCCTTCCATGTCACAGTGGCGGAAGACTGTGCCCGCCAGGTCGGCTTCCTCGAGGTTGGCGTCGCTCAGGGTGCAGTGCTCGAGAAGCGTGCGCTGCATGGACGCTGCGGTTGCGTCGATGCCATCGAGGCGGGCGCGGCGGATGCGGGCGTCGTCCAAGCGGGCACCCCGGAGCGAGACTCCAGTGAGGTTGAGTGGTGTCTTCTCGGATCCTATTGTCCAGCCGCGCAGGTCGGTGTCTGCCAGGTTCAGGGCGTCCGTGCGTGGGTGGGGCGCTCCCTTGTCGAGCGCGCGCAGCGTGTAGGCGAAGACGTTTGCTCGTGCGTTTGGGTTTGCGTGCCTGCCGACGCGCGTGAGCCTGGCGAGCCTCTGTTGTTGCGCGGTCGCGGAGAAGCGGTCGATGAGCTCCGCGAAGAACGCGAAGGCCTCGTCGCTGGGACGGGTGATGTCCCAGGCCACCCGAGCCTCATCCTCCGACTCGGCCTCAAGAGAGTCGGCGAGGCGAACGGCCAGGAAGTACTCCAGGAGCGAGGAGTGCTCGAAGGAGAAATCATCCCCGCGGCGGGTCAGGAAGGTCGCGGTGCGGAAGTCCTGCTTCCACTGGTCAGGCATGCGTCCCGCGTAGTGCAATTCCATCTTTGGGTGGTTGTCGAGGAATTGGAGCATCCATTTTTCCATCCCGTGCGCCGACCATGTCCTGGATCCTGAGCGCCAGACCTGCCAGGCCAGGTGGGTCATGAGCTGGATCTTGTGCTCGGGAATCAGGCTGTGCTTGCCGTCGTCGCGCCCGAGCCACTCGTTCACAAAGCCTTCGTACAAGTCGACCGAACGTACCCGGCGCCCGACGCTTAGGTCCTCGTAGATGGTGGGGAGAACCTGGCGGATCATGTTGAGCAGAACCGGTTGGGAGGCGAGCTCGCGCAGGTTGTACACCGAGCAGATTGTCTCCATGAGCTGGTTGATGTCGGCTCCAGGGACGTTGCGGCGCAGGTACTCGCGGATCTGCTCCTCGTCGAAGGGTAGGAGCGTGAGGACCAGGTAGTCTTTGCCTCGCTTGTTTTCGCGCCCCTGACCGTCGAAAAAGGAGAACTCCTCCTTGACGGTCCTAAAGTACTGCGTCCTGCAGGACAGGAGGAGGCGCGTGCGAGGATTCTCCTCTTGGGAGTTTTGTCTGCCGAGGTTGAGGACTTCGAGAAGGGATCGTGTCAGGCGTTGTCTGTCACCGGAGGTAAGGTGGACGAGGACCTCGTCGAGACCGTCGAAGACGATCAGGGTGCGCTCATCCTGAATCGTCGTGAGGATGTTGTCAACCGTGACGTTGGATAGTGAGGCGTTCGCAAGGAGCTGGGTCAGTATCGTGCGCAGCCCGAAGTCCTTGAGGGCGGTTGGGGAGAGGTCTCGCAGGTCGAAGACAATGGGAAGAGGGGCCTCTTCACCGGCCTTCCTGAGTTCTAGGAGCCTGCGGGTCAGCATAACCGTTGAGGTCGTCTTTCCTGTTCCCAGGTTCCCCAGGAGCGCACACAGGCTCGAGTGCTCGCCTTCCAATCCTCGAGCCCATGAGACGAGGCGCTCGACGGCGTCGGAGGTGTACGCGTCCCTGTTGATGCGCGAATGCGAATCGAATGCTTTCCGATCGTCGAATGTCCCGACAACGGCGTGCGCGTCCACTAACTGGATCGCGGGGTTGAACGTCAAGCGCTTCGATCGCTTCGACAGTGCCTCGGCCACCTCTTCGGAAATAACCGATCCTTTCGCAGAGCTAAGGAGCTTAATCTCTGCAACAACCTTGTCTCGAATATCATTCACATCTTTCTTAACATCATCTAGTTTAGCGTTACTACTTTTAATTTCCTTATTAGTATCTTCTAAGAGTTCATAGATCTGATTAATTTTAGTTAATGCCTGTTCGTTTGACGCAAATAAATCTTTCAGTGCAGCCTTATCAAATTCAGAAGACCGGGATGCAACCTTGACATACTGTTTTTTCACCACATCGACAAGTTCATTGAAATATGGCTCAGCCTCTTGTTCAATATCTAACTGGCGCGCATAAGCAAGATTTCGAAGTAAATCAGAAAAACTATCAGGATTCTTCACAGCAACCACTAATAGTTTATCATCGTCAGTAATTTGATCGAGGAGGAATTTTACCTCAGTAGCAGCCACTTCTAGAAGTTCTTTATTAACTGCCGGACGCCCATACATGCTACGTATTTTGCTAGTCAGAACTTTATTAATTTGCTCAGCAACGTCATTATTGACGTCACTACCGCTATTTTCGATTAGTGATCGCACTAGCTTGTATGCTTTCCCTGCAGTTTCACCAGCATCTGCTAGTAGACCAGATCCACTTGCTTTCAGCACAAACTTGCCAATAGCCCAACTAAGCTCTGCTACCTTCGAGGACACCTGATCAGCCATATCTGCATATTACAAGCACAAACATGTCTGGAACGGGTGCTCTCACCAGCGTTTTTGCCCGGAATTGAGGCCAAAGAAAAGTAAACGCAGCATTCCGGGGAAAACTGCATGATAAGTTGTTAATAACTTATACATGAGTGTAAGACAACAGCTGCCCGGGGCGATAAAAATCGCCCCGGGCAACGCTTGTTTGGTTTTGAACGCCAGCTAGGCGGTTAGCCCGGCTGCAACTAGCTCAGCAAGCTGCACGGCGTTTAGGGCAGCGCCCTTGCGCAGGTTGTCGCCCACCGCGAAGAAGGCCAGGCCCTTACCCGGCGCGGCGGCCTGGTCAGCACGCAAACGCCCCACAAAAGTACCGTCACGGCCCGCGCCATCCAACGGCGTGGGCACCTCCACATAGGTCACGCCCGGCGCGTTCTCCAACAGCTGGCGAGCCTGCTCCACGCTGATTTCACGCTCAAACTCGGCGTTAATAGCTAACGCGTGCCCACTGAAAACCGGGATACGCACACAGGTGCACGACGCCGCCAAGTCCGGAATCTGCAAAATCTTACGTGACTCGTTGCGTAGCTTCTGCTCCTCATCGGTTTCACCCGAGCCATCACCGGCGTCGCCGCCAGCCCAAGCCACCGCGTTAAAAGCAATCGGAGCCACATAAACCTGGGGCTGGGGGAACTCAACCGCGCGGCCATCTAGCGCCAGACCCTCAAGGTTCTGGTCTGCCACCGCACGCACCTGGCCAGCCAACTCACTCACGCCAGCGCGCCCAGAGCCCGAAACCGCCTGGTAGGTAGACACCGTCAAGTGACGCAGCCCGGCGGCGTCGTGCAGCACCTTAAGCGCAGGCATAGCGGCCATAGTGGTGCAGTTAGGGTTAGCAATAATGCCCTTGGGGCGCTGCGCCAGAGCCTGCGGGTTAACCTCGGCCACTACCAGCGGCACCTGCGGGTCTTTACGCCAAGCCGAAGAGTTATCCACTACCACAGCGCCGGCGGCAGCAAACTTGGGGGCGTACTCGCGTGAAGCGGTAGCGCCGGCGCTAAAAATCGCCACGTCAATGCCGCTCAGATCAGCCTTGGCCACATCCTCCACGGTGATGTCCTGGCCACGCCAAGTCACCACGCTGCCCGCGCTACGCGCAGAAGAGAACAGGCGCAGGCTCTTAACCGGGAAGTCACGCTGATCCAGCATCGCGCACATAACCCGGCCCACCTGGCCGGTAGCGCCCACTACCGCAACGTTCACGCCGTCGGCCACAAAAGCCGGCTTAGCCGCGCAGCAACCCTGATTTAGCTCACTCATCGACCGGTACCTCCATATACCACGGCTTCAATCTGATCAGCATCCAAGTCAAAAGCGGTGTGAACAGCACGCACAGCGTCATCTAGACGGTCGTCGTCGACAACCACAGAAATACGGATCTCAGAAGAAGAAATTAGGTGAATGTTAATACCCGCCTGGAACAGGGCATCAAACAGCTTGGCGCTCACCCACGGGTGCGAACGCATACCAGCACCCACCAAAGACAAGGTACCCACATTGGGGTTGAACTGTAGATCTGAGATCCCCAGCTCCTCCTTGGCGCCAGCTAGCACTTCCTGCGCGGCGGCGGCGTCACCCTCAGGGATAGTTAGCGAAATGTTGGTGAAGCCGTTACCGGCCGTGGCCACGTCCTGCACGATCGTGTCAATCTGCACCCCGGCGCCAGCCAGAAGCGAGAAAATGCGGGCAGCGAAGCCAGGCTGGTCACGCACACCCACAATGGTTAGCTTGTCGTTGCTGCGGTCATGCGCAATTCCGGAGATGATAGGGGCTTCCACGGTGTCTTCCTGTTTGGAGGTGTGAATCCAGGTGCCTTCCTTGTCTGAGAAGGAAGAGCGTACGTGCAAGGGCACGTGGTAGCGCCGCGCGAACTCCACGGCGCGTAGGTGCAAGATCTTGGCGCCGTGCGCGGCCAGTTCCAAAGTCTCCTCACTGGAGATGGAGGTGATGCGCCGGGCGGTGGGAACAATGCGCGGGTCGGCGGTGAAAAGGCCGTCGACGTCGGTATAGATTTCGCAGACGTCCGCACCCAGGGAGGCTGCCAGCGCCACCGCAGTGGTGTCTGAGCCGCCGCGACCTAGCGTGTTGACATTGTCAGTGTCGTAGTCCAGGCCCTGGAAGCCGGCCACGATTGCCACGCTGCCTTCCCTCACGGCGCGCGCCACACGTTCGGGCACCACACCCACAATGGATGCCTGACCGTATTTACCGTCGGTACGCAGGCCCGCCTGGGCGCCGGTGAAAGCGGTTGCGGGAACGCCAGCCTCATTGATTGCCAGGGCCAGCAGACTCATAGAAATACGTTCGCCGGCGCTGAGCAGCAGGTCCATTTCACGGGCGGGCGGGTTGTCAGTTAATTCCCCGGCCATATCCAACAGTTCATCTGTAGTGTCGCCCATGGCGGAAACCACTACTACCACTGTGTCGCCTGCGTTGTGGCGTTCAATCACCCGTGCGGCTACGCGGCGCATTGCCGCTAAATCCGCAACGGATGAACCTCCGTATTTTTGCACTACCAGGGCCATAAAGGTCCTTTCTGTTTTTAGCCTGCGCGTAGCGTCTTTTTGGCGTTACTCAACCCGGCGCCTACCTTCAAAAGCGCGACCGAGCGTGATTTCATCAGCATATTCCAGATCGCCGCCCACCGGCAGACCAGACGCCAGACGTGAGACGGGCACGTTCATGCTGGTCAGCATACGTGCCAGGTAGGTTGCTGTGGCCTCCCCCTCGATATTTGGGTCAGTGGCAATGATTACTTCTTGCACTTGTGGGGTCAGCCGGGCCAATAGTTGGCGCACCCGCAGCTCATCTGGGCCGATGCCGTTGAGGGGGTCAATGGCGCCGCCTAGCACGTGGTAAAGGCCCCGGTATTCGCGGGTTCTTTCAACGGCGACGACGTCTTTGGGCTCTTCCACCACGCAGATTAGCCCCTGGTCACGGCGCGGATCACGGCAGATATTGCACTGCTCTTCCTCCGAAACGTTTCCGCAAGTTTCACAAAAACGTACTTTGGCTTTTACGGCGGTTAGGGCTTGGGCCAGCCGGTTTACGTCGGCGGCGTCGGCGCCAAGGATGTGGAAGGCGATGCGCTGGGCTGATTTGGGGCCGATCCCTGGCAAGGCGCCTAGTTCGTCGATCAGGTCTTGTACTGCGCCTTCGTAAATGGCGGGCACTTACGTCTCCTTGGGTTGTTATTGTCAGCTAATGGGGTGTGGGGCTGTGGTTGATTGCGCGAGCCGGTGGCTGGGGGCATAAGCCGCTAGCTGGGCGTGCACGGTGACGGCTAAGCGGCTGGGCCGGTGGCTGGGGGCATAAGCCGATGGCTGGGGCCGCGCTAAGCCAGCAACTCGCGCCAGGCATGGATTGCAGCGACGCCACGTCTTTAACACTCAGATACGTCTTTAGCGATCATCTGCCCGCACGGTTACTTCTTCAATTACTTTCGCACCCAGCAGGCGTTTGACTACTTCTATGCCTACAGCGCCGGATTCGTCTGCGTCCGCGTCATCCATGGAGGGCATGTCTTCTTCATCGTCGACGACGCCGCCCGCGTTAGCTGCGGCTCTTGCAGCGGCGATGGCTTGGGCCATGCGGCTGGAGGCGCCTGGATCGGGTTGCCAGCTGTGAACTGCCTCTGGTGCCGGGGCTGACTGTGCTCCCCCATTGGGTAGCGCAGGCAAGGGGTGCAGGCGGTGGACAGTGGCTAGTTCAGGCTCTGGCGCCACTGGCGTGTAGTTGTCTGGCGTGGGAATCGGGGCGGCCTCCCAGGTACTTTTCCAGGTGTTTGCACTGGCCGCGCCATTGGAGGGGTGGTTGGCGCGCGAGGCAGCCAGGGCCGCAGCGGCTGCGCTGGAACCAGCTGAAGCCATAGGAGTGGCTGGCGCTATTGGGCTAGCTGGTGCCAAGTGGGAGCTGACTGAAGCTGCACTGGCGGCTGCAATTGCGGCGCTGCCTGCGGTTACTGTTGCCAGGCCAGAGCTTGCGCCGCCTGGTGCGGCGTCAAACTGGCCTCTAGCTTGCCCTTCATCCTGCGCCGGGCCACCAAAGTAGACACTGTCTTGCGCCTGATCAAACTGGCCGCCACCAGCCCAATCGTCCTGACCACCGGCCTGTGGGGAGCCAGTGGCTTGCGGGCCGCCCATGGTTTGTGGACCATCCGTGGGGCCACCAGCGGGGATGCTAGCAGGATCACCAGCCCGAGCCCCGGTAGGGACGCCACCAGCGGGACCACCCGTGGGGACGCCGCCAGCAGGGCCGTCCGTGGGAGCGCCACCATGTGAGTCACTAGAGGCCTGGTCTACCGGCGCCTCAGCGCCGCCTGGCCCAGCACTACCCGAGTTGGGGATTTGCACTACTTCCCAGTCTTCATCCCAACTGGCCGGAGCTGGTTGGTCCCAAGCTGAAGGGGCCGCCTCGCGCGCCGGAGTAGCTTCACGCCGAGTCGGCTTGGAGCGCTGCGTAGGGCGCGAGTCTGCACGCTGAGATTCCGAGCGCTGCGCAGAGCGCGATTCTGCACGCCGAGATTCTGGGCGCTGCGCAGGGCCTGATTCTGCTCCCTGACCAGGTTGCCTAGACGCTGTCTGGCTCCCTGTCACCTCATTGCCACGGCCTTGGCGGCCGCCTACATGAGTGGCACTAGCTGCACTAGGCGGATAGGGGGCTGAGCCGGGCTCAGCAACTGCCGCCGCTTCGCCGTCGCTAACTGCTTGAACCTGCAGGCGCAAACCCAAAGCTTCATACAGTGCCCCGGCCACCACCTGCGGGTGACGCCCAGAGTTAAAGCTGCGCACCAGGCCCGGCGAGGCGAAAATCAGCGTGAAAGTCTCACCCGACACCTTGCCCGGCTGCGCATTAGCCCCCACCAGGGCGTTGGTCACGCGGCTAGCGGCCTTAACTTTGGCCAGCACTTCGCCCCACCGGTTACGAATCAGCTCCGACGGCGACGACGAGCCAGCCCCCGGCCCCTGGGCAGGGCGGACAGCCGCGCTATTTGCCGCCTGGGCAGCCGAGCGGGTTTGCGCAGCGGATCCAGCAGTTGCGGGTCCAGCCCCTGCGACAGAGCGCGCCGCAGGCGCGCTGGAAGCTGCACTAGCAGCGCTAGGACCAGCCGGAACGCTGGGCGTGCCCGGAACACTGCCCGGAACACTAGGGGCCGCCGGGGCACTGGGCGCCACCGGCACATTCATGCCAACGCCTCCCCCGACGCCCGGCCCACTTGGGGCCTCAGCAAGCACTGGAATTGCCATATTTGCGCGTTGCAAAGCAGCCCGCGCCGCCTCGCGGCCAGAGCCCTCCGGGGTGCGCCCCGAACCCACCGAGGTGCGCCCGGCGCCATCTTGACCCGCCTGGACGCTCCCAGCAGATTGAGAGCCGCCACCAGGCAGGGAGCGCGGCGCCGTCGTCGGCTGGGCCAAACCCACCACCAGCAGGCGGGCCATCAACAACTCAAGCTGCAAACGCGGGCTAGTAGCCCCCACCATGGTGCCCAAAGCAGCAGCACACATATCCGCACAGCGAGACAACTGTCCAGCACCCAAAGCGCGCGCCTGCACCTGCATCCGCTCCAGCTGATCCACCGGCAGCGAACCCAAAGCCGCCTGCGCCTGATCCCCGGCCACAGCCAAAATCAGCAGGTCACGCAGACGCTGCAGCAAATCCTCCACAAACCGGCGCGGATCATGACCAGAGGAAACCACGCGCTGCACCACCTCAAAGCAGGCGGCGCCGTCGCGGGCAGCAATCGCATCCACGCACTGATCAAGCAAAGAAATGTCAGTGAACCCCAGCAAACCAATGGCCTGCTCATAATCAACTTTGCCGTCAGAGCCACCAATTAGCTGGTCAAGCACCGACAAGGTGTCACGCACCGAGCCCCCACCAGCCCGCACCACCAGCGGCAACACCCCGTCGCCCACCTCAACCTTTTCGCTGTGGCAAAGCTGGCGCAAATAGTCCTCCAACACCGGCGGCGGCACCAGGCGGAAAGGATAGTGGTGGGTGCGCGAGCGAATAGTGCCAATCACCTTCTCAGGCTCGGTGGTGGCAAAAATGAACTTCACATGCGGCGGCGGCTCCTCCACCAGCTTCAGCAAAGCGTTAAAGCCCTGATTAGTGACCATATGGGCTTCGTCGAGAATAAAAATCTTGTAAGTATCCCGGGCCGGTGCAAACGAGGCACGTTCACGCAGCTCACGGGCGTCCTCCACGCTGTTGTGGGAGGCGGCGTCAATCTCCACCACATCCAGTGAGCCACTGCCGCCGGTAGCTAAATCCACGCAGGAGGGACACACCCCGCAAGGAGTATCCGTCGGCCCCTGCTCACAGTTGAGACAACGGGCCAAAATGCGAGCACTAGTGGTTTTACCGCAGCCACGCGGCCCAGAGAACAGGTAGGCGTGGTTAACGCGGTTCGCACGCAAAGCAGCCATCAGCGGCTCGGTCACGTGCTCTTGACCAATCACCTGTTGAAAAGTGTCGGGGCGGTAGCGGCGATACAGAGCAGTGGTCACAGCTGAACTCTAAACGCTTTGCTAATCCCAAGCACGCAGGCTCGACGCAATAGCGCTGCAGCGCTGGCAAGCCGGGTGCGGGGCGGGCGCGGCGTCGGCACAAGTCGCAAAAGGGCAGCAAAAACCCCTCGCGCACCCGCCAGAGCCCGCTTACCCTTGCTACCTTCCGGTCCTGGGGGAGTTCACGAGATAACGCCACACGAGGGGCACGCACGACTATAGCCCATTAAGGCCCCATAACAAAAGTCAACTTTTTAGCGCGCCCTGCCCCGAGCGGTAACTTTAGCCAGTTAATCTAGGGCCATGACTCCAGCTTTCTTCTCTTTCGGTCGCCATCGTAGGCACAATTCCGACACGTCTGCGGAAGAGAGCTACTTCGCCACAGATTCAAGCGATACCAGCGCGCCCACCGAAACTGACGCGTCCTTATCGGCGCATTCGGGCGCCTCCCACTCCGCGAGCGCCACCTCCCCCGCTTCAGTTCCCGACGCCGCCTCCGCAGCTGGTTCTGCCGGTTCTGCCGGTTTTTCTGGCTCTGGTAAGCATTCTGGTCTTGAGGTAGACCCCACGGACTTTTCGGACGGCACTGACGCGGACGACGTCGTCGCCCCTTTAAGCCTGGACGAAACCCTAGATATTGCCATTAAGTCCTGGCGGGCTGAGCTTAACGCGCTGGGGGAAGTAGCTAGCCTTGACGATGTTAGCTTCCTGGATGCGGCGGTTATTGACTTAACTGACGGTCACCCCACGGGCTTGGCGCAGCTTTACGGCGGCAGCACTACACGCCTGCGTAACCTGGTGCGCGAAAACGCCTCTCTGAGTGTGGCGCAGCGTTCTTTCAACGCCCTGGCTACCCGCTCGCACCAGCTGCAACGCCAGTTTGGTCAGGCGGCGGTGCATTTGGCGTTGGGTGTGGCCGAGTTTAGTGAGCAGGTGGGTGACGGCCCGGTGCGCACGGTTAACGCCCCGATTTTGCTGCGCCCAGTGCGGCTGAGCACTGACACCGCCCAGAGCGCGTTGACCTTGGATTCTTCCATCGCGGTTAACCCGGTGCTGGTTAAGGCCCTTAAGGCTTATGGCTGCAAGGTGGATGTGGAAACTATTGCTCGCGCCGCTATCAGCCCTGGTGGGTTCACGCCGCGCGCGGTTTTGACCCGGATTGCCAGTTTGGGGCGCGAGTATCTGCCCGGCTTTGAGTATCACGAGCGCCTGGTTGTGGGTGCTTTTGTACACCCGGGCCAGAGCCTGCTGGCTGACTTTGAGGCGGTTATTCCACTGCTGCGCACTAACCCGCTGATTGCCGCCGCTTTGGGGGACGATCATGCCCGCGCCGCTTTGCATGTTGATTTGCCGCCGGCGATCCGCGCGGATTTGGACCCTGACTATGAGCGTGGCATTGGGGATCTAGATACTTCCCAGGCCTATGCCATTGAGGCTGTGGGCACGGGCGCCCAGCTGCTTTTGGATGCCCCGCCCGGGGTGGATGTGCCCGCAACTTTGGCCGCTATTTTGGCCGACGCCGCCGCTAGTGGCCGCCATGTACTGCATGTTCCAGCCTCCGGGGCTGATGGGCGGGCTGTGGCGCAGGTGCTGCGCGATGCTGGCCTGTCTGATTTGGTTTTGGATTTAACTGTCGACGGCGCTTTTAGGCGTCACGCTTCGGCCTCTATCCGTGAGTCTATGGGCGTGAAGGTGCCTGAGGTGGATGTGGAGGCTATCGCCACCACCCGCGCTCACCTGGTGTCTTTGCGTCGTCGGATGCAACGCTACGCGGACGCGCTACACAAGCGCCGTCACCCCTGGAACGTGTCGGTGTATGAGGCGCTAGATGAGCTGGTGGAGCTCACTAGCGGCGATAACCATGCGTGCACCCGCGCCCGCATCAGCTCTGCGGGCCTAGCTAACCTTGACATGCAGGGTTTAAGTAACGCCAACAAGATCCTCACCCAGGCCTATGACCTGGGGATGCTGGATAAGGATCGGCCTGCTAACCCCTGGTCGCAGGTGCCGCTAAACAGTGCAATTATGGCTGAACGCACCGTCTCTAAGGTGCATGAGCTGGCCACAGAGCTACTGCCGTTGGTGCGTGAACAGATCAGCTCCGCCATCACCCAAACTGAGCTACACCGCCCCTTGAACCTGAGCCAGTGGCATGAGCAGCTAGCCATGCTTGACGGGGTACGTGAATCCCTAGACGTGTTTGTGCCCGAAGTTTTTGAACGCTCCGCCGCAGACATGGTGATCGCCACCGCCACCAAGCAGTGGCGCCGCGACAAGCACGTAGAAATGAGCGGCTCTGACCGGCGTCGTTTCATTAAACAAGCCCGCTCTCTGGTGCGCCCGGGCCGCCAAGTCGAAGACCTGTACTCTGAGCTGGTACTAGTGCAGCGCCGTCGAGAACAGTGGCAACGCTACTCCAGCGAAGGGGGCTGGCCGCGCCTACCGCTGGGGCTAGACGAAATGGAGCGCGTCGCCGCCCAAACCGAGCAGATGCTCTCTGAGCTGGCGCCGCTGCTGGAGGGGCCGGCTGAGGGCATGGACCTGATGGAAATGCCCATCATGAAACTGCACTCGATGCTGCGTGAGCTGGACACCGAAGAAGCCAGCGCCAAAGACATTCCCCGCATCAACAGCATTGAGCAGCAGCTAGAGCACTATGGCCTAACCGACCTGGTGGCGGACCTGGCCCAGCGTCAGGTGCCCAAGCAGCACCTGGAACAAGAGCTGACCTACTGCTGGTGGTCCTCCATCCTGGCCCACTGCCTGGCGGAAGACCCCGACATGGGTGGCCTAGACACCACCGCCCTCGCCAACCTGGCCTCCCAGCTGCGCCAAGCCGACATCAACCAGGTACACACCCTGGCCGCGCCGGTAGCCCAGGCCTACGCCATGCGCGTGCGCCAAGAGGTGGGGGCAGACAAGGAACAAGCCCGCGCCCTGTACCGGGCCCTGGGCCGCAGCGACAACGCCTCCCTGCGCGACGTTTTGGACACCTACCCGCTGGCCAAAATCATCAAGCCGATTTGGATTGTGCCGCCCTCGCTGGTGCCCAGCGTGCTTAAACCCACCACCCAGGTGGATCTGGTGATCATTGACGCCTCCTACCCGCTGCCGTTAAGCCAGGTAGTGCCGGCTTTGGCGCGCTCGCGGCAACTGGTGGTGGTGGGTGACTCCCACGCGGTTGATAACGGTGTGGCTGGGGTTTTGGCGCCGGTGCTCCAGCACGTGCAGCTGTCCACCACCCGCCATAACCTGGACCCGGAGATTGCCCGCTTCCTGGCTGCTAATGGTTACGCCGACGTGATTGACGTGATCCCCTCCCCGCCGGGGGCCCAAACCCTGACCCTGACTGCGGTTGATGGGCGCGGCACTCCCGCCCCGGGCCGCAACGAGGTGGAGACGGTACGTGCCGAGGTGGACGCCGTCGTCGATCACATTATTGACGCGGCCCTAACCCGCCCGGAGCAGTCCCTGGCTGTGGTGGCTCTCAACTCGCGCCACGCTGAGGCGATCCGCGCGGCGGTGGCGGCTGAAACTAATGGCTCTCCCGCCCTGGAGGAGTTCTTTAACGCCGACAAGTCCGAGCCGTTTGTAGTGGTGGATATCAGCCAGGCTTACCGTCTGCGCCGCGACCACATCATTATTGCGGTGGGTTACGCCAAGACCCCCAATGGCTCTCTGGTGCACTCCTTCGGGCAGCTGTCTACTCGCGACGGCGCCGGCGGGCTGGTGGCGGCGCTGTGTGCTTCGCGCGGCACTACCACTGTGGTTTCTTGCCTGAGCGCGGCCGACATTGACCCCTCACGCCTGCATGGGGCTGGGGAGCGTTTGCTGCGTCAGCTGCTTGAACGCGCCCAGGTGGGGCCGCTGCCTCTCGACGACGCCGGTAAGGCCCCTGACCGCCTGCTGCTGGATCTGGCTTTGCACTGCTTCCAGATGGGCCTGTCTGTGGTGCCGCGTTACGGCACGGATGGGCCCGGGGCGATTCCATTGGCTGTGGGCCACCCCGACTACCCCGATGAGCTGCTGGTGGCGGTGCTTACCGACGACGAGGCTTATATGGATGAGCCTTCGGTGCGTATGCGTGAGCGCTACTGGGTGGAGCGCCTGGAGCGGCGCGGCTGGACCGTGTACCGGGCCTTTAGTGCCGGCGTGTTTGTGGATCCTTCCGCTGAGGCTGAGCGCATCTGCCAGTTGGTGCTCGACATTGTTGATAAGCGTCAAAGTGTCAGCGACGACGGCGAGGCGGTTCCGGAACTAATTAGCGACGACGGCGACTCGGCGGCAGCCGGATATGGGGCTGGGGCCGGGCTTGGGGCCGGCGCTGGGCTCAGGGCCGGAGCTGGCGGGCTTGCCGGAACTGGCGCGGCCAGTGGGCTTGCCGGGGCTGGCGCTGGGCTTGGCAGCCGCAGTGGCCACACCACCGGGGCTGGGGCTGGCGCTACCGGAACTGGCGCGGCCGGTGAGCGGCCGGTTCCTCCCCCACCTGGCCTCTCTTCCAATGCCGCTGGCGTTAGCAGCGCTGGCCAGGGCGCTAGCGCGGCCAGTGCCCACAGCGCGGCCGCAGCCGGGCAGGGTTCCCAAGGAGCTGGCCAGGGCGCCGTCGGCACTAATGCAGCTGGAGCCGGTGACGGTGCTGGGGACGGTGACACTGCCCGCGAGCGTGACGTGCGCCCGCCGATCGCCCAGGGCTTGCCGTTGCAGGCCTACAGCGACGATCAGCTTGATGATCTGGTGTCCTGGATTCGCTCTGACGGCGTCGAACGCAGCGAGGATGAGGAAGTGGAGCAGCTACGCGAAACCCTAGCCCTCAAGCGACGCGGCACCACTGTGGACGCGGTGCTACACCACGCTGTCAAGCGTGGCCGCAACTGAGCTGCAACTGAGCCACAGCTGAGCCACCACCAAGCGAGCTGAGAACCATAATGACCAGCCAAAACAGTGCAGACGCTGGCGCGCCCATAGCTGACGTGCCCGCGCCGGATGCGCCTGTGCCGGGCGCGCCAGCCAGCGCAGTCGTAGCGGCCGATCAGGCAAACCCTGCCTTTGCGGCGGCGACCAGCGCAGCCTCCACAGCCACCGCAGCCGGGCACACTGAGGCCCCACTGGCTCAGGCTTCCCCCACCCAAGCCGAGCACCCCACCCAAGCCGAGCACCCCACCCAAGCCGAGCACCCCACCCAAGCCGGGCGGCGGCGTCGGCGCGTAGTGCATTTGGGGCCGAAGGACCGCGAACGGGTGGCCGAGGGCGCCAACCTTGAGCAGATTGTGCAGGAGGCGCTGGGCAAGGTGGATGCTGAAAGGCCAGCTTGGAGCCGTGAAGATTTGCGCCGCGAGGATCCGTCCGCGCACGCCAATGACGCGCGACTGCTAGGTGACGTCCCGCCGCACTACGGTAACGGCGTCTAGGCCTGGTCGTGCGGTGGCTTGTCCGGGCGGCGTCGTCGGCTCTGGCGGCATTGCAATCGGCCCCGGCGGCGGCAGCCCCGGAGGCGGTGTCGCCGGCTTTAGAGGCAGCCGAAAATGCCTAGAATTGGTAAAAGTATAAGTTATTGAACTAAAGTATAAGTAGTTGAACTACAGATACTGACATTTCATCCCTTCCCTATAAAACCCCATGAATTTTTTATAGGGAAGGGATGATTTTGCCTGTATTTGCCTGTATTTGTATGTATTTTGCCTGTGTTTGTACTTACACCTGCCTACTTGTGGCGGCGGCGGTTTATGCGCTTGACCATGCGCCTACGCAGCTGCCAGTGCACTGGCTCGTCGCCCTGCCATTGCAGGCGGTGTGAAAGCACCCCTAGACGCACCTGCACGCCGCCCAGGCGCCCGCCAGATTCCACGCCAGTTTCACCCTGGGCCTGGGCTAGCGCATCACGGCCAGCGTCAACCCGCTCATGCGGAGGCACATACAAGGCGGTACGCACCTCGGGCGCATCCTGCGCCTCGGCGCCGTCGCTGGGGCGACCAACAGCGTAGCCATCTTCTTCCTGCATGCTGGCAGTGGTAGAGCCATCGGCGCGCACCGGTCCCTGCACCACACCCATGGTCTGGGTTTGGGGCAGCTTATCGGTGTGCCGCGACAAGGGCAGCGCCGCCGTCGGCATAATCAGCACAGACAAAGCGCCAGCCAAAATCAAGGTGGAGGCCACATCGCGGGTCATGGTCCCAGCAGAAACCGCCACCTGCGTCACGGCCACAATAATCGGCAAGGCGGTGGTGGAATAGCAGGCCACCTGCAGGCTTTGACGCCAGCTGAACACCCGTGAGCCGTCACGTTTACGCTCAGCGGCGCTCACCAGCAGCACCGGCACCCCACGCACGGCCACCAGCAGCACCAAGAAACCCAGAATCGGGCCAATCTTTTCACTCAGGTTCGACACCGTAATGGTCATACCTGAAGTCACAAAGAAAATCGGGATGAAGAAACCATAGGCCAAACCATCAAGTTTTTCCTCAAAGGGCCGCGAACCCTCAGGCAGCACCCGGCGCAAAATAATTCCCGCCGCGAACGCCCCCAGCACCACGTCAAGCTCAAACACTTCAGCCAGTGCACACAGCCCCACCAGCAACAACACGGCGGCGCGAATAGTGGTTTGGGCGGTAGTGTGCTGCCCGCGCTGAATTGCCGCGACCAGGCGCGTGCCAGCCCGCTTAACCCGCTCGTTGAACACGATGATTAGCGCTGTGATAGCCATAAAGCCGGCCAGCACCAGCGCCGAAGCCCAGGTGGCGCGACTTCCCAGCAGCAGCGCCATCAGCACAATCGGGCCGACTTCACCAATCGCCCCATGGTTTAGTACGGCGGCACCCACTGAGGTAGATAGCAGCCCGCGCTCGCGCAAAATCGGCAGTAGTGTGCCCAGGGCGGTGGAAGTCATGGCAATAGCCAGGGCTATAGCGCCGTCGCGCATATCAGTAATTGACCCCACCCCCATGGCGATCACCGCCGCGAAAGCCAAGCTCAGCGAGGCAAACCACCCCACTATGGCGTGGCGCCCGCCTGAGCCGCGCAGCTCCCCCAGGTCCAGCTCATAACCGGCCAGCAGGAACAGGAAACCCACGCCCAGTTCACGCAGGAAGGAAATCGGTTCGCCTGCCTCGGTGAGTGTAAAGCCAGCCGCACCCATGGCCATTCCGCCGGCCAGCAAAAGCACAGTTTCTGGCACAAACCCGCCTGGGATGGCCCGCGCAATGAGCGGCGCTAGAAATATTACGGTGGCGATTAAAAACAGCGCCCCAAAGGCATCTCCTAGCATGTTCCCTCCAATCTAAAACCCGGCACAATAGAGGTATGGACGATCACCCCTACCTGCGCCGTCTTTGTGACGGTACTGTCAAACAGCTTAGCCCTTTCACTGGCACGGAAGTGTGGACTGTACCCGGCCGCGCTAACCGCCCCTTGCGCCTGCCTCAGGTTGAGGTGCGTCCGCTCACTCCCCACATGCACACTCACACCTGCGCTTTTTGTAGCGGCCGTTATCTGGAGACGCCGCCTGAATATGCCCGTATCGTGCGTTTTTCCTCAGTTAAGGACGACGACGCCGCCGCTAGTGCCGACGCCGGGACCAGGGCCGCCAGCTCGGGCAATGCGGAAGCCGCAGCTGCCGAGGCGGGTGCCAACACCAGGGCGGGCGACAGCTGGCACACATTTTTTGGCTTGCTGCCTGAATACTTAGATCAGAGCGTAGCCGACTTTCGCCGCATCCCCAACCTTTTTGAGATTTTGCCATTCAATTATTGGCAAGCTAACTATGGTTTTGAGCTGCCTGAGCGCTGCCGTGACCGGCTTGAAAACTACCTGGCTGACGCCGCCGGATACGAGCATTTGCGCGCTATTGTCAGCGCCAAGCTGCGCGCCTCCGGAGCTGGTGACGCAGAGATTGCCGAGCTGAACCTGAGCGACATTCGCCGTCACAGCGCCGGCTTTTTCGGGGGCAGCCATGATGTGTTGGTGGCCCGTCGTCACTGGCGCGATGACGCCGTCGACACTACCGGCCTAGCGGGCAGCGCCACTTTAAGCGTGGCCGAACACCGCGTGTGGACCCAGTGGGCGGTTAACGCCATGCACGCACAGTACCTGCAAAACAAGCACGTTAAGTATGTGGCCGTGTTCCAGAACTGGCTACGACCGGCCGGCGCTAGCTTCGACCACCTGCACAAACAGGTGGTGGGCGTGGATTCGCTGGGGGCTAGCTTGCAGGCTGAAATTGCCCGAGTGAACGCTAACGGAAATATTTACCGCGATTTTGTGGATTGGGCTTACCGGGCGGGTTTGGTTGTGGCCGCTAACGACGGCGCCGTGGCCCTGGCTGGGGTGGGTCACCGTTACCCCTCGCTGGAGGTCTACTCCACCGGGCCGGTCTGCGAACCGTGGCTGATGGAGCCTGAACAGGTGGATGCGGTCTCCGATTTGGTGCACGCCCTACACCAGGCTACGGGCACGCAGGTGCCGCTAAATGAGGAGTGGCATTACCGCGCCCCGGGCGTAGCTAAGGAAATGCCTTGGCGGGTGGTGCTTAAGTGGCGTGTTTCCACTTTGGCGGGTTTTGAGGGTGCCACCAAGATTTACCTGAACACTATTGATCCGCGTTCGCTACGCGAGCGGGTGGTGCGCGAGTTGGAACAGCTGCGCGCTAGCCAAGCCGGGGCATTGGCGCCGGGCATCCGCATTGGTGACGAATGCGAGCAGCCCTATCTGCAATACGGCAGGGCCTGACACTGTCTAGCAACTCTGCGTCTTACAGCGCGGTGACGAAGGCAGCCAGGCCGAAGAAAATGCCGGGGGCGTTAGCGGCTGCCAGCGGCAGGTCACGAGAAGGCTTGAATAGGCCGTAATACACCCACAGGCTGCAGTTGATTGCAGCTACCAGAGGCTGCAGCGGGTTACCGGCCTGGCCGTTGAGGTTGCTCACGATCTGAGGAACGTAGGCGACGTACATGCACACGGCCATGAAGGTAGCAACCCACCCCAGGACCTTTTCCTGCTTAACGGTAAGCGCCAAACCGGAGCGAACTTCCTGCTCGGAAGCGGCTTGCGCGTTCTTTTCATCCTTCGAGGATTCGGCTTGCTTAGACACAACATTCCTTATCTGTAGCTCTTGGTTACGAATATATTAGGGAATTAGTCAGGATGAATATGAGTGGAACAGGTTACATTCAGCCGGTCGGCGCCACAAACAGGACGCAAAGCCTAGTTGTGAATTAATTCAACTAGCACTTCAGCGTGATTGGTGTGAGGGAACATGTCGAACAACCGCGCCCGGCGTATCCGATAGCTACTCATTACCTCTAAATCTTTGGCCAGTGAGGCCGGATTGCAGGAGGAATACAGCACTCGTTGAATGCCGCTGTCTTCAATTGAGGCGGCCAACTCGCCAATGCCGCGCCGGGGCGGGTTAACTACTAATAGATCAGGCTTGTCGTGACCATAGACCTGGCCCGAGGCATCCAGCACGGAGGCGTCGCCTGCTTCAAAGCGAACCTGCGGGCTAGTCAGGCCCAGCTGGGCGGCGGCCGCGCGGGCGCCGTCGATGGCAAGGGCGGAAACTTCCACTCCCAGCACCTGCGCACCGGGCTGGGCTAGAGCCAGGGCAAAGCCGCCCACGCCGCAGTACAGGTCCCAAATCGACTGGCCCGCATAGTCGCGCACCCAGGCGCGGGCTTGGGCGTAGAGCCCGGCGGCCACGTCACTGTTGGTTTGGAAGAATGACTGCGGGGGCAGCACCAGCGGCAGGACGCTTTTTTTGTTATTTACGACGACGCCGTCCCCACCCAGTTCCGGCAGGTACAGCGGCATGTCCAGGGTTGAGTCCTGGCTCAAAATAATTTCGCGTTCGCCCTCCAAGATTGCGGCTGGGCGGGGCTGAATATTTACCGACAGCACCCGCAATCCAGGTAACTCACTTTGCAGGCGGGGCGCACCTTTACGGATAGCCGGCAGCTGCGCCGTCGAGCGCAAAACGAAACGCACCATCAGCTGGCCGTTAGCCGAGGCGGTAATCAGCACATGCTTAAGCTCCCCGCGCCGCTTGACGATTGAGTAGGGCTGCAATCCCATGCGGGTAATTGCACGAGTTAATGGGGCTAGTGCGGCTTTAATTTCGTTTACATGCAGCGGGCAGGAAGTTAAATCCGTGCCGTTATCGAAACGGTCAACTAAACCCAGCACCGGGGCGTGGATTGTGCCCGAAACCGCCAGTTTGGCTTTATTACGGAAGTGGCTGGGGGCGCTGGCGAAAGGTTCAAGCCAGGTGGCCGTCTCAACCTGGTCGGCAAGTGTGGCTTGCACCGCAGATTGCTTTAATTGCAGCTGCTGCGCCAGGGGTAGATCAAGGTTGGGACAGGAGCGACACAGGGATGCATCGTGGAGCTGACAGAGCACGGTTACAAGCCTACAGGCTTAGTAAGCTGCACGAAGTTGCATTGAGGGATAAAAACTTTACTTTGTATGTAGTCGGGTATTTTGGTGTTTATCCAGGTCAAATTCGCTTTCACAGAAACCTGGGAACGCTATTTAAATTTCCCAGGAAATTCACAGCTTGCCCAGGGGTGTTCTTACAGGCAGAGGGGGTTAAATTCTTACTACCGCCAGAGGTTAGCGGTCGCGAGGGTTGGGGAGCCTGATGACCGGCCGAGAGCTAGTTGGACTGAGGTTTAAGGGAGCCTACAGTGAACGTTCTGGCGAAGGAGGCGCCCTCCCCGATCTGGGAACACGGGTTGAGGAACCTCATTGGCGATGGGCCGCACGTTTCACGTGCGGCCCTCGGCATTTTCTTAAGCTTTTTACAAAGTCATCATAAACAATGCTTATATTTACAAAGCTATAGGTTTATCTGCTTTAGTCCTAAAGACCTAAAAGTAAACAATTAAAACTCTTATCCCAAAGGCGTATCCGCACCTTAAATACATGGGTCTCACTTTGGCGCTCACACTCCACCCCATCCGCTTTTGGGCAACAAAAAATCCGCCCTGGTTTCCAGGCCGGATTATCTGTCTGGTGGACTCGGGGCGTGCCATGGTCACGAAACGCCTAGTATTCCTTCGTAAAGGACGCGATCACGCAGGGGATCCGGCCTCGCACGACCCTGTAGGTGACATGGACATAGCCCATGCGCTCAAAAAACGCCCGGTAGGACGCCGGGTCGAAGTGCTCCTGGAAGTGTATGCCGCATCGGGAGATCAGCTTCAGAAATATGGTGTGTGCACGCTTCTTGGGAATCACGTAGGTAGGCACGATGATCGTGCCGCCCGGGCGCGTAACCCGCTTGAGCTCCTTGAGCGCGTCGCCCGGTTCAGGCAGCAAGTGAATGACGTTGGCAGCAACGACCGCATCGAAGGAGTTGTCCGCGTAGCGCAAGTGGGTGATATCCGCCTGTTCGACGACCACGTTCGGGTAGCGCGCGAGCTTCTTCCCGGCCTGCTTGAGCATCCCCTCGGAGTAGTCGGTCGCGACCACACGCGCACATGCGGGAGCGATGGCTGCGGTGATCGTGCCCGTGCCGCACGCACATTCGAGCACGGTGTCGCCGGGGCGAATCAACCGGGCAACGGCGGCGCCCGTCCCGTCGTACACCCTCCCGTTGAGCGTGTTAACCGCAAGGTCGTAAAGCGGGGCAACTCGATCCCAGATCATATTGTTCCTCCACTTTCAAACGAAGTGACAGGTCAACGAAAACCTAATGATACCCGAGTTCCAGAAACGCTTGAGGTGACTGCAAGGCATCTGTCAGAAGCCCCGCCCGGGCAAGACCTACCACTTTGGCCACTGACCTTGCCTGACAGTTGATCGACCTCTCAGGATTATGCTCGATATCGGTGAATGCATCGAACATCATTACCTGTTCAACGAGCTTGTCATCACAACAAAGAGCCGAGGCGTACAACCAGTCATAAAAATAAGTTTTCGGCTCTAATGGGAATTCATGTGCAAAATACTTGAAACCGACAAGCTTTCCACTTTCCCTCAATCGCCGATCTGTTTTTGCCGCACGACTCGAGGCGTCGAAAAGATCAACAAACGGACCACCATGCTCAAACACTTTTGAAGCCTGGAAAGCACATTCAACACTGTAACTTCCACGTCCTGGATGCTCAATCATCAAATTGAACGCGCTTAACTGAACTCCAAGGCCTCTTTCACTCTTGGATGACACCTCCAGAACACGCGACGAAGGAAACTTAGCCACATACGACGCATGCAAACTCGCAATTGAACGCTGCTTGTGCTGAATAGAAGATCCGGAATGCTGCTCAAAATCCAGAGACAATTCCGAAACATACGGCCTGCCAGAGTCAGGCACAAACACCAGCCTACGAGCCATGACGAGCCACCTTCTCACTCAACACGCTATCCAAACAATCAAGGAAAGCAAAAATACTCAAACTATCAAGAATTTTCACTGTCCCCTGACCACAAATACTTTCATACTTATTCAGACGCTCTTCTCAGCGGCGGCATACTCCTCGTCAGTATGGTTCTTGTCGCACCACTGATCCGGGGGCACCTGTTCCTTCACCGAGTCGATGTGTTTGCCGCAGCCCTTCCACGTGGTCTTTCCGCATACCTCGCAGGTGGTGGGTCGACACATGATGTTCTCCTTCCTTGTTGCGGCGCGAATTCGTCAGCGGATCCGCGCCATGGTATTTCGAACTTCCGCCCTTCTCAGGCTGGTTGCCCCATCGCATGAGGCCAGTCGGAGGAAGATGGACTCGGATTTGTCGGTCGTTACGCTCTCGGTTGTGACTAGAAATTCTACTGCCTCGCACTGCGACACCGGGTCGTTTTCGTGGCCAGAATCCGCAGGCTTAGCCCTCCCCCGTGACGAGGACGGCCTCGGCCTTCTCTCCGAGCCACACCCGCAGCTGGGTGTGGGGAATGTAATGTTGAGCGAGTTGGGCATGTGCCCGGCCGCGTACTCTCCGGGCGTGCGCACGTCCAGGACCGGCATGTCCTCGGCCAGCTCGTTCGGGCCAGTCAGCACGAGCTCACCGGTCAGCACGTTGTGGGCGACCATGCCGGTCTGGTTGACGGGGTCCTTGGCCTGTCCGTAGGGCGGCGCGTAGGCGAGGTCCAGATCGATAAGGTCCGTTGCCTTCAGACCGGCCCGCATGGCGGTAGCGACGACGTCGATGCGACGGTCCACGCCGTCGGCACCCGCGGCTTGCGCTCCGAGAATCTGCCCGTAGGTGCCCACGTGCATGAGGATGTGCACGGGCTTGGCACCGGGGAAATAGCCCGCGTGCTGGTTCGCGTGCGTGTGCACCGTGAAGTACTGCACGCCCGAGGCGTCGAGGGCCTGGCGGTTAGCGCCTCTGCGAGGGACGAGGCCGTGGCAGGTATCGTCATCGTCGTTCCTTGCGCTCAACAAGCTTGTGGTTACCCTACAAGCGTTCAGTGTTGTGGCCGCGCAACACACCAATGAGGGAAGCGATTTCCGGGGCGTCACCGGCCCCGCAGACGGTCCGTGGCGATACAAGTAGTCGCAACGAAAAGTCTGATATTCTGACCTCGTGCTTGCTGGTCGGAGGGGTGCTTTTTCGACCACTGGCGATCCGACGCAACGTTTCCCCTGATCACAGGAGGCACAACACGCCGGGCAGTTAGAAAGCACCGAGCGCCATAAGGTGCATTAAGACGACGGTCCGTCGAGAGTAACCGTGATATCAGGATCGTTAGTTAGAAAGCACCAAGCGCCATAAGGTGCATTAAGACGTTACTACGGTTAAAGCAGTGATGGGCATAACTTTCGTTAGAAAGCACCAAGCGCCATAAGGTGCATTAAGACAGAATCTCCACGCCGTCGGTTAGTTCGCCGCCACCATGTTAGAAAGCACCGAGCGCCATAAGGTGCATTAAGACAGCGGCGTGTCCGATGCCATAGCGATACCACCTCTCCCTGGTCAGAAAGCACCGAGCACCATAAGGTGCATTAAGACGATGAAAAGTGCGCTCTTCCAATACGCCTTCCATGCCTCGCTGACAGCCGCAACGACATCTTGTCGCTCAACTCCCGACAGGCTGACGTCGCCTCCAGCCATATGCCACGTTCGAAACGACTGGGACGCCGCCACAGCGCCCAACGCGACCGCGAGAACCGCAGTGACGAGGTGCCCGGTCGCAAGACCCCACATAATCGAAGACACCAAAAAGATACAGGGGCTGACAACACCCATTACGCGCGCAAACAACATGTTCTCCTTTTCTCCCGCGTGAACAACTTATCTCTATAACAATACCACAAGAACGCGCGGCGTAGCAATCGCACGCTGCGCGCAGCGGGCACGCAACAAGCACCAGGGCGACCGTGCGCGCCAAGAACGCGAATCAGCCATCAAACACGGTAACTAACACGTGTTAGATACGCGTTTCGCGAGCGAACGCGCCTCACGGGCGCGAGAGCACACTCGCTTTTCTCATGCGCTCAGAAACGCCCCCGGCGTTTCATTCGACATTCGCGTCGTCGGCCGTCTTATCGTCGCGGAACCCGACGAACACCGGGAAGCGCAGCGACCGGCCGCCCACGCTGTTGCTGGTCTCCTCAAAGAAACGGACCTCAACCATCCGTCCCACGTAGGCGTCGCGGCTGCCCCAAATCTCGCGCTTCTCCTCGTCCGTCAGTCCCGACGACACGTTCACCGTGTCACCGCCATCTCCTAGCGCCAACGTGAGGGATCGCAGCCCACCCTTATTTTCGCCGTCAATAGCTTCCTCGAACCCGACGATGGGAAGATCAGCTGTTTTCATGCGTTTGACTTTCAGG
>ERZ773050.433-NODE-433-length-24212-cov-5.627893_pt1 | contig 24212 bp, 19 predicted proteins | sample MGYA00580632_ERZ773050 | MGnify/ENA primary metagenome ERZ773050 (study PRJEB29015, sample SAMEA2738123) | human oral metagenome | biome: human oral; feature: human-associated habitat; material: saliva | place: China | collected 2166 ... | reverse complement strand
GAGGTACTTCTCGACGGCGTCGCGGATGACTGCACTCGTGGTGGTGGCGTGCGCCCTGACGTATTCGGCGAGGGCCGCGTCGGTGGCGGGACTGAAGCGCACGTGCCGGGCCGGGGATCGGCCGGCGCCGGTCGCACGGGCCTGTCCCAGGTTGGGGCGGCCCCGGAAGATCGCGTCGAGCTCGTCGTCGCTGACGCGGGCCCCCGGGTCGGTCCGGTGGGTGGTGCGCACGGGCTTCACCCGGCCTGCGACGATGTCCTCGTCGTAGGCGTCGTAGTAGGCGTCGCCGCGCTGGTTGATCCGGTTCATGATGTCTCCTCTCCTGCGGTGCAGCGTTCGTCCCGCGGGACGATGCAGCGGTACGGGTCGATTTTCCTTGAAAGATCGAGTCAGGGCACCCACCGGATGGCCACGCTGCCCAGGTCCCACACCCAGCTGATCCACACGAGCTGGCCGACGACGCCGCCCAGCAGCAGCGCCGCCCGGCCCCTGCGGCCGCGCACCAGGGCGGGCAGGGCCCAGGCGGCCGGCGCGAGGGGCAGCAGGAGGCGGAACACGGAGGTCGTGGGGTCGAAGAAGGCCAGGAGATAGATCACATAGCCCGCGCACCAGAACCACGCCGCCGGCCCCAGCGACCGCAGCGCGCGGGAGGCCAGGCCCAGCGCCGCCAGCGCCAGCACCGCGGCGAGCAGCACCGGGCCCAGGTGCTCACCGACCCACCAGCCCGAGCGCGTCAGCCACGGCTGGAAGGGGGCCAGGCGCTCGCCCCTCCAGGCCGTCTCCGTGGCCGTGTAGGCGTCCGCCCGGCCGGTGACCGCCCAGGCCGCCGCCGGCCAGACCAGGGCGGCCGCCCCGGTCCACGCCGTCAGGCCCAGCAGCCCCAGCCGCTGGCGGGCGGTCAGCGGCCGGGCCCCGGGCAGGAGGGCGCGGACCGCGTCCGGGACCCGCCGGTGGGCGCAGGCCGTCTCCCACGCCCACCACAGGCCCAGCGCCGCGGCGAGGGGCACCCCGATGGGGCGCGCGATGCAGGCCAGGGCGGCGAGCGGGGCGGCGGCCAGGAACCGGCTCCGGTGGGCCAGGCCCAGCGCCGCGGCGCTCAGCGCCAGCCCCAGCGCCTCGGCGTAGGGGGTCTGGAGGACCAGGGCGCAGGGGGAGGACCAGACCAGGGCCACCGCCCACAGGGACTGCGGGGCGCCCGCGCGCGGGGCGAGCCAGCGGTCCAGGAGCACGGCGGCGGTGACGGAGGCCGTTAGCGAGACCAGGGCGGCGCTCGCGTAGAAGGGGAGCCCCGTCACCGAGGACGAGGCGGCGGCCAGCAGGGGCAGCAGCGGCATGAAGGCCCAGGTGTTCTGCTGCACCACGCCGGCGGCGGACGCCGGCAGGACGGAGGGGTAGCCCTCGGTGAGGATCCTCTCGTACCAGCCGGCGTCCCAGAAGGCCATGTGCTCCAGCCAGGACGGGGCGGCGCCGCCCCAGGGGGTGACGGGGGTGTCCTGGGCCCCCAGACGCGCCAGGACGAGGGTGAGCAGGGTGCAGGCCGCCCAGACGCCCAGGACCCGCACGGCGCGGGGCGGGCCGGCCGGGCCCGGGCTCGCGCTCGCGCGGGCGTCCTCGTCCCCCCGCGGGTCGGCGGCGGGGGCGGACGGGGGGCTGGGGGAGGGCGGCGTCGAGGCTGGCACGCGCCCCAGGGTACGGGGGCGGGTAGCCTGGGGCCGTGAGCGCTTCCACTCCCGCCGGCGGTTCGACGCCGGTGGTCGCCGTCATCGGGGGCGGGCAGCTGGCCCGCATGATGCAGGAGGAGGCCTCGGCCCTGGGCGTCCACCTGCGGGCCCTGGTGGAGTCTCCCCGCGGGTCGGCAGCGCAGGTCACGGTCGACGCCCCGGTGGGCGGCGCCGACGACGAGGCCGCCGTGCGCGCCCTGGTGGCCGGCCGGGCGGCGACGGGCCCGGACGCCCCCTCCCTCCAGGCCGCCGGCGCGGCCGACGTGCTCACCTTCGAGCACGAGCACCAGGACCAGGAGCTGCTCCTGGCGCTCCAGGGCGAGGGGGTGCCCGTGCGGCCGGACCCGCGGGCCCTGCTGCTGGCGCGCGACAAGCTCGCCATGCGCCGGGCCGTGGACGAGGCGGGCCTGCCGCAGCCCGCCTGGGGGGAGGCGGCGGGCGACGCGGAGGCCATGGTCGGGCGGATCCGCGCCTTCGCCGCCCGGCACGGCTGGCCCGTGGTCCTCAAGACCCCGCGCGGGGGCTACGACGGTCACGGCGTGCTGCTCGTGGACGGCCCCGGGGAGCTGGTCGACGGCGAGGCCGCCGCCTGGATCGCCCGGGTCGCCGCGGCCCGGGCCGGCCGCGCCGCCGGCCCGGGGGGCGCGGGGGGAGGCGGCAGCCTGGGCGGCGGCGCCGTCACCAGCCTGCTGGTCGAACAGGCGGTGCCCTTCACCCGCGAGCTCGCCGTCCTGCTCGCCCGCAGCCCCGGCGGCCGGGTGGCCGTCTGGCCGGTGGTCGAGACCGTGCAGGCCGACGGCGTGTGCGCGCAGGTCCTGGCCCCCGCGCCGGGCCTCGACGCGGGGGCCGCGGCGGAGGCCGAGCGGATCGGCCGGGTCATCGCCGAGCGCTTCGGGGTCACCGGCGTGCTCGCCGTCGAGCTCTTCGCCGTCGAGGAGCCGGGCGGGGCCTGCGCGCTCTATGTCAACGAACTGGCGATGCGGCCCCACAACTCCGGGCACTGGACGCAGGACGGCGCCCTCACCAGCCAATTCGCCCAGCACCTGCGCGCCGTGCTGGATCTGCCGCTGGGCTCTGGCGCGCCGACGGCCCGCGCCACGGTCATGGTCAACCTGCTCGGCGGCCAGGCCCCTCCGCCGCCCGACGGGCTCGCCCGCGCCCTGGCCTTCGAGCCCGCGGCCCGCATCCACCTGTACGGCAAGGACTGGCGCCCGGGCCGCAAGCTCGGCCACGTCAACCTCGTGCTGCCCGGCGACCCGGACCGGGCGCCCGACCCCCGCGAGGTGGAGCTCCTGCGCGAGCGCGCCCGCGCCGTCGTCGCCCTCCTGCGCGGCGATCCCGCCCCGCCCGCCCGAGAAGCGGCCGGGCCGGACGGGCCGGACCGCTCCGGGCGGGCCGTCGGATCGGCCGGGCCCGCTCCGGGACCGGCCCCCACCCAAGGAAGGAACCCTTATGAGTGACAGCCTCCCCGTCGTCGGCATCGTCATGGGCTCGGACTCCGACTGGCCCACCATGGAGGCCGCCGCCGACGCCCTGGACGAGCTCGCCATCGCCTACGAGGCCGACGTCGTCTCCGCCCACCGCATGCCCGCCGAGATGATCGACTACGGCCGCCGGGCCTGCGAGCGCGGCCTGCGCGTCATTATCGCCGGCGCGGGCGGGGCCGCCCACCTGCCCGGCATGCTCGCCGCCGTCACCGAGCTGCCCGTCATCGGCGTGCCGGTGCCGCTCAAGCACCTGGAGGGCATGGACTCCCTGCTGTCCATCGTGCAGATGCCGGCCGGCGTGCCCGTCGCCACCGTGTCCATCGGCGGGGCCCGCAACGCCGGGCTGCTGGCCGCGCGCATCCTCGGCGCCGGGCAGGGCGAGGAGGCGCAGCGCATCCGCGCCGCCATGCGCTCCTTCCAGGCCGGGCTCGCCGAGACGGCCCGCGCCAAGGGGGCGCGACTGCGTGAGCGCCGCTCGGTCGGCTGAGGGGGAGGGGCCGCGGGGCGCCCTGACGGGCCCAGCCCGCTGAGGGGCCGCGGGGCGCCGGGCCGTGGACGCCCTGACGGGTGAGGGCGCTCGCGGGCTCTCGGCCCGTGCCCGACGTCGCTAGGCTATGGAGTCATGAGCATCCTCGTTGCCGGTGGCGCCGGCTACATCGGCGCCCATGTCGTCCGTCTTCTCCTGCAGCGCGGGGATGAGGTGATCGTCGTTGACGACCTGTCCTACGGCACGCCCGAGCGCGTGACCGGCGCCGCCCTGGTCGAGCTCGACGTCGCCTCCGGGGGCGCCGTCGACGCCCTGACCGACGTTATGAATCAGCGGGGGGTGAGCGCGGTCATCCACTTCGCCGCGCGCAAGCAGGTCGGGGAGTCGGTGGCCCGCCCCGCCTGGTACTACCAGCAGAACGTCGGCGGGTTGGCGAATATGCTGCTGGCCATGGAGGGGGCCGGCGTGGAGCAGATGATCTTCTCCTCCTCGGCCGCCGTCTACGGCATGCCGCCCATCGAGGTCGTGCCCGAGGACACCGAGTGCCGCCCCATCAACCCCTACGGCGAGACCAAGCTCATCGGCGAGTGGATGATGGCCGATTGCGAGCGCGCCTGGGGCCTGCGCTGGGCGGGGCTGCGCTACTTCAACGTCGCCGGCGCCGGCTGGGACGACCTGGGCGACATGGCCACCCTCAACCTCATCCCCATGGTGCTCGACCGCCTCTCGCGCGGCGAGACCCCCAAGATCTTCGGCACCGACTACCCCACGCCGGACGGCACCTGCATCCGCGACTACATCCACGTGCGCGACCTGGCCACCGCCCACATCGCCGCGCTGGACCACCTCGCCGGGGGCCGGGACATGGCCGAGCACGTCTTCAACGTCGGCACCGGCAAGGGGTCGAGTGTGCGCGAGGTCGTCTCCAGGGTCATTGCGGCCACCGGCCTGGACGTCGAGCCGGAGGAGCTGGACCGCCGCGCCGGCGACCCGCCCCAGCTCATCGGCGACGCCCAGCGCATCGGGGCGGTGCTGGGCTGGAGGGCCGAGCACGACCTGGACGACATCGTGGCCTCCTCCTTCTCCTCCTGGCAGGCGGACCCGGCGCGCAGGCGCATTGGCTGACGCCGCGCCCCGGCGCGGGGCCGGGGTGGGCGGACCGGACCGGCGGGCCCGGCTCAGGTCTGGTTGAAGTCCGACGTCGTCAGCTCGCCCTCGCGCAGCTTGGCGAAGAAGTCGGGCGCGGTCTCGTCCTGGAGGAGGACGGCGGCCCCGATGCCGCCGGGCTCGTAGTCGAGGCTGTCAATGGGCGGGGCGCCGGTGAGCCCGTCGCTGGAGGCCGAGCGGAAGGCCATGAGCATCCCGAACAGGGAGCTCGTGCCGCTGTCCCTGTCGATTGTCAGCGCCCCGGTGCCCGCGTCGACGAGGGCGTCCTGGCGCGAGAAGTTCACAAGGGTCTGCACGCCCATCGCCTTGGACACGACGGCGGAGATGACGGCCCGCTGGCGCAGCCCGCGCCCGATGTCTCCGGTGGGGTCGGACTTGCGCATGCGCGAGTAGGCCAGGGCCTTGGTGCCGTCGACCGTCTGGCAGGTTCCCTGCGAGGTGTCCCAGGTCAGGCCCGAGTCGGGGTCGTCGACGTCGTAGTCCAGGCACACCTCCACCCCGTCGACGGCGTCGACCATCTCCTGGACGCCGCCCATGCCGACCTCGACGTAGTGGTCCACGGTCAGGCCGCTGAGCTCCTCGACGGTGCGCACCAGCAGCTCCGGCCCGCCGTAGGAGTAGGCGGCGTTGATCTTGTCGCCGCCCTCGTCGGGGATCTCGACGTAGGTGTCGCGCGGCAGGGAGATGAGGGCGGCCTTGCCGTTGGGGGCCTTGTGCAGCAGCATGATCGAGTCGGCCCGCGCACCCTCGGTCTCGTCCTGGACGGGGCCGCCGCTGCTCCGGGCGTCCGAGCCGACGATGAGCCAGGTCTCGCCATCGGTGTCCGCGGCTCCGGACAGGGCGTCGACCCGGCCGACGCCGTCCTCGACCCTGTGCCACAGCCAGGCCGCGCGGGCCGCGACGAGGACGATGAGCAGGACCAGGACGACGGCGATCCAGCGCAGTGGGCGTAGGCGCCGGCGCCGCCGGGGCGGGGTCTGCCCCGGGGCGGGCGCGGGGCGCGGCTGCGGCGAGGGGAACGCCTCCTCCGTCGAGGGGGCCGGGCGCCACGGCTGGGGGCGGCGGGGCTCGGAGCGCCACGGCTCCGGGCGCGGGGGGTCCGGGCGCGGGGGGTCCGACGACGCCCGGGAGTCCGCCGGGAAGACCGAGGTTCTCCCGGAGCCTGGGAAGACGGATGTCCTCCCGGAGCCTGGGAAGACCGAGGTCCTCCCGGACTGCGGCGACACGGGTATGACGCGGGTCGGCTCCGGGGCGCCCGCATCAGCGGGATCCCCCATCGGCACGGCCGAGGATCCGGGCCGGGCGTGGCTGTGAGGACCGTCCGGATCAGCGGGCGACATCGCTCCGGGCACGGGCAGCGCCCTGGTCGGTTCCGCGGGCCTGGGGCGGTTGGGGACCGCGGGGCGGCGCATGGCCCTCGTCTCGCCTGGTACAGCCCTCGTCTCACTCGGCATGGCCCGCGTCGCGCCCGCCTGTGAGGGGGAGGCGGCGCCGGCGGGAGGGAAGCGCCCCTCGGTGGACCGGCGGCGCGGCGTCGGTCGCCCGGTCGCCGCCGGCTGGGGCGGGGGCTCTCTGCGGATCCGACGCCGATCGGCGGGCCCGTCCGAGCCCGGGCGGAAGGACGGGGGCAGACTGTCGGTGGGAGTCATGGGACGAAGCGCCTCATTCCAGCTATCGGCACTGCTCGGCGGGATTCTGCGTCGCGGTGGCGGTCTTCGGATCCGTCGGCCTCGTCATCGGGGGCTCGGAGGTGCCCTCGTCCGCGGACGGGCCGTCCGGGTCGGAGTCGTCCGTGGGCGTCTCGTCCGGGGCCGATCCGCTCGAGGGGGTCTCGCTCGCGCCCGCGGTGGGGCCCGACACGGTTCCGTCGGCGTGGGTGGACTCGGCGGGTATGGGCTTGTCGCTCTTGAGGGCCTTCCAGACGGCGTCGGCGCTCTCGGAGGGGACCACCCGGTCGGGGTCCCAGGCGGCGGGCTCGTGGGGCATGGTGACGAAGTTGATGTGGTCCATGCCGATGCTCGCAATGGACTGGGCGAGTCCGGCCAGGGTCGTCAGGTCCGCGATGCCCTTGGAGACCGTCAGCGTCCCCAGGGCCTCGCGGGCGAAGGAGTAGAGCTTGTCGGCGTCGGTCAGCAGGTTCTTGGACTGCGCCGTTCGGAGCATGGCGCTCATGAGGTTCTGCTGGCGGGAGATGCGCGAGATGTCGGAGCCGTCGCCCACGCCGTGGCGCACGCGCGCGTACTGCAGCGCCGTGGCCCCGTCAAGGTGGTGGCAGCCCCGCTCCAGGACCAGGCCCGTGTACTCGGTGTCGTCGATGTCCTCGTCGACGTAGAGGGTGACCCCGCCCAGGGCGTCGACCATGGTGGACAGCCCGGAGAAGTCCACGACGATGGACTCGTCGATGTAGATGTCGGTCAGGGCCTCCACGGTCTTGATCGTGCAGGCCACGCCCGCGGTGACGGCCTTCTTGTCGCTGCCGGTGCCCGCCCCGTTGGCGAAGGCGGTGTTGAACTGGCCCTCCGACTCCTCGACGGTGGAGCCGTCGGAGGAGGTGCAGCTGGGGATGTCGACGACGGTGTCGCGGGGGATGGATATGACGTCGACCCGGGAGCGGTCGGCGGAGATGTGCATGATCATGGCCGTGTCGGAGCGGGCGACGACCACGTCGTCGTCGCCCTCGGAGCCGTCGACGTTGTTGGCGCCGGCGCGCGAGTCCGTGCCCAGGACCAGGATGTTGACGGCGTGACCCTCGTAGCCGTCCGAGACGGGGTCTCGCGAGGGGCGGTCCGTTCCGAGGAAGGTGCTGGGGTCGATCGGGGTGATCTGGCTCTGAAGGTCGTAGTAGGCGAAGGCGAAGAAGGAGGCTGCGAAGAGCACCAGGGCCAGTCCGACTGACAGGAGCCCTCGCACCATGCGGCGCTTGAACTCCCTGGAGGCGTGCCGCACTCGCGGCCGTGGTAATGATCGCACGCCTCGATCATATGGAATCGAGCGGGGGCGTGGGCCGGTGAACCCCTCGTTCCAGAGGATGATCTTCGCCTCTGAGGCCGGATTCGGCCGGGGAGCGCTGCCCGTCCGCCCGCGGGGCTGCGCGCGACCGTTGCCGAACCGCAACGTCGTCGTCACCGCCGACGGGCGAGTCCGATACGCTCGTGGAATGGAGCCGACAGACGCCACCGCCCCGCAGAGTCAGGACAGTCAGGACGGTCGGCGGGCCGTCCAGCGGCGCGGGACGGTGAGAGTGGTCACCGTCGCCTACAACCCCGGCGAGGAGCTCGTGCGCTTCCTCGACTCCCTGGGGCGGGCCAGCCGGAGACGAGTCCGGGTCGTCATCGCCGACAACGGCTCCGAGCACGAACTCGTCCGGGAGACGGCGGAGCGCTTCGGCGCCGAGATCGTGACGGACGGCACGAACCGGGGCTACGGGGGCGGTGCGAACCTGGCCGCGCGGGACCTGGACGAGGACTGGGTCGTCGTCGCCAACCCGGACATTGTGTGGCGTCCGGGCAGCCTCGACGTCCTCATTGACGCGGGCCTGAACACCGCCGGGGCCGGCTGCCTGGGCCCGCGCCTGCTCAACCCGGACGGCAGCGTCTACCCCTCGGGCCGGGCGCTGCCCACGCTGGTGCGCGGCGCCGGGCACGCCGCCCTGACGCGCGTGTGGCCGTCCAACCCCTTCTCCGCCGCCTACCACAGTCAGGGCGGCAACGACGCCGTGCGCGAGGTCGGCTGGCTGTCGGGCGCCTGCCTGGCCCTGCCCGCGCCCGTGTGGCGCGAGCTGGGCGGCTTCGACGAGGGCTACTTCATGTTCTTCGAGGACGTCGACCTGGGGGCCCGGGTGGCCCGGGCCGGGTGGCGCAATGTCCAGGTGCCCGCCGCCGTCGTCGTGCACGAGCAGGGCGCCTCGTGGAAGGCGCGGCCGGAGCGGATGATCCGGGCGCACCACGCCTCCGCGCGGCGCTACCTCGACGGGGTGTACTCGGCGCCCTGGCAGGCGCCCCTGCGCTGGGCGGTCGACGGCGGCCTGCGCCTGCGCGAGGAGCTGGAGGTCCGCGTCTCAGCCCCCCGCCGCCCTCACCCAGACCGGCGGAAATAGCGCGAAACCGGCGGAAACGGCATGCGAATCGATGCGTTCCGGGTCCGTCGGCCGTCCGAGCGGTCCCGTCGGCCGGTTCCATCGGCCCCGGCGGCCCCGCCCGGCCCCTACGGCCGATCCCGGCGCCCGCCCGAACTCGAACCGGCCTCGGTGTCTTCTCGAGCCGGCTGCGCGGAAGGGGAGGGGTCGGGAGTGTTGTCGATCGCGATCCGCCGGGCCAAACGGGTGATCTGGCGCTCCAGGGCCGCGTTGCGGCGGAAGGAGGACAGGATCTGCAGCAGGAAGGCGATGACGAGGACGTACAGGAGCAGGTCGGTGCCGCGTCCGACCCCCACGAAGTGGGCGATCCTCGAGATGACCGCGGGCACGGCGATGGAGACGATGGCGAAGATGACGAAGGTCAGGGTCACGATCCGGCGGCCCGCCCGGTGGCGGGCTCCGCCCGGGGAGCGCAGCATCATCCAGCCGATCACGCCGACCGCGGCGATGAGAAGAACCTGAATGATGATCCGAGAACTCATGGACGCCCTCCTTCGGCGGCGGTGGTGGCCATGACGGCGGACGCCGTCATGAGAACAGCAGGTCGACGAGGATGTTGACCGAGTTCCACAGGGACTGGCCCTTGGCGCGCGAGTAGTCGGTGTAGACGATGTGGACGCCGTGCTCGCGCCATGGCAGCCCCGTGGCGCCGAGCTGGCGGATGATCTGGGAGGCGTGCGCCATCCGGTTCTGCGTCAGGTCCAGGTGTTGTGCGGCGTCGCGCCGGATGAGGCGCAGGCCGTTGTGCGCGTCGGTCAGGTGCATCCCCGAGGTCCGCGAGCTGGCGAGGGCGGCCGTGCGCAGCACCAGGCGCTTGAGCCGCCCCACGTCGGCGCTCCCGTCCAGGAAGCGCGAGCCCAGCACGATCGCCAGGTCCTCGGCCTCGGCGCGCTCCACCATCGCCGCCGCGTCGGCGGGGGAGTGCTGGCCGTCGGCGTCGAAGGTGACCAGGTAGCGGGCGTCGGTGCGCTCCAGGACGTAGGTGATCCCGGTCTGCAGGGCCGCGCCCTGGCCCAGGTTGATGGGGTGGCGCACGACGACGGCGCCCGCGGCGGCGGCCTCGGCGCCCGAGCCGTCCGTGGAGCCGTCGTCGACGACGACGATGCGGGGGAAGACGGCGCGGGCCTCGGCGATGACCTCGCGCACAACGGGGGCCTCGTTGTACAGCGGCACGACCAGCCAGGTGTCGGCGAGGAGCGAGGCGGACGGGCCGCCCGCCCCCTCGGCCTGCACCGTTCGATTCGTCACGCCCGCATTGTTGCACGGATTGAGCCTAGGATGGCATCATCGCCGTCGTCCGGCAGCCCCGGACCCCCGCATGAGGAGCCGCATGAGCACACGCATCGCCCCGTCCGCAGACGTCTCCGAGCAGGCCGTCATCGGCGAGGGCTCCAGCATCTGGCACCTGGCGCAGGTGCGCGAGCGCGCCGTCCTGGGCGCGGGCTGCATCGTGGGGCGCGGCGCCTACATCGGCGAGGGGGCGCGCCTGGGGGACAACTGCAAGGTCCAGAACTACGCCCTCGTCTACGAGCCGGCCCGCCTGGGCGACGGCGTGTTCATCGGACCCGCCGTCGTGCTGACCAACGACCGCTTCCCGCGCGCCGTCAACCCGGACGGCACCCTCAAGTCCGCCTCCGACTGGGAGGCCGTGGGGGTGACCATTGGCACGGGCGCGGCCATTGGCGCACGCGCCGTGTGCGTGGCGCCGGTGACCATCGGCGAATGGGCCATGGTCGCCGCCGGCGCCGTGGTGACCAGGGACGTGCCCGCGCACGCGCTGGTGGCCGGCGTCCCGGCCCGGCGCATCGGCTGGGTGGGGCGCGCCGGACTGCCCCTGGAGGCCGTGGCCGACGGCGAGGCGGCCTTCCGCCCCGGGGTCCGCCGGTGGCGCTGCCCGCGGACGGGTAGTGTCTTCGAGGAGCACGACGACACGATTCGGGAGGTTGCCGACTGATGTCACTGGAGTTCATTCCCGCGGCCAGGCCGCTGATAGGCGCCGAGGAGCGGGCCGCGGTCGACGCCGTCCTGGCCGGCGGCATGGTGGTCCAGGGCCCGCAGGTGGCGGCCTTCGAGGAGGAGTTCTCCGCCCGGGTGGTGGGCGGCGCCCACTGCGTGGCCGTCAACTCCGGCACCTCCGCCCAGCACCTGGCGGCCCTGGCCTCCGGGGCGGGCGCCGACCGCGAGGCCGAGGTGATCGTGCCCTCCTTCACCTTCGCCGCGACCGCCAACTCGGTGGCGATCACCGGGGCCCGCCCGGTCTTCGCCGATATCGACCCGGTCACCTTCACCCTCGACCCGGCGAGCGTCGAGGCGGCCGTCACGGAGCGCACCATCGCCATCGAGGTCGTCCACCTCTACGGCCTGCCGGCCAATATGCCCGAGATCCTCGACATCGCCCGGCGCCACGGCCTGGCCGTGTGGGAGGACTGCGCCCAGGCGCACGCCGCCGCCATCGACGATAAGCCCGTGGGCACCTTCGGCGCCTGGGGCTCCTTCTCCTTCTACCCCACCAAGAACATGACCTCCCTGGAGGGCGGCATGGTGTCCACCGCCGACGCCGAGCTGGCGCGCCGGGTGCGCCTGCTGCGCAACCAGGGCATGGAGCGCCAGTACGCCAACGAGGTCGTGGGCCTCAACAACCGCATGACGGACGTGGCCGCCGCCGTCGGCCGCGTCCAGCTGACCAGGCTGGCCGGGTGGACGGCGGCCCGCCGGGCCAACGCCGCCGCCCTGGACGCGGGACTGGCCGACGCCCCCGGCGTCGTCACCCCGCACGTGCCCCGCGGCTACACCCACGTCTACCACCAGTACACGATCCGTCTGGAGGGGGCGAGCGCGGCCGAGCGGGACGAGGTCGCCAGGGTCCTGCGCGAGCAGTGGCGGGTGGGCACCGGCGTGTACTACCCCATCCCCAACCACCGCCTGCCCTCCCTGGCGCCCTACGCGCCGGGCGTGGACCTGCCGGGCACCGAGAAGGCCGCCCGCGAGTGCCTGTCCCTGCCGGTCCACCCCTCGCTGAGCGAGGCGGACCTGGAACGGATCGTGCGGGCCGTGGGCGCGGCCGTGACGGCGGGGGCCTGACATGGCGGACACCCTGCGCGTGGGCCTGATCGGCCTGGGGTCCATGGGCCGCCACCACGCCCGCGTCATCCGCGCCACCCCCGGCATGGAGCTCGTGGCCGTGGCCGACCCGGGCGGCGACCGCTTCGGCGTCGCCGGCCCCCTGCCCCTCCTGCCGGACGTGGAGGCCCTCATCGGCGTCGGGCTCGACGCCGCCGTGGTGGCCGTGCCCACCATCCACCACGAGGAGGTCGCCCTGGCCCTGGCGCGGGCGGGCGTGCACACCCTGGTGGAGAAGCCCATCGCCCACTGCTCCCAGGCCGGCCGGCGCGTCGCCGACGCCTTCGCCGAGCGCGATCTCGTGGGCGCCGTCGGCTACGTGGAGCGGTGCAACCCGGCCCTGCGGGCCCTGCGCGAGCGCCTGGACGCCGGCGAGCTCGGGCAGGTCTACCAGGTCCTCACCCGCCGCCAGGGGCCCTTCCCCGCGCGCATCAGCGACGTCGGCGTCGTCAAGGACCTGGCCACCCACGACATCGACCTGACCGCCTGGGTGGCCGGGGCCCCCTACGAGTCGGTCCACGCCCGGGTGGCCCACCGCTCGGGGCGCGAGAACGAGGACATGGTGCTGGCCACCGGGCGCCTGGCCAACGGCGTCATCGTCTCCCACACGGTCAACTGGCTCACCCCCTTCAAGGAGCGGGTCACCGTCGTGACCGGGGAGAAGGGCGCCTTCGTCGCCGACACCCTCACCGGGGACCTCACCTTCCACGCCAACGGCACCGTGGCCTCCACCTGGGACCAGGTCGCCGCCTTCCGCGGGGTCAGCGAGGGCGACGTCATCCGCTACGCCATCCCCAAGCGCGAGCCCCTGGCCCTGGAGCAGGAGCGCTTCCGCGACGCCGTGCGCGGGGTCGGCCACGAGCACGTCACCATGGCCGAGGGGGCGGACACCCTCGCCGTCGTCGAGGCGGTCCTGACCTCGGCGAGCGAGAACCGGGTGGTCGGGCTCTGAACCGGCCGGCCGCTCCGAGAGGCCCCCGGACGGGACTGCTCGCCCGGGGACGCTCCGTCGTGGACTCCTCGCCCTTCCTGCGCCACGTGCTCACCCTCATGACGGGCACGGCCGTGGCGCAGGGAGTCACCTTCGTCATGATGATTGTGCTGGCGCGCATCTACACGCCGCGGGATATGGGGCTGCTGGCGACCTACGTCTCGGTGGCGTCGATTCTCGTGGCCGTGGCGGCACTGCGCTACGACATGGCGATCATGCTCCCCAGGAAGGAGCTCGAGGCCCTGAGCGTGGCCCGCCTGGGGATGGTCTGTCTGACCGTCGTCTCGCTGCTGGCCACGGCGGCGTCCCTCCCACTGAGCGGGCTCATTGAGCGGCAGTGGGGGCACGAGGTGGCCCTGTGGATGCCGTTGGTGGGACTGACGACCTTCCTCATGTCCGCGGTGGAGCTGTTCAAGTACTGGTTCAACCGCAACAGCGACTACCGCGCCATTGCGGTCAACCAGGCCGAGCAGCAGATCGGGCTGACCAGCGGGCAGCTCGTCCTCGGCATGGCGGGCATGGGCGGGATGGCCGGCCTGATACTGGGACATACCGCGGGCCAGATCTTCGCCTTCGTCAACCTGGGGCGCCAGGCCAAGCCCCTGTGGCGCCGGCTGCCCCAGGGCGCCCCGTCACTGCGCTGGGCGGCCCGCCGCTACCGGCGCATGCCGCTGCTCAACGGCCCCAACGCCCTGGCCGATGCCCTGCGCACCAACGGCATCCAACTGCTCATCGGGGGTTACTCCGTGGCGTCGCTGGGCCAGTTCCAGATAGCCTGGCGCTACCTGGACGCGCCCCTTATCCTCATCAATGGCGCGGTGGCCAGGGTCTTCTTCCAGAAGCTCTCCACGATCGAGCCCGGCCGGATGCGGCCGTTGGTGCGCGTCACCATCAAGCGGGCGATCCTCATCGGTCTGGTCCCCTTCGCCCTCATCTACGTGCTGTCGCCGTGGATCTTCCCCTTCTTCCTCGGATCGCAGTGGACCGAGTCCGGCAGCTTCGCCAGGGCGCTGACCCCCTGGCTGTTCATGATGCTCATCACCTCCCCGATCTCCAACCTCTTCATCGTCACCGAGCACCAGGACTGGATGCTGGGCTTCGCCCTCGTCTACACCGCGGTCCCCCTGGCCTGGCTGCACTGGTCGCCCTTGGCCCTGCTGCCCACCTGCTACATCCTGGGAGCCATAATGGCCGGGCTGCTGGTGGCCAACACAATGCTGGCCGATCATGCCGCCAAGGAGTTCGACGCGGGAAAGCGCGTCGGCGGCTTCCAGGCGCAGGAGAACTGAGGAGGGGGACACGGCTGTGACGCACGCAACGAGCCAGGGGGACGAGTCGGGCTCGGCCGCCGCCCGGCCGGGCCGACGCGGTCTGCTTCTGCTGACCGACTTCTTCCCCTACGAGGTGGGCGAGGAGTTCCTCGAGCAGGAGATCGAGACACTGTGCTCGGCCTACGACGACGTTCTCATCGTCCCGGTGCGGCTGAGCGAGGGCGCCCGGCAGACCCGTACCCTGCCCGATAACGCCCGCTGCGCGCTGCTGCCGGCCTCGCGCCTGCCCGACTGGCGCTTCCACGCGATCCTGCGCGCCCCGCAGATCCTGCTGGGCCGGGAGCGGATGGTGGAGACGCCGCCGTGGAAGCACCCGGGGCGCTTCGGGATGGATGTGCGCTTCGCGGCGATCGCCCTGAGCGCCTACGGCCGGATGCGCCGTCTTCTGCCCAGTCTCGGTCTGGAGAGCGTTGACCACCTGACCATCTACTCCTACTGGTTCTTCACCGGTGCGGCCCTGGGCGGAATGCTGCGGCGTCGGGAGTTCAAGGGGCGGCCGGTCGTGGTCGTGGCGCGGGCGCACGCCTACGACGTCGATGAGGCCGACGCCCCGCGCGGCTACGTCCCCTCACGCGGCTTCGTCATGCGGGCCGTGGACCGGGTCTACCCGATCTCGGAGTACGCGGCCGGCTTCCTGCGGCGCCGTTTCCCCAGGGCCCGCAACATCGAGGTGCGAAGGCTGGGCGTACCGGCCGCCGTGCGCCGCGACAGGCGCAGGACCGATCCCTTCCAGCTCGTCTCCTGCTCGCACATGGCCCCTTACAAGCGGGTCCACCTCATTGTCGAGGCGGTGGCCGAGCTGGAGCGGCGCGGGCGGAAGGTCGCCTGGACCCACATCGGCGAGTTCGACGCCGAGCGCCTGGCCGCCATGCGCAGGCGGGCCGAGGACGCGATCTCCTCCACCCCGGTCACCTTCACCGGCCACCTCACCAACACCGAGGTCCGCGAGCTCTACGCCGGCACCGACTTCTCCTGCTTCCTCAACTGCTCCGACGGCGAAGGCGTGCCCGTGGCCGTCATGGAGGCCCAGGCGGCGGGACTGCCGGTGGTGGCCACCGCCGCGGGCGGGACCGGGGAGATCGTGCACGACCGCGAGAACGGCCGACTCATCCCGGTGGAAACCACCGCCGGCCAGATCGCCGACGCCATCGAGTCCGTCATGGACCTCGGCGACGAGGAGTACGCGGCTATGAGCCGGAACGCGAACGCGACCTGGGCGGCGATGTCGGACGCCCGGCGTCAGTACCGCGAATTCGTCGACGGCCTCGTCGCCCTGGAGGGTTGAGACCCGCCGCCGCGATCGCGGGTGCTGAAGGCTCCAGCGCGAGGCCCGACCGCCGAATGCGGCATCGCCGCTAGCATGGGCGCATGCGCGTCACCGTCGTCACCACCTGGCTGCCCACCGATCGGGCCCCCGGTTCGGGCTCCTTCGTCCTGCGCGACAGCGCGGCGATCCGAGACGCCGGCCAGGACGTGCGCATCATCCACCTGGTTCCGCCCCACCACGACGACGGCGCCCGCCGCCGCATCCTGGAGGGCATGCGGGTCCTGTCCATCCCCATGACGCCGGCGAATCCCTTGTCCGTGGCGGCGGCCGCCCGCCGGCTGCGTCCGGCGCTCGACGGCGCCGACGTCCTTCACTCCATGGCGATGAGCTCGCTGCTGCCCCTGACCGCCCTGGACCACGCCCGCGCGCTGACCCTGCCCTGGGTGCACACCGAGCACTGGTCCGGCCTGACCAACCCCGACACCCTCGGCCCCGTCCTGCGCGCCGCCGTGCCCGTCGTCGGCCACGGCCTGACCCGCCCCGACCTGGTGACCGCCGTCTGCGAGTACCTGGCCGCCCCCATCAGGGCGATGCGCCACGGGCTGCGCACCGCCGTGGTGCCCTGCATTGTCGAGCCCCAGGAGACGGTGGCCGATCCGCCCGACGGCCGGACCATCGCCATGGTCACCGTGGGCGGACTCGTGGAGCGCAAAAACCCCATGGCCTGCCTCGACATCCTGGCCGAGCTGACCGAGCGGGGCCGCCGGGCCACCCTGACCTTCGTGGGCGAGGGGCCGCTGCGCCGCGACATCGAGGAGCGCCTGGCCGCCGAGCCCTCCCTGGCCGAACGCACCCGGCTGACCGGCGGCCTCGACTCCGACGGCGTGCGCGCCGAGCTCGCCCGCGCCAACGTCTTCATCGGCCCCACCCGCGGCGACAACTTCTTCGTCTCGGCGGCCGAGGCCATCACCAGCGGCCGGCCCGTCGTCGTCTCCGACGCCGGCGGCCAGACCGAATACGTCACCCCTGACAACGGGACCGTCCTGCCCCTGGGGGCGGATAGCCGCCAATGGGCCGACGCCGTCATCGACGCCGTCGAGCGCCTCGCCCCTCGGGGGGCCCGCCGCATCGCCGACACCATCGGCGAGCGCTTCTCCTCGGCCCGGGTCGGCGCCGCATACCGCCGCCTTCACGAGGAATGCGCCGCGGTGGCGCCCGCCCGCTCGTAAGGTCGGTCGACGGCGGAGCGCCGTGGCCTCAGCGCGAGGACGGGCTCTCCGGCCCGGCGGCGGCATCGGCCACGGGCAGATCGGAGAACAGCCGACACCGGCGGCACCAGGAATCCGCCATGAAGGCCCGGGTCCAAAAGCCCAGCAGCTTGCGCCCGCCCATGAGCTGGACGGCCGCCACCGGCCGAGGCGTGTCGGTGATGAAGGCCTCGAAGGCCATTGCCGAATGCAGCGTGGCCCACGTCGACGCCGCGCGCTCGGCCGGCTCCAGCAGGTGCAGGCGCGAGAGCGCCGTCTTGAGCTGGGAGCGCCGCTCCTCGCTGACCGTCGTGGGGGCGAAGTAGGGCAGATCGTCGTCGGCGGAAGAATCGGCGGCGGGAGCGCCGGGACCGCCGGCGGCCGGCGCGGTCGCCTGAGCCCACAGGCGCCCGATGAACACGGCGTAGAAGTCGCGCCGGGCCGTCAGCTCGACGGCGCCGCGGTGCCAGGCGCTCCAGAACTCCACGTCCAGCATCGGCAGCGCCCAGTCCAGCCCCAGGTGCTCGTAGGCGCGCATCGAATTGTTGATGTACTTGGTCTGGCGCTCGCGGACGTTGTAGGACTCCAGGACGCTCTGCACATCGCGCGGGCTGCCGGTGAACGGCCGCAGCGCCAGGAACTCCTTGACCTTCGCGGCCCGATAGGGATCGGCCCAGGCCCGCTTCTGCTCGCCCTGGAGGTCCTGGTGATGAGTGATGATCGCCCTGGCCACCTGACCGCGGGTGACGGAGGGCTCCTCAAGCATCCACTCGTCATGCATATTGCCCACGATGGTGTGCCCGGGCAGGACGACGTCGCCGCGGCGCAGCACGCCTTGGGCCAGCAGGCTGCGCAGCGCGTACCAGTCCTGCACGTGCGGCAGGGCCCCCAGGGCGTAGCTGTACTCCAGGAAGTCCGCCGCGTCCTGCGTCTGCCAGGCCTCACGCAGATCGGCCGGGACGTACTCGACGGCGTGCCACTCCAGCCCCACCGCCTCGGCCACGCTCCGGGAGACCTCGACCTCGCGGGAGCCGGGGCGCCCGTAGGTGAAGGCCACCGTCCGGTCCAGGGCGCCGTGAAGCGCCAGCCAGGCCGCGAGCAGGCGCGAGTCCAGGCCGCCGGACAGGGGCAGGACGAGCCGGGGAGAGCCCGGCCGACGGTCCAGATCCTCCAGGACCCGACCGAGTCCGGCATCGAGCGCCTCGGACAGCAGCGCGGTGAACTCCTCAGGATCGGTGATCATGTCGGTTTCCTCGGAGAACCGCGCCAGGGAGTGGTTGACGGCGAGCACCTCCCCGGTGGTCCGGTCGATGTGCACGACGGCGCCCTGCTCGGTCTGGCGGACGCCCGTCAGCAGCGTGTCGGTGCCGGTGACGAAACCGGCGTCGAGGAACTCCCGGCGCGCCCGCGGATCAAGGCGGGGTGAGGTGACGGCCCCGCGCATCAGCGTGGAGTCGTCGCTGACGATGAGGCGCCCGCCCGATCGCACCCGCTCCGGACCAGTCCCGCAATCGCCGGCGTGCTCCGGGCCCCCAAGATCCTCAAGCGCCCAGAACAGCGGCCAGGAGCGCAGACGGTCCTGGGCCAGGACCACCTCGTCGTCGTCGATCCGGATGGCGGCCAGACGCCCGGGGTGGGAGGCCAGTACCGCCGGGTCGGTTGGGTCTGAGCAGTCGGAGTCGGCCCGCAGCCACAGCTCGGCGTGATCCGTCGCTGTCTTCGCCGTGCTGTTCAATGGCGAAACCCGGGACCACTGCGCGCTCCTGAGTCGGAGATCCACCTCGATAATGCTCACCGTCGTTCTGCCTTCCGCCCGGGGCGGCCGGTGCGTCCGAACCGCGTCACGGCGTCCAGTGTGTCACAGCTGTTGCACGTGACGCGGATGACGCCCAAGGGGCAGAATCGGACTTCGGTCGTGCCCTACGATGGGCGACGTCCATGTCGCGGCGTGGACATGAGATGATCTTCGGGTGTTCCGGGGACCGGGCTTCGCGTCGTCGGGCTTCAGGCATAAGACATGAGGTGACATTGTGAGCGCGAGCAGCATGGTTGGTGGAAGTGTCGCCGCAGGTGGCAGCGACACCGCCAGGCTCATGATCTTTCACGCGCCCTTCCCTCTTCAACCGGATCGGGTTGCCGCCTCGATGCTGCGCCCGGTCGCCATGCGTCGGGCTTTCACCTCCCTCGGCTACCGGGTCATGGAGGTGACGGGTTATGCCGCGCAGCGACGTCGGGCCATGAGCCGGGTGCACGCCGCAATCGCTGCAGGAGCCAGGCCCGAGTTCGTCTACGGAGAGAATGCGACGATCCCCAACGCCCTGACCGAGCCGCGTCACCTGCCGCCACACCCGCTCCTCGATCTGGTCTTCTTCCGCGATTGTCAACGCGCCGGGGCCCCAGTGGGGATCTTCTACCGGGATATCTACTGGCGCTTCCCCCGTTTCCGGGAGGGCATCAACCCCGTCCTGGAGGCGGGGCTTCAGAGCGCTTACCGCGCCGAGCTCCTCGCCTACCGCCGCCTGGGAATCCACCTCTTCCTTCCCAGTCTTGCCATGAGCCGCCACCTGCCCCTCGTGCCCGCGGAACGGATGAGCGCGCTCCCGCCCGGGGCCCCCATGGTGATGCAGTCGCCCCACGGCTCGCCCGCCGCCGGCTCCGAGCAGTCCCGCGGTCCCGGGGGCCATGACGGCCTCGAGCTGCTCTTCGTCGGTGTTCTGCAGGACAACTACCGCCTCGACGCCTGCCTGGAGGCCGTGCGCGACACCCCCGGCGCCCGGGTCACGCTGTGCGTGCGCCAGGAGACCTGGGAGGAGAGCCGCGACCACTACGCTCCGCTCCTGCCCCCTGGAAGGGCACAGGTCGTCCACCGCTCCGGGGATGAGTTGCACCCGCTCTACGAGCGCGCCGATCTCGGGGTGCTCTTCGCCGAGCCGAATCCCTACTGGGACTTCGCCGTCCCCTACAAGCTCTACGAGTACCTCGCCCACGGGCTGCCCGTCATCGCCGTGCGCGGAACCCAGACGGGCCGACTTGTCGAGGAGATGGGGATCGGGTGGGTCCTGGAGTACGACGCCGGCGCCCTAGCCCGCCTGCTGCGCCACCTGCGCGGGGCCCCCGAGGAGGTCGAGGCGGTGCGCCATCGCATGCGTGAGGTGCTGCCCGGCCAGACCTGGCAGGCCAGGGCCCGTCAGGTGGCGATCGAGCTCACCGGACCGACAGGAGGCGCAGTGCCGCAACCAGCCCGCGAAGGAGTGTGATTATGCCCGAGAGCAACGGCGGGCCTGCCCGCAAGCCCCGTGCCGTCATGGTCAGCCGGCTGTTCCGGCCTGAGCCCGCTGCCGCCTCCCTCGCCCTGGGGGCGATCGCCGACGGCCTGGTGGACGCGGGCTTCGACGTCACCGTGCTGACCAGCCGTGCGCCCCGGGAGTTCGAGGTCCGCGACGAGGCGGGCCTGACGGTGCGACGCGCCCCCGTGCTGCGCGACAAGGCCGGTTACGTGCGCGGTTATGCGCAGTACATGTCCTTCGACATCCCGCTGTTCTTCCGCCTGCTCCTGGTCGCCCGGCCCGACCTGGTCATCTGCGAGCCCCCGCCGACGACGGGAGCCGTCGTGCGCGCCGTGTGCGCCCTGCGCCGTCTGCCGTACGCCTACCGGGCTGCGGACCTGTGGTCGGAGGCCGTCAGGGAGACCGGCGCGCCGCCCATCGTCGCCAAGGTCCTCACCCGCTTGGAGAACTGGGTGCTCAACGGCGCCTCGACCCTCATGACGGTCCACGAGGGGATGGAGGAGCGACTGTCCGCGCGCGGGATCAGCACCCGCACCCGCAGGCTCGGCTTCGGTATTGACACCGATGTGTTCCGACCCGACGGGCGGCGCGTGGAGACGGGCGGCCCCTTGTTCGTCTACGCCGGAACCGCCTCCGAGGTGCATGGGGCGGAGATCTTCGTCGAGGCCTTCAAGACCGTGCTCGAGCACGAGCCCGGCGCGCAGCTGGTCTTCATCGGCCAGGGCGAGTCCTTCGCCACCATCAGGGAGCAGGCCGAGACGCTTCCCGACGGCGCCGTCAAGGTCCTGGGGCGCAAGTCGCCTGAGCAGACCGCGATCTGGTTGCGCTCGGCGGTGGCCACCCTGGCCAGCGTCAAACCCGGGCCCTACGGCTTCGCCTTCCCGACCAAGGCCTTCGCCTCGGCCGCCTGCGGCACACCCGTCATCTACGCCGGTGCGAGCCGGGCCGGTGAGAAGGTGGTCCGCGAGGGGCTGGGGACCGCGGTCGCCTACGACGTCGACGCCCTGGCCACGGCCATGATCGACGTCGTTGGAAATACGGCGGCCGACGCCGCGGATGGAACCCCGGCCGGTCACGGCGGAGAGGAGAACTCAACCGCCCGCCGGGCCGCCGACCTGCGGACCTGGGCGCTTGAGCACGTCTCGGCCCGATCGCTCGGGCGCGTGGCCGCGACCATCGCCACGGAGATCCTGTCGACGAGCAGGCCGCGCCGCTGATGGCCGCGATCGTGGAATGGGCGCAGTTCCTCCCACTGGTGCTCTCGCTGGTGGCCTTGATCTACGCGCCCGGCTATTCGCTTGCGACCATCTTCAACGCGGGCCCCTTCGTGGTACGGGTGGTCGCCGCACCGGCCTGGACCTTCGCCTTCGTGGGGCTCACCAGCATGCTCATGCACCGGTTCGGGGTGATCTGGAGCAGATACAGCTACGCCACGGTCCTCCTGGTGCTGGCCGTTATCGCGTCAGCGCGTCGGGCGATGACATGGCGTTCGCGTCCCAGAGGGATGGAGCGCGTTTGGCGGCGCACCAGGGAGGTGCTTCCCAAGGCCCTGGGCGTGCTGGGGGCCTGGTTGGTGACCATTATGCCGGTCATCGCGACGATGGGGCCGCGCTTTGTCATGCAGGGTCCCGACGCCCCCTACCACTACAACCAGATCTGGCTCATGGCGCGCACCGGCAATGCGGACCCGCTGTCGGCCAATGAGGGACTGCTCGGCCTCAGCGACGGGCGCTCCTACTACCCCAACGTCTGGCACTCGCTGGGAGCGCTCATCGACTTCCACTCCCAGTACGCCCTGGTGGCGGGCAACACCCTGCTCCTGATGGCTCCGCTGGTGTGGATCGGCGGTATCGCGGTCCTGTGTCAACAATTGTTCCCCGAGAACCCCAGGTCCTGGCTCTGGGCGATCGCCGCCACCTTCCTGCTGCCCGCCTTCCCCCTGAGACTGGAGCTCATCGCCGGAGTGTGGCCCTACGTCATGGGTATAGCCGCCGTCCCGGGGGTCATGGCATGGCTGCTGGTGATCGCCCGCGACCGGCGCGTGTCCTGGAAGAAATGGTTGGAGAGGGGCCTTATTGGAATCATTCCCCTCACCGGCCTGGCAATGGCCCACCCGGCCGCCGTCGGTGTGGTGTTCTGGGCCGCTGCCGTTCTGGCCGTCTGGTTCCCCGCGCAGTGGGCGGCCTCGGCGCACGCCCACGGGGAGACGCGGAAGACCTGGCTCTTCGCCGCAGCCGGCGTCGCCATCTGCCTGGCGGTGATCTCCTTCCTCGTCGCCCCGGGGCCGCAGCAATCGCAGTTCGGCCGCTACCCCGAACGGGGGTGGGAGTACCTGGGCCACAAACTCGTGGTCATGGCGACGCTGCGCCTCAAGGGCACCGACCTCAATCACCCGATCGTGCTCGTCTACGCCGCGGTCGTCGTGCTCAGCATCATCGGTCTGTCACTGGCGTGGAGAAGCCTCAGGACCCGGTGGCTGTGCCCGCTGTGGCTGGGATTCATGGGCGCGCTGCTCGGAAGCCTCGTCTCCATCCCCGTCCTGACCAATGTGGCCAGCCTCCATTATGCGAACTCCTATCGAGTCGTCGGCATCTGCACGATCGTCGTCGCGCCCCTGCTGGTGCTGGCGATGTCCCATCTGGCCACGCTCATGGCCAGGCGCCTCAGACTCTCCCCGCGGACGATCACATTCGCATCCGTCGCCGCAATCGTCTCATTGGCCGCGGTGCTGACGTGGCCGATCGAGCGCGATGACCTCCAGAGCGGCGTCTGGCCCAAGGAGTGGGACGAACCGAGATACAGCTTCGACGAAGCCGAGTTGGCCATGATCGTCCGGCTCAGGCACAAGGTCCCGCCCGAGCGGCTGGTCCTGGGGGACCCGGCAGCGGGGACCGCCTTCCTGCCTGCCGTGTCGGACATCAAGGTGGCCTGGTACTACATGGGCTGGTCCTTCTCCGACCCCGATGGCGAGTACCTCTCGCGGCACTTCTCCGACATCCGCACCGACCCGCGGGTGTGCCAGATCGTGCGAAGGCACCACATCCACTACTTCTACGCCGACCGCGACACCATGTTCAACGGGGCCTACAACTCCGAACTGCGCCCGGGCCTGTACAACGTGGACGTCTCCGACGGCTTCACGCCGGTGGACCGAGGCGGCTCGGCGGCCGTCTACCGGATCGACCTGTGCTGGACTCCCGACGAGCAGTGAGTCATGATGCCGAGGTGACGAGCTGGCCACCGAGTATGATTGAGCCCCCACGCTGAAAGCCACGGAAGGACCAATCCGCATGCGCATCGCCGTCGTCGCCCTGGGCAAGATCGGCCTGCCCCTGGCCGTCCAGTACGCCGAGAAGGGCCACGAGGTCATCGGCGTCGACGTCAACCCCCGCACGGTCGAGGCCGTCAACGCCGGCATCGAGCCCTTCCCCGGCGAGGCCCGCCTGGCCGACAAGCTCGCCGCACTGAGCCCCGCCACCGGCAGCGGCGCCCTGCGCGCCACCACCGACTACGCCCAGGCCGTCCCCGGCGCCGACGCCGTCGTCGTGGTAGTGCCGCTGTTCGTCGATGACGACACCTGGGAGCCGGACTTCGCCCTCATGGACGCCGCCACGACCTCCCTGGCCGAGCACCTGACCCCGGCCACCCTCGTCTCCTACGAGACCACCCTGCCCGTGGGCACCCTGCGCGGCCGCTTCAAGCCCATGATCGAGCGGATCAGCGGCTTGAGGGAGGGCGCCGACTTCCACCTGGTCTTCAGCCCCGAGCGGGTCCTGACCGGCCGCGTCTTCGCCGACCTGCGCCGCTACCCCAAACTCGTGGGCGGGCTGGACGAGGCCGGCACCCGGGCCGGCATCGCCTTCTACGAGTCCGTCCTCGACTTCGACCCCCGCCCCGACCTGCCCCGGCCCAACGGAGTGTGGGACATGGGCACCGCCGAGGCCGCCGAGATGGCCAAGCTCGCCGAGACCA
>ERZ773050.430-NODE-430-length-24327-cov-4.425676_pt1 | contig 24327 bp, 26 predicted proteins | sample MGYA00580632_ERZ773050 | MGnify/ENA primary metagenome ERZ773050 (study PRJEB29015, sample SAMEA2738123) | human oral metagenome | biome: human oral; feature: human-associated habitat; material: saliva | place: China | collected 2166 ... | reverse complement strand
TGGCGCCTTGGCGGAGTGGTTACGCAGCGGTCTGCAAAACCGCGTACACCGGTTCGATCCCGGTAGGTGCCTCCATTTTGATAAATACCCCATGCGCGAGTGGCGGAATAGGTAGACGCGAGGGACTTAAAATCCCTTGGATGAATAATCCGTGCGGGTTCGATTCCCGCCTTGCGCACCAATAGTAGCGCACTACACCAGCCTGCCGATTACACCGTAGGCTGGTTTGCTTTATACTAGTAGGTATGGAACATACAGCGCGCCAACCTTTAGCCGAGCAGATGCGGCCCACAAAGCTCAGTGAGGTCATTGGCCAAAACCACTTACTAGGCAGTAACGAGATCCTACGGCAGATTGTGCGTAGCAAGCAGCCGGTGAGCTTGATTCTATGGGGGCCACCGGGGACTGGCAAAACCACTCTGGCACGTATTATTGCCCGCGAGGTTAATGCGGAATGTATTGAACTATCTGCCGTCACAGCCCATAAAAAAGATGTAACCACAACGGTTGAGCACGCGCGCCAAAACTGGAACCTTGGCCTGCGCACCGTATTATTTGTAGATGAGATTCACCGTTTTAATAAAGCCCAGCAGGATGCCTTTTTGCCACATGTGGAATCTGGGCTGATTACCCTGATCGGTGCCACCACCGAAAACCCGAGTTTCGAAATTATTACACCCCTGCTCAGCCGAAGCCGCGTGCTTGTACTCGAGCCACTTAGTAAGCAAGATATTATTAGCATTATAGCGCGGGCCCTTACGAAGCTTGGTAAACGCGACCAAGTCCCAGATGAAGCGTGCGACTACCTGGCGGAACTTTCTGGCGGTGACGCCCGTGTCGCGCTTGGTAACCTCGAACTAGCGCTGCAGACCGCCCACGGTGCGCCTCTCACCATTGAGCATATCCAGGCTACCACCCAAAAACGCTTACCTGGCTACGACAAAAACGGTGACCAACACTACGATACGATCAGCGCTTTTATCAAAAGCTTACGTGGTAGCAATGTGCAGGCGGCGCTCTACTACCTTGCCCGTATGCTTGATGCTGGTGAGGAGCCATCCTTTATTGCTCGCCGCATGATGATCTTCGCAAGTGAAGATATCGGCCTCGCGGGTAATGGTGCGCTATCCCTTGCTGTGGCTACCTCGCAAGCAGTGGAACGCATTGGCATGCCAGAAGCCAAATATATCCTGTTCCACTGTGCAACTGCCCTAGCCAAAAGCCACAAATCACGCCAAACAACTACCTACATGCACCAAGCCCAGCAGCTTGCCAAGACGTTCCCATCAGCGCCAATCCCCTTGCACCTGCGCAATGCCCCGACTGGCCTCATGAAGGAGCTTGGCTATAGCAAAGGTTATAAATGGGAAGCCGGCTTTAACCCAGAGGAAGGCTTTTTACCGCCAGAGGTCGCGGCTGCCATGGGCCAGGATACATAGCTAGCCTAACCCTGATACTTGGCTTGATCATACAGCGCCGCATAGACACCATTCGTCCAGCCGAAGCCATCTTGCAGCGGATACTCACCGCCACCGCCAACCCGGGACTCGCCCATGACATCATATTTTTCGATCATCTTTTGCTTTTTACGGAAGACGTGCTCTACCGAGCTGCACCAACGCCGGCGCACCTCACCAGCGCAATCATCAAAGCCATAGCGTTGCAGCCCCTGAATTGCCACCCATTGCAGTGGCGCCCAGCCATTCGGGTGGTCCCATTGCTGGCCATTATGCACCAGTGTTGTTAATAAGCCCCCTGGTGCCAAAAAGTCCGTTTCGAGCCGCGCCTTAACGCGCTGAGCTTGCTCTGGGCTCGCAATACCGCTCCAGAGCATATAGCATGCTGCGAGCGTTGGACGGCCAGTTATCTGCCCGCGTATAACGTCATAATCATAAAAGAATCCAGTTGTCTCATCCCAGCAGTAGCGCTGCAAAGCACGGGCACGCCGAGCTGCAAAACGCCGGAACTTACGTGCTAGCAGTGGCTGGCGTAGCATGGTGTACGTATCAGCAATCAGGCACTCAAGATCATATAACAGGCAGTTTAAATCAACCGGCACAATATCCGTGGTATGAATAGAGCTAAGATCCTGCTCGTCCCTCAGCCAGCGTGAGCTAAAATCCCAGCCGCTTTCAGCACCAGCCCGCAGGTCAAGGAACAACTTTGCTCGCTCCTGCTTGCTCTGGATTGACTGTGCCGTAGCAATATCTTCGCGCTGGGACTCTGGCCGCGGCGTTGATTCACTATCGTAATAGCGGTTCAGCGTCAGGCCACATGGGAGTTGCATAATGCGGTGGCGGGCAGCCAGGCCATCGGTATCCACCACCGCCTGGCGGCCGCGCATCCAAAAGCGATATTCCGTCAGCATATGTGGTAAATAGGTAAAATACGTCGTCGCCCGGCCGCGCTCCGTCGCTAGTAAACGCAGCATATGGCTAAAAAACGGCGGCTGCGATCGACTTAAAAAGTACGAACGGTTAGCGGTTGGGATATAGCCATATTTACTGAGCATATAGGCATAATTTTTTACCATACCCTCAATCATATCCCAGTAGCCATCCGCCGCCAGACCCAACATAATAAAGTACGTATCCCAGTAAAATTGCTCACTAAAGCGCCCACCCGGCACCACGTACGGATATGGCAGCGCCAGGAGTGACCCGCGTGCTTTGCGATTACGGCGTACCAATTGTGGCCATAGTTCACGTACATGCTGGCGTGCGGATCGCCCGGTGCTTAGTGTGTGACGCTGATGCTTATGGGGTGCAAATTCATAAAAATTATGCTTAACAAACTGCTCTACATTAAAGCGCGGGTCTTGCCGGCGCCGATGGTAATCGCGCATAATAACCTGCGCCCGCTTACGTGGCACAAGGTCTGCAAAGGTTTTGCCATCACTAAAAACACGCCGGTGCTGCACCTGCTGGAACAGCTCACCAAATTGCCGGTCTGGGCCTTTTTGCTCACGCAGCAAGCGGCCGGCGGTCTGGACGAGCGCGGTTTTGAGTTTATCAGCTGGGCTTGGTTTTGGTGATAACACAGTACCCAGTATAGCAGCTTCGTAGCGCTTATGGTAATGGTGCTTGGCAGACAGATGGTAGTTTGACAATCTGCGCATTTGCAAGCGGCGCTGCTGCGTAGTAATCACGCGCTGGGTCGCGCCCCTGCCAGGCCACCTGCAACGCCTGGAGCGTATCGCCATGGGATACGAGCAGGACGGTTTCGCCAGTATAATGCTGCTCAATAGACTGAACTAAGCGCATCACACGGGCTGCCACCTGGCTGAGTGGCTCGACGCCATGGCCATAGGCTTGGCCACTCGTATCCGCACGCCACACATCCTGGTAGGCAGTCTTGGCCTCAGCAAATTCTAGCTTACCAAAGTAGCGTTCGCGTAGCTCTGAAGCAACAGTGACTGCCTCGGCCCCAATCGTGTGCTGGGTAATTATGGCTGTTTGGTAAGCACGCGCAAAGTCAGAGCTGTACACCAGGGTACTCGCTGGCAGGCCAGAGACCTGGGCTGCTTGCTCAACCTGCTGGCGGCCGTGTGCAGTCAGCCCATAACCAGGGCGTACGCCGTGCTCTGGCCACGAAAGTACAATCCCCTGCACATTGGCTGTGCTCTGGCCATGGCGCATCACGTAGTACGTGTTGTGTACATTATACGCTGGCTTTGGCATGGCGTTTACGCTCGTTGGCATCAAGGTAGCGTTTGCGCAGACGCAGGTTCTTTGGCGTCACTTCTAGCAGCTCATCGTCCTCGATAAAGTCGATACTTTGCTCAAGGCTCAGCTCGGTATATGGCGTTAGCTGCACGGCACCGTCGCTTGATTTACTGCGCATATTCGTAAGTTGCTTTGCCTTACACACATTAATTTCCAGATCCTCCTGGCGGTTATAGATGCCGACGATCATACCGGCATACACCTCGACACCAGCCCCAACCAAAAGCTCACCACGAGCCTCAGCCGCCTGCAATGCATATGGCGTGGTCGTACCGGCTTCAAATGCAATCAGCACACCGCTACGCGTCTTTGGCAACTTGCCGGCCAGTGGCTGGTAACCATGGGGTAAGCTATTCATAATGATAGTACCTTTCGTAGCGGTTAAAAGAATGTTACGCAGGCCAATCAACGCCCTGGTTGGCATCAGGTATGTAAGGCGAATTGTACCGCTACTGGTGGTCTCCTGGGCGCGCATTTCGGCCCGGCGAGCACCAAGCTCCTGGCTCACTGCACCCACAAACTCGGCCCCAACTTCTAGCACTACCTCTTCCATAGGCTCTTGCTCGACGCCATCAATCACCGTTGTTACAACCTGTGGGCGGCCAACTTCAAACTCATAGCCTTCCCGACGCATGGTTTCAATCAAAACACTCAGATGGAGCTCACCGCGGCCAGATACGGTAAAGCCAATCCCGTTTTCTACTACACGCAGACTCACGTTGGTTTCGATTTCCTTCGCGAGCCGGTCACCAATTTGGCGGCTGGTGGTAAACTCACCCTCACGCCCCTTCATTGGGCTGGTGTTGGGGCCAAGGTACATACTCAGCGTTGGGGCTTCGATATCAATCGTCGGCAATGCATCAGGCTGGTCCTTACTGGCAATGGTATCGCCAATATGCGCACCGGCCACACCCGTAATAGCAACGATATCGCCCGCAGTTGCCTCGGTTAGCTCTTCCCTATTCAGGCCACGGTAGCCAAAGAGCTTTTCGATACGGCCATTAACTTGCTCCCCGCCACGCTTAATCAGCGCAATTGGCAGCCCAGGGCGCGCCTGGCCACGAGCAATACGGCCGATGGCATATTTACCAAGGAACGAATCATACTGCAAACTTGTCACCAGCAGCTGAAAGCCACCATCTGCCGCAACGTGCGGGGCAGGAATATCATTGATAATAGCCGTAAAAATCGGGGTTAAATCAGCGTGCTCACTAGGGTTATCAGGCATATGATCCCAGGCCTTCCCATCCCGGCCAATCGCGTAGTATACCGGGTACTGCAGCTGGTCATCACTAATCGCTAGCTCCAGGAACAGGTCCGAAATTTCATCCAGCACCTCATCAATCCGGCGTGATGGCTTATCGATTTTATTAATCACAACCACTGGCTTTAGGCCCAACTCTAGTGCCTTACTGAGGACAAACTTAGTTTGCGGCATCGGGCCCTCTTGGGCGTCAACCACCAAGAGCACGCCATCGGCCATGTTAAGCGTGCGCTCCACCTCGCCACTAAAATCAGCGTGGCCAGGTGTATCAATAATATTGATCTTGTAGGTTTGGCTACTACCGTCAGCCTGTGGTTGCTGGTAGTAAATACTGGTTTGCTTAGCAGTGATAGTAATACCGCGCTCGTGCTCCTGGTCGCCACTATCCATAATGAGCGTCTGGGCCATCTCGGCTTGGTTCTGGCGGAAGGTATTACTTTGCTTAAGCAGGCCATCTACCATGGTCGTTTTGCCATGGTCAACGTGGGCAATAATCGCCACATTGCGTAGTTTTTTAGGGTCGTTCATAGTCGGTATCGCTCGTCCTTTGGCAAGCATTCGCTTAGTTCGCTGTTCGCCCTATTATACCATAGCTACCACCTAGTAGCGTCGAGCCCCTGCTTAGTAACGCACGACGATTTCGCAGGGTTTGTTGCTGCCGCCAGCATCATATAGCTGGGTACTATTCGGTACGTGACAGGTGATATTCTTCGTACTCACGCCTGGTACATAGTACTGGTAACGGAAGGCTTCGCGGCCAATATACTTCACGCTGCGTGGTATCCTTACATCCACAAGCTTATTTGAGCGGAAAGCATGGTCACCAATTTGCTCAAGACCCTCAGGGAAATGCACCGAGGCAAGGTGGTTATCATGGAAAGCTGACTCACCAATTGTGCGCAAACTGGCCGGGAAATCAACCTCTACTACCTGGTTATTGCGGAAAGCGTGCTTACCGATACTAACCACGCCATCCGGTAAGTCAACGGTGTGCAGGCCGCAGTTATCAAAAGCAGCTTCACCAATCGTCTTCAGGGTCTTTGGGAAGCGGACTTCGCTAAGTAGCTTAGAATCACGAAAGACGAAATCACCAATTTCTTCGACACCTTCTTCGAAGGTCACTTCACGCATCTTAGTATTATTGCCAAAGGCAGTTGACTTAACGTGCTTAGTGGTGCTCAGTATATGCACCTTTTCTAGGTGATTATCACGGAAGGCTTCGAAGCCAATTTCGTACAGGTTGGGTGAAAAATCAATACTTGTAAACACGTTGTTCTTAAAGGCACCGGCTTGAATAATCCGCACAGTTTTGGGGATGCGCACCGATACAAGATTCTTTTCGCGGAAGACATATTCACCAATTTCGACAATCGGGTTACCACCAATAGCCGCTGGTATCACCAAGTCCTTCGGGCAGTCATTACGGTAGCCCGTGACTCGCAAGCCAGAAATAGTTTGCCCATCTATATTCAGCTGGGTAGAGGCAGTCGTAAAACAGTCGCGGCGAGTTGGCGTACCTTCTTTGCAGTGGCCATCACCAATCACCCCAGTTGTACTATCAATATGGAAAGCGAGGTCGTTAAAGCGTACTGATTGTATTTCGGCGCAGTAGTTACGGCCAGCATCACGCTGGTAGTAATTAAACGGTCGCACCACACTATTAGCCACATTTGGTGCCACACCACGGGGAGTTGTTTCTGGGTAGCGATTATTATTGTTCGAGCGTGCCACCTTGGCCGTACCATTCACTTGGGTCAGCTCCGTTTTCATGGCTGTTTCCTCGGCACTACGCTGCATACCACGGTACGTTAAACTAATAATCCCCGCCAAAATACCGATCACTACCACGACCACTAGTAGCTCTACAATGGTAAAGGCGCGCTGGAATGGTTGCATACGCCGCATGATACTCCCCCTTTTGTCTTTGTTTTGCTATTGCTATATGGCCTACAGTATACGCTAAGCTTGCTTATTCTACAAGTGTTAAAATGTTACTTAGCTTAAATAGTAATGTATTTTTACTGAAGAAATACAAAAATCCTAACCTAATACACTTGTCTTTTTTCCCTAAACCCGCTATAATCTATCAACGTAATCAACTTAGCTTGATTACCACACTACGGGCGCTTAGCTCAGTTGGCTAGAGCATCTCGTTTACACCGAGAGGGTCGGGGGTTCGAGTCCCTCAGCGCCCACCATTATGTAGTATGTTTAACCCCACCTGTTATACGCAGGTGGGGTTTTTGTCCTCTCTTCATGATATATCCCGACTATATGCCCAGCCATGCCGAGGCTTACGACGTGCGTAGCGCAGCACCAATAGCCTGCGCCAGGACCCCGATGGCTTCTGGCGGCAGCGCTGCTTTTGGGCGTGGGTCGTCCCATGGTGAGCAGTCTGGCTTGGCCTCGCGGTTAGGCCAGCGTGGGATCAAATGCGCATGTACATGGGGGTCGCGGTTGCCAAGTATCGCTACATTAACCCGGGCAGCACCCGTCGCTACACGAATGGCCCACATAGCGCGCTGGATATCCTGCCCAAATGCTTGCATAACCGCTGGCGGCACCTGCTCGAGCGAGGTGTAGTGCGCCTGCAGCATCAGGATGCACCGGCCTGGGAAACGGGCATCATCATACAGCCCTAAGCGCGTCGTGGCTGACTCTGCCACGGGGTGGTATAGCTCAAAACCACAACTATGGCATGGTACTGGGTGGGCTGGCGGTCGTAACATAGGTATCTCCTTATATACTAGTATGAACCTATTGCTTGCAATGGTAAACCCCCGCAGTGGCGTGCGGGGGTTAGATCGACTTATTGACTCTGGACTGGCGGGTCATCCGCCGGTTCTGGGAGCGGCGTGTCGTTGTCACCAGGGTGTTGGTAACGCTGGCGCAGTTGCTCAGTACGAGCAGTACGCCACTCCGGTTCATAGGGCCGCTCAAAATATCCCTGGTACTTCAGGGCGGTTTTATCGCCCTGAATCATACGGAGATAGATGACCCGGTAGCCTATCTGGATGCCCATAAAGGCAAGCAAGAAGGCCCCCATGATGGTACTGAAGTCAATGACCTGGTCAATGACCAGAGCCAGGAGCACAAGCGCTGCCCACACCACGGCGTACATCCCAAGGGGTGCACGCAGAAACTTGCATGACGCCCAATAGCGTGCCTTGTCGAACAGGTCGTTGTTGTTGGTGCTCATGACGAGCACCTCCTTTCATAGAGAAAGATGAATAAGGACATGGTACTAGCCACGGCAATGGCTACTACCGTGTATTTATGGTAGCACAGTAGCCACCACCAAGTAAAAAGCTCGTGGTTTTCCCCTACGCAGCTTTAGGGGTGGCCTTCGGCTCGTCTGCAGGAGTAATGTATGTACAAAGCAGCGATACCACAGCAGCAAGCACAAAGATAATTGCAAAGCCAAGCTGGTAGCCACACAGTGCTAGAATGGCAAACACCGCAATGAACAGCGCCACGTAGGCAATATCGCAGGCAATTTCCATAGATAGAATATAGCTCATCCCCTGCTTGCGCGTGTGGGCATAGTATGTGCTCGTCCATGGGTTTTGCTGGTATCGTAGCGCCAGTAGCCACACAATATTAATCACAGCTACACTGGCAGTTGATGCCGGCACCAGGCGCAGGAGATGCGCACCAAACGTGGCCAGCGAGCCTTCGCGGAGAACCTTAGCAGTGCCAACACTATCGTTGCGATTACCAATAAACATCAAGAAGATTGCCGCGCCTACGCTACCAATCGTCGCTACCGTACCAATTGATTGAATATTCGATAGCACCAATGCCATATAGATAGGAAAGACCAGGTTACCGATCGCCGTGTGGATATTAAAGGCAAAGTTGGCCAGTAAATCTCGCTTGGGGGCGTGGCGCAAACTATAGCCAATATTCTTCTGCTGCTTGTGCCCGCCAGCTGTGTTATCCAGCTTGCGTAGCCAAAAAATACTGCCGACGATACACGCAACCGCCGCATATAGCGGCCAGCTGGTACCTAGCACCATAGCAATACCCGCTGCAACAGCCGGTGCAATACTACACGCCATCATGGTAATGGATTCGATGCGGGCGATATCTTTACCCTTACGCTCCATATTAATAGCCCGCGAAACAAACGCGTGCTCGGCGTTCCACTGGAAAGCATTAGTAAATGCCATGGCAACGGCCATCACCCAGGCTAGCTCACTACGGCCGGTTTGCACAATGGCCGCTAGACACAGCAGATATACAATATAGGCAGCACGGCCGATAATTAAACTTGGGCGCGCCCCAAACCGGTTCGTAAAACGCATGGATGGGTAGTTAATAACCAGCTTAACGACAGCGTAAACAACGTAAAACAGGCTGACGCCAAGCAGCGACAAGCCGTGCTTAAGTAGCAGGAGCGGCACGAAAACTTCGACCAAGGCACCACCAAAACTACGCAGCGTGTTAGCTATAGTTATATCAACTAAATCTTTATGGAGAATACTTTTGAACTTTTTCATGGGCCCATTATATGATATATGAACATCATATACAACAAGTATCAAGCAGTTAGGTTATGCACCCTACTCACAAGCCCTACTGTCAAGCAGCCTAACATAGGCTAAGCCAGGCGCCGCTAAAAATCCTGCTCTCGCCAATAGTCTTCTGTTGGGCTGGGGTCTGTGTTCATCACAATGCCAGTCTCGCTGGGCTGGCTCCAATCAGGCTGCTGATCATCCTCTGGCAACACACCAACTACATTCTGAAAGTCCAGTAAATACTCACTATCAGGGTGTGAAAAGTCAATCGTCTCTTGTTCTGTGCGGCGTTTTACCCGTTCCATAGCAACCTCTTTCTATATCAGTTCTAAGCTTATATAGTTTATTATATAACAAAACACTGTATATAACAAATGAGCGCGCCCCAAGTAGCGCAGAATCTGCCCAGTTATGCTATACTAAAGCAAGCATGAAAGAGCAGTTTATTGTATTTATTATCCGCTGGTTAAGTAATTCGTTTGGCCTATGGGTAGCGGTGCGCCTGCTTGGCAGCGGTGTTCCTACAGAGCAGATCGATGGCCACATGGGCATATTCCTCCTGGCTGGGCTGGTGTTTTCGATTCTGAATAGTATTATTCGGCCAATTCTTGTGATTCTATCCCTGCCAGCTATCCTGCTTACGCTTGGGTTGTTTATATTTGTTGTTAATGGTGCTATGGTATGGCTCGCCATTAAGCTCACACCAGGCCTGAGCATGACATTTATTAACGCAATTTTTGCTGGTATGCTGCTAAGTCTGATAAACTATATAGTAAGCAGTATGCGCGAGCTACGCCGCATACAAAAGAGAGGAGACGCATAACATGGGAGCGATTTTACAGTATATTACGATGGGTTCGGCTGTGCTGATGATTATAGCAATTCTATTGCAACAGCGCGGTGCAAGCCTGGGTGCTGGGTTTGGTGCCTCGGGTGAGCTCTACACAACTCGCCGTGGCATTGATAAAAGCCTATTTGAATTTACCATCGTGATGGCAGTTATTTTTGTCATGTCAATCATTGCAAGCTTGTTGCTACCAAATCTTGGGGCGTAACGCTATATGGCGCAGCCAGATGGCAATTGGCAACGGTTCCAGCATATTCGCAAAACTAGCGAGATTATTGCCCGTGCCCGCCAAGCCGAACAGAGAACGGCGCAGCACGCCAATACCTTCCTATTCGGCCGCTGGCACAACACAAAGCAAGTGCGCCACCATATGGCGCTGTGGCTAATTGGCGTTGGTATTTTAATTATTATTGTCGTGGCACAGTTTTTTGTACTCCGTGGCACGTATTCTACCCGGGCAGCGGTGCCGGGTGGCACTTACGCAGAAGGTGTTGTCGGTAGGATTGAATCGCTCAACCCGCTCTATACCAGTAGTGGTGCAGAACAATCCCTGACTCGCCTGCTGTTTTCTAGTCTCTTTACCTACGATAGCACCGGCGCCCTACAATCCGACATTGCAACTGGCTATAAACTACAGAATGATGGCAAGCGCTACCGCGTCACCATTCGTACCGATGCCACATGGAGCGACGGCCAAAAACTAACGGCAGATGATATTATCTTCACAATCAACGCTATTAAACGGCCTGCTGTTGGTTCGCCACTCTACGCTAGCTGGCGCGACGTGACCGCTACGAAGGTTGACGCCACCACAATTGATTTTACACTACCGGCAGCCTATGCACCATTCCCACATGCACTCACCTTTGCTATCCTGCCAAAGCATATTTTACAAGACGTCGCCCCCAACGTATACCGCGAGCACGACTTTAGCCAGCACCCAACCACCAGTGGGCCATTTGCCCTGCGCTACGTACAAACAGTACCTGGCAGCGATGGCCAGCGCCGCCGCGTTGCCCACCTGGTACGCAATAGCCACTACTACCGCGGGGCACCAAAGCTTGAGCGCTTCCAGCTCCATGCCTACCGGGATGCCAACCGGCTGGCAGAAGCCTTAGCTACACGCGAAATTAATGCCGCAAGCGGGCTACCCCTTAGCAAGGCTGCCGAGCTTGATAAAACTGGCTCATTTAATATCATAAAGAACACGACCAATGCTGGCATTTATGCCCTGTTTAATACCACCAGTGACGCCTTACAGCACGCCAAAGTACGCCAGGCACTGCAACGGGGCACGAATGTTGCTGCGGCACGCAATGCCGTCGCGACCGGGCTGCAGCCCATCGATACTCCTTTTGTGCGTGGCCAAGTACCAACCGGTGACATCAATAAACCAAGCTATAATATACAGGAAGCCAACAAACTGCTGGATGAAGCCGGCTACTCCGAGCGGCGTGGCGGCGTACGTATGAAGAATCAGCGCCCCTTGCAGCTACGCGTTGTACTCCTCAAAAGCACGGATTATGAAAAGGTGGCCGCCAACTTACGCAAGCAGTGGGCCGCCCTAGGTGTGCAAGCAGTTGTACGTACTGTTGACCCCAATGACCCCACCCAAAGCATGGCTAGTTCTGTGCTACAGCCACGTGACTACGATGTGCTCATCCACGAGCTAACCATCGGTGCCGACCCCGATGTCTACGCCTACTGGCACTCATCCCAGGCAGTTGCGCGCGGGCTTAACTTTACTAACTATAGCAACGGTGTCGCCAGCGATGCACTTGCCAGTGCACGCGCCCGTAGTGATGGCAATCTACGTAATGCTAAGTATCAGAGCTTTTTACGCCAGTGGTATAAGGACGCACCAGCAATTGGCTTATATCAATCCGCCGCAGTCTATGCCAGCACGAAGGGCACAACAGCTGTTCAGCCGGGTGAGCATTACGTTGCAGCCCAGGATCGTTACAATAACGTCGCAGGCTGGATGATTAAAACTGCCGACGTATACCGCACGCCCTAGCCTAGCTATTTACATAGCGCCTGCATTACGGTACAATTGTAGCTGCTACTATATGGCCCCCGGGCACTATACTAGCGCAAGGGGTACGCGGGCGTGGCGGAATTGGTAGACGCGCTAGCTTGAGGGGCTAGTGAGCACTGTGCTCGTGGAGGTTCAAGTCCTCTCGCTCGCACCACGATTCCCTTACTTAAACACGCATTATCATGCACACCACTTGCGGTACTCACCCAAGTGGTGTTTTGTTTGCTCTCGTCATTCCTATTTGTGCGAGTGATCTCTTCACGCTAAGCATTACTTACCTTGGGATTAGTATGGGGCGGTTATTTGATTTTTGGTTACAGTATGCTATGATTATTCCATATGAAGATTCGCGTACTCGGCCTAATTATTGTTAAACTAATGGGGGTTTGCTTTTTCGGTGCTGGTATTTGGCTTATTGTCGTCATGACCCAGCTATACATTAACAGCAACACAAAGCTAGAGGCACTGCTGTGGTATCTGCCAGGTTCTGGGTTTGGGGTTGGGCTACTGGGTGCTGGGTTTGGCTTGCTGACTGCACGTAGCGTGCAAGACGTAGCACATAGGTTGATAAACCTCACTTGTCTTGATGGTAAATAATAAAGGCTCAGTACGAGGCGTTTGATTTTCTATTGACTCATACACTACATTACGTCACAATATACACTATTATGGAACGCAAGAGGCCTAATAACACAGATGTGGTAGAGATACCGTCAGGGAAAGAGCAACAAGCACAGCACGCATCAGCTGCCCAGCGCATGGGAGCAGAGGCATGTAGCGCTTCCATAGTAGCCAGTTATATAGAAGCTCAGAAAGATGCCCCAAATATAAGTCTTGAAGAGATTGCACAAATGCTCCAAAAAGTTCGTGCAATCAATAAATATGTAAATGAAAAACTAGGTGAATCTGAAAAGGCCGAAAATATATACGATCAAAATAGACGGACTTCCCGGCACCCGGGGCCTGTTGTTATCGCCAATGCAGCAATTGCGTAGAACTATTCTAGCTATACTACGGTGGATGGATAGGCACTTTATCTCATCTATGATGATTATTGGTGTGATTCTTCTTATCTGTTTTGCCCTTTTTTGGCCGCTACAAGTGATGGAGAACTAGGCAGTCCCTGCCGAATCTGCGCTGCGCGCGTCTCCCCCACCACTGCCGCTAGCTCTGCCTGGCTGGCGCGCATAATGCCCCGCACACTACCAAACTGCCGCAGTAACTTCTGCTTGGTTTTGGGGCCAACGCCAGGGATGCCATCAAGCGCACTTTTGACGCCGGCTTTGCGCTGCAACGCCGTGTGGTAGCTCACGGCAAAGCGGTGCGACTCGTCGCGGATGCGCTGGAAGAGCTTGGTAATGTCACTAGCCGCAAGCGGCGTGGTAGCTACCTGGCTGGTACTGCTGGCTGGTTGTTCCTGCACGGCAGAAGCAGCCTGGGCCGCCTCTGGCTCACACACCGCGGCGCTACCGCGTAAATTCTTGGAGTGCGCGCCGGCATTACGCTGCTCCGGGTGGAGGTTAATCACATAGACATCGCTATCCTCATGCACGGTGATGCCACCCGGGCGCTCGGCTTGTAGGCGCTGGATATACGCCAGCCCCACCTGCGAGCCAGTTTTGTGCACCAGGATCTCTTCCTCGCGCTTGGCAATGCTGATGATCGGCACATGTACCCCGCGCGCGTCACGGGCCGCAATCGCTGCCGCCAGCTGGCCTTTGCCACCGTCAATCAGCAGCAGACTCGGCCTGCCCCAGCTCTTGATATGGCGCTCACTCAGGCGGCGAAAGATAACGTCGTGCATATTACCAGTGTCGTCATTTTTTTCGCTGACTTTAAACTTACGGTACTCGGCCCGGTCACTCACCCCATTGCGAAACACCACCATGCTCGCCACCACCTGGCGGCCGCTCATGTGGCTGATATCGTAGCCTTCGATGCGGGTTGGTTCGCCGGCTAGCCCCAGCAGTGTGGTTAAGTCCGCCAAGGCCCGATCCTTACTAATAGCCAAAAATTCCTTATCGCCAAACATCACCCGGCGCTGCAGCTCCTGCATGGCGCGCAGCTTGTTGCGCAGCTGGGCGGCCCGTTCAAATTCGTGTAGCCCCGCAGCTGTCTTCATATCGCGCTCAAGCTCGGCAGCGATGGCTTTGCGGTTGCCTTTGATGTAGCTAATCAGCGTGCGTAGGTTGGCTTTATAGGCCTGCGGGCCATCGCTGACTTTGGGGCTCAGGCCCAAATCCTCATCTAGCTTTGACTGCCCAGGCCGGCGCTCACGCGTCAGGTACGGGAAGATTGGCCGCAGGTGGCGCAGGGCTTTTTTAAGCGCAAAGCCGTTGTAGAAGGGGCCGTAGTAGTCAGCGCCATCATCCGCTGGGTTGCGCGTCAAGCTCACCACTGGCCACTGGCTCTTCATGTCGATCCGCACGAAGGTCTGCGATTTATCATCGCGCAGCAGCACATTGTAGCGTGGCATGTAGCGCTTGATCATCTCACTTTCCAGAAAGAGGGCGTCTACTTCGCTTTCGGTCTCGATCCAATCCGTATCGTGGATCTCCGCCACTAGCGCCATGGTCTTGTTATCCCGCCCGCGCGAATCTTGAAAATACTGCCGCACCCGGTTGCGCAGCACTGCCGCCTTGCCGACATAAATCACCTCCCCGCTGGCCGACTTATGAAAGTACACTCCCGGGCTGCGAGGTAGTGTTTTGAGTTTGGCGTAGAGGGCGGCGTTCATCCCTCTAGTATAGCAAATGCAGCCGCTTAGCGCCGGCCAAACCACGCTGCGACGCTATAGCGACTGAGCGGCCCGCCATGGCCAACGTAAAAGGTTTGGGTATTTGTTTCGAGCAATCTGGTAATGGACGCGTGTAGCTCATCCATATTCGTCACGTAGTAGTGGTAGGCTGGCCGCTGTGCCAGGAGTTTGCCGCCCAGTATTCCACCCATCAAGACGTCACCAATTATTGCCTGGCCGTCATCCGCCACAATACTTATACTACCTGGTGTATGCCCTGGTGTGTGGATAATATCCGCAGCAATGCCGAGACGACGGAGCAGCCCACTGCATTCACCTTTTATGGTAATATTGTTTGTAAACCGGGGGAAGTGTGGGTCAATCACCAGCCGCAGCAGGCGAGAAGATAGCCGTGTATTGTGCACCGGGTCACTGACACCATTGGTGCACATATGGGCATCAGCAGTATGGACAACCGTCTGAATATGTGGATATGCTGCAATGATTTCAGCCGTGCTCCCGCAGTGGTCACTGTGCCCGTGGGTGTGAATGATATGCGTCACGTCTGTAAATGATGCACCTGCACTGGCCAGCGCGTGGGCAAGCCGGGGCATATCCCCAGGCTTACCCGTATCCACCAGTACATACCCATTCTTGTAACTCAGCAAATAGCTATTTGCGACTGGTAGCGCGATGCGTTGTTGGATGTGCACTTACTCTTCCTCGCCCTCAATCGAAACATGCGGCAGTACATTATCTAGCCAGCGTGGCAACCACCAGGCGTGCTTACCGAGCACCGCCATCACAGCTGGCACCAGCGCCATACGAACGATAAAGGCATCTACCAAAATCCCCACCGCCAAGCCAAAACCAATTGCCTGAATGGTAACATTATGGTTGCTCACAAACCCAGCAAACACAGCCACCATAATAATAGCAGCGGCCGTCACCACCTTGGCACCAGCGACAAAGCCATGGTGCACTGCTTGCTTTGCATCTGGTGTTTTGCTATGCGTATAGGCTTCGTGCATATTGGACACCAAGAAGAACTCATAGTCCATCGCCAGGCCAAACAGAATGCCAATACCAATGATAGGGATAAAACTCACGATCGGTGCCGGAGCATCCGTAATACCGAACCACCCCCACTGGAAGGCCATCACAATCGCACCAAACATGGCACCAACCGATAGCAAGAAGCCAAGCGTCGCTTTCAGCGGTACCAAGATCGAGCGAAAGGCAACCATCAGAATCACCAGCGAAAGCCCAACCACAACGACCAAATACACTGGGAGTGCTTGGGCAAGCTTTTGATTAATATCTACCTCGATTGCCGTCGAGCCTGTCACCGCAAGCCGGGTACCATGCTGCTGGGTGGCAGCCGTGGCATCATCACTACGTAGCCACGCAATCAGATCTTTGGTGCTCTGGCTGGTTGGGGAATCCTTAGGGATAACCTGCAATACGCCCGCACTTGTATCATCATTGACCATCGCTGGCACGACCTTGGTAATAGATTTATTGTGTGCTGCTAAGCGCTCACCGGTTTGGTTAAGATAATAGAGCTTCGCGTAGCGCTCCACAGTCTGCTCAAACTGCTGCTCGGCCTGGGCAAGTTTGTGTGGTGCCTGGGCCTGGGCTTGCTGCATCTCTTGCTGTAGCGTGAGCATTTCGGCCGGCGTTGTAGCAGCAGCTAGCTTAGCAGCGAAAGCCTTTTCAGTTGCCTGGCGCTCAGCGGCAACACGTGCGTCAAACTGGGGGCGTAGCTTCTGGCGGACAGCATTTTTTGCAGCATCATCCACCTTTGGTAGATTTTCGACCACCACGGCCAGGGGTGCATTATAACCTTCGCCAAAGCCACGCGTTATTGCATCATAAGCCTGGCGCTGGCTTGAGGTTGGTGCAGCGTATTGATCCGTCGGGATGCCTAGCTGAATTTGCGCCACTGGCCAAGCAATTGCCGCCACTACCACAATACTACCGATAATCACTCGCCACGGATGCGCCACGACAAAGCGCGCCCAACGCTCACCAAAGACGCGATTTGGCCTATGTGTACTACCAGACTGGCTTGTTTGTGCACCCTTGTGCGCACCGGCCTGGGCGAGCTGGCGGCGCGTCTTTTTGCTGAATATTTTATCGCCAGCAAGACCCAGTAGTGCGGGCAGTAAGGTGACTGCGACCACGGCTGCCATTGCTACCGTGCCAGCACCCGCCAGCCCCATAATTGTCATGAAAGGAATACCCACCACACTCAGCGCTGCCAGGGCAATCACCACCGTCGTGGCAGCAAACACCACTGCATTACCAGCCGTACCTGTTGCTCGGCCAATCGCAGCCTGGGCCGACATACCGCCTAGGCGCAAACTACGGTATTTGCTCACAATAAACAGCGAATAATCAATCCCCACAGCCAAGCCTAACATCACCGCCATAACAGGCGACGTCGAGCTAATCTCGAGCCAATGTCCTGCTGCTAGCAGCACACCCATACTCACGGCTACCGCAGCAATTGCCACGATAATTGGCAGTCCAGCTGCCACCAGCGAACCAAGCGTCATGATGAGCACCATCAGGGCTATCAGAACCCCAATAACCTCACCGATACCCAGGATCTCGCCCGGTGCATTATTTATCAGATCACCGGCTATATGTGCACGTAAGCCATCCTTTTGGGCAGTGCTTACAGCCTGCTGCACCCGGCTCAGTGTGGTCTCCTCAATCTGGCCAGCCTGGTGCTCAAGCTGCACCTGGGCATATGCAATCCGGCCATCTTTGCTGGTAGCATCACGGTATTCAAATGGACTTATTACCTGTTTTACACCATCTACGTTTTCAATATCTTTCAGTGTGGATTCCACGATTGTCTTATGCTGCTCAATTGAGCTACCTTCAGGCACCTCAAACACAACGCGGCCCGTGCCGGCACCGGCATCTGGGAAGAGCTGCCGCAGCCTATCGAGCGTAGTTTGCGCCTGAGTGCCAGGGATGGTGATTGCCTCACTCATTGGTCGGCTTAGGCTAGCCCCCACGCCACCAGCAATACCAAGAATAATCACCCATAGGGCAATAAATCGCCACGGCCGGCCAAAGATATACTCCCCCAGTTTGTGCAGTCCCTTACCCATTATTTTCCTCCTTCATACGCTGCGCATGCATTGCATCAACACAGGCTTGGCCTTCCGTCATGGCATCGACCAAGCGCTGTAGTTCAGCGGCTGCGCGGGTCAGTTCTGGCTTGTAGATACGCTTGGTACCCTGCTTTTTGTACGACACAATTTGTACTTGCAAAAGCAGCTTTAAGTGGTGTGATACCGCCGGCGGCGATAGCTCCGATTCATCAATCAATTGCCCCACTGACATTGAGCCATGCCGAATGAGTTGCACCAGAATCTTCAGGCGCTGCTCGTCCTTTAAGGTTTCAAAAATCGGCATACACCCTTTAAACGCCTCTATACCATGCTGCTCCGGCGTTGCCGTGCCTACAGGCGTAGATGTTGGCTGAGGCTGACGTTGAGTTGATACCATCGTCGTGTCTCCTTTACTTCCATAATTTTAATTTCTTAAAACTATAATACTATAGAACAACATAAAAATACAAGATCAGCCTTTTGACTGATCTTTTTTGAGTAAATGTTCATTGTGGGGTTTCTTGAACCTACACCTAAATTTATATATTCCTCAGGGGTAAAGAGGAAACTCCCGATATTAGTAATAATTTCTGCATTAATGATACTGTCTGCACTATCATATACAAAAACTTTTAGTGGAAGCCACTACAAAATAATACACAATAGAAAACTAATAACCTGTAGAGTATAATACTATTTTCGATCGCTTCTAGTAGAAATTAATATATGTGTCGAACGTATACGTAATTTAAACGTATCTAATAGCAACTTAATCCTGCTTTGACCTATTGGTGTCACGTATAGTCTCGTGCGCTCGTGAGCTATCGGAGTTTTTATCGAAGAGAGCCCAGATAAGCGAAATGAGGCCGATTACTGCGAATACGAGACCGACTTTCGCGGGGTCTACTACACCCCATGAAATATTCTGCATGGTTAGCCAGGCTCCTCCGCCTACGAGAATTGAGATGATGCTCCAGAAAATTTCTTTCGATTTTTCGGTTTTCATATAGACTCCTAATATTCTATATTTTTATCCTTAAATGTACATATAGTATAACATAAAAATAAGATCAGCCTTTTGACTGATCTTGTTTGGATTGCCGTGGACTATTAGCTATCTTTCGCCTCGCCCCGCAATGTCTGCAACACCCTCGTGCGATACACCTTAGCTCTATGAATACCAAACCATGCAATAAGCACTAATAGCAGCCCTACACCAAGCAACATCAAGCTCGTCCCAAGATCAACTGGCTTTACAAACAAGAGTAGCACACCACCAAATAGTGTAAACACGGCAAGCAGCAACATGCCTATATTAATGCTCAGCAGCAAACGACCATATGAATTATACGGTCCACGCAGCCTTCCCTTCTTGTCTCTCCAATTATTTTTTACCAGCTGCTCATTACGCCGCGCATCCCGCTCAATAAAATATTCCCCAATACCTACTGCAATGCCAGTGAAAATCTCATCCATGTATTATTTCTCCTTATGGTCGTCTTTATTATCTGTATACTTCTCGTGCAGCTGGTGGCGATACTGGCGCATAGCACTCACCGCCCGTTTCCAGTCGCCCTGAACCAGTGAACTAATACTTTCGTGGTGCTCAAACACGCCAAGCAGGGCTGACTTAATCGCGACCATACCCAGCCGCTTTCGTGCACGGTCTAATTTGCTTTGGTGCTCAGCAAACGACTCCACCACAGCCTGATATGAATCTGGAACTGCACCTTTTTGCTCTTCGTTCTTGAGCAAGCTATGCAGCTGCGCATACTGGCACCGCATCACGCGACCGCACACCAGACACAAACCGGTGTTGCAATAGTGATAGCTGCGAAGGCAAGTTTAGTACCTTTCCTAAAATGGCACCTCTGCTATCTTGCACCTGCCACGAGCGCAAAATCTCTTCTGGCATAGGCGTCTTGATCATCCCCGTTCTATACTGCACGCCACCTTTGCCATCTTGGTAATAGCCACCCGTAAGCCCAAGGAGATCATGCCACGTTTGTGCATAGCGATGTAAACCGACTACCGACACAGACACATCATCGCCCAGTAGCTCTTTGGCAGTTTCTTTATACTCGGCTAATGTAGCGGCATCTGGCGATGTAGCCATAATATCCATTTACCAGGGCTCGCCTTCATGGCTCACCGTAGACTCATGCTCATGTGCAAGCGTAACCTGCCCTCGCTGCCAGTCTATATCGGCTGCATGGTTAAATATATCAACACCGACATCACCAATAATCATACTGTCTGTCTCAGGATTTACATCGTGCAGTTTCTGGTGAAAGTCAGTTTCGGCCAATCTTTGGTATATACTCGGGCTATGCTCCTGCATAAATACTATTATGCCATATATCAGCACATAACGCTATACAGACCGTCCTGCCCTGATGCTACAGGACTCCTTCTAGCCGCAATAGTGCCTCCTTCGCAGCGGTGCCATAAAGATAATTACCAATGCCGCCCGTGGCTGGCACCACCCGGTGACAAGGCACCAGCAGTGGCAGTGGGTTATTTTTGCAGGCGGTACCAACAGCGCGGGCCGCACCAGGGTAGCCAGCCGCTGCCGCTAGCTCTTTATAGGAACGCACCTGCCCAAACGGGATGCTATTCATAGCCCGGTACACGGCCTGCTGGAACGGGGTCATGGCAGTACGGGGCTGGTGAGGAATCGTACTCAGTGCGGCACTATCGCCAGCACAGTAGGCCCGTACAGCGGCCGCGTAGGGGTGTTGCTGATCCGCCACGACGCTTCCCGCAGCTTGCATCGTATAATCGGCGGGCTGCCCGCGGCTAAAAGCAGTTTTATACACCACACCCTGCTTGTCGCAATACAAAACGAACGCAGTGTAGTGCGAACCTGTGTACGGCTGTGTGTTAGCAATATATATCGTTGTATCGTGCATTGTTACTGTCATACTCCCTCAGCTCCTTGACTACCTGCTACGTTATAATACCAGCTACCTTCTGCCGCAGCACCGGCACAACCTCCTCCTCAAACCATGGGTTACGCGCTCGCCAGCGAGCAGTCAGTGGTGATGGGTGTACGAGCGGGAAATACTCTGGCAAATACTGCGCAAAATGCGCTACCGTCTCCGTTAAGTTTCTCCTTGCCTGGCGGGCAAGATAGTATTTCTGTGCATAGGCACCAACTAAAATCGTCAGGCGCACTTCCGGCATATGAGCAAGCAGCTTTGGATGCCACTTTTCAGCAAACTCTTTGCGTGGTGGTAAGTCGCCGTGTGTGCCCTTGCCAGGGTAGTAAAAATCCATTGGAATAAGCGCAAAGAGATCGGGGTTATAAAACTGCTCATCACTCACGCCAAGCCACTGCCGCAGGAGGCGGCCACTGGCATCATTCCACGGCACTCCCGTCTCCTGGGCAATACGGCCCGGCGCCTGGCCAACAATGATGATGCGCGAGCGCGCTGAGGCGCTATACACCGGCGGCCAACCCTGCGCCGTAAAATCAGCATTCATTGGGTCGGTACAAATCTGCTCGTAGAGGAGCGGCTGTGATTGCGCATTTGTCATATCTTTTAGTATAGCGAAGTTGTGTAATTGGCTCAATTGTAGCAAATGCCACTATCCGCTAGTCCCCCACCGTCAGTTCAATTATCTTCTGGAAGGTTTTGCCGTTACGGATCGTTAGCTGTTTGTAAAACCGGGCTTTGAGGAGCTTTTTATGGTAGTTTGATGTGAGATAGTCGGCTTGATCGTGATTGCAGTAAAAGAACGCCGTACGCCCAAAATGGAGCTGCTCGCGATCGTTCGCCCAAGTAGCCGTTTCTGCCTCGATAGCCGCCGTGTCCGCCTCTGGTAAATAGAACAGCGCATCCCGCCGGTAGGCCGTATCGTCCTGCCACCAGCTCGGTAACTGAGCCACCTCTTGCTGGAGGGTGGCCGCACTGATGATGATAAACGGCACTGGGAAGTCATAGGTCGCGTCAAAATAGCGTGCCAATATGCGTTGGATCACCTCCTCCGGCTCACTGCTATCAAAAAACAAATTGCCACTATTGATATACGAGACGACACTACAAAAGCCCAGCTCCATCAAGTCCGCCTTGAGGCGATCCATACTCACCCTATGCTTGCCGCCAACATTAATACCGCGGAGCAGCAGCGCGTAGCGCATTGGTTTTGCTGTGGTGTGATGGAGGGTACTCATATTACTAGTATACAAGATCCTCTGGCGCCTGGCCAAAGCAGGCTGTCACCGTTTGCGGCGCTCTTGCTGGAGCGTTTTATCCTTCAATTTTAGCACCACATCCGCCTCTTTAGCCAGCTGCTTGCTGTGGGTGACGACGATGACGCATTTGTCGTTTTCGTGGGCGGCTCGGCGCAGGGTGTCGATGATGTCGGCGGCGGTAGTTTCGTCCAGGTTGCCGGTCGGCTCGTCCGCCAAGATAATCGGTGCATGCGAGACGAGGGCTCGGCCGATCGCCACGCGTTGTTGCTGGCCGCCAGAAAGCTTCATGACGTTACGGTGAATGTGATCATCATCTAGCCCCATGACGTGCAATGTTTCATGAGTCGCCTTGGGATTAACCAGCTTCAAGTTTTCTAGCGGTGTCAGATAATCGATCAGGTTATAATTCTGAAACACCAGCGAGATGTTGTGCTTGCGATGGTGTGAGTACCCCTGCTCGGCAATGTCTTCATCATCAAACAAAATCTGCCCACTAGTCGGTGTGTCCAGCCCCGCTAGCAGCCCCAGCAGGGTTGATTTACCGGCGCCAGAGCTGCCGACGATGGCGTAGAATGTGCCCTTTTCAAAGTGATAATTGATCCCATTCAGCACATTGCTGGTGCCGCCTGGGTATGAATAAATGATATCGCGTAACGTAAGTAGTGACATACTATCTCCTAACTTAATGTTGCTAAAATTTGCTTTGGTGATTGGCGCATGATCGGCGCGGTGGCAGCGATGGCTGATAGCAGCACGACCATGTAGCCGAAGGCGAGAGCCTGCAGGTAGGTCGCTATTGGCGCGGCGTGCACCACGGTTGTTTCTATGCGCTGGCTTTGGTCGGTTTGTGCCGTGAGGGCGGTAGAAATCTGCGGTGAAGCAACCGAACCGATGGCGAGCGCGAGCACCGAACTGACTGCGGCGATAATCGCCAGCTCTGCCAAGAACTGCCCGATAATCTGCCGCTTCGACGTGCCGATGGCCAGCAAGATGCCAATTTCATGCAAACGGCCGCGCACCCAGAACACCAGCACCAGCGACAGCACCGCCAGCCCTGCCGCGGCCGCACCAATGGTAGCAATCGTCAACATGTTTTGCATGCCAGCGATGTTCTGGAGAACCCCGGCAAAGACCGCCCCGTTGTCAGTCAGGCTAAATTTCTGCCAATCAACGTTTGCTAGGCTTTTGGCGCGGTCTGTTAGTGACTTCAGCTGATGCGGATTTTCGGCGAAATACGTCGCTCGCGTTATCTGCTGGCTACCCGCTAGCTGCTGCGCCGCAGCCAAGTTGGTGATGAGATGATTCTCCGCCATGTCAGACTGCAAAACCGCTGGCTTTTCGCCTTTGCCGCTGAAGGTCCCTACGACAGTCACCGTCACGCGCTTGCCGTCTTTGGTGATGTCCAGCTTGTCGCCTGGCCTGATGCTATTTTTCTCGGCAAACATTTTGTGAATCAGCGCCGCATTTTGATCATACTCGGTCAAGTGCTTGCCCTGCTCCAGTTGGTAAAATTTACCAGTGAACTCACCAAGCAGATCGCTCTGTGTCACGCCCGTCACCTTCGCTTCACCAGCGATTCCAGAATCCAGCTGCACGCCGCTGCCTGCCGTGTCGATTAATTGCTTGCCCGGCAGCCCCGCAGTGGTCTCTGCCTGGAAATTGTGTGCTTTGACGCCATGTGCACGCTGCACCTGTCGTGCCATTTCCATCGGCACCTCGCCCGACGGCTGCTTGCTGGCGATACTAAAACCGGCGCGGATATTACGCTCGACCGATTGCTTCAGCTGCGCCATCGTCTGCTGCACCGTCAGCGTGCCGATCAGCAGCGTGAAAATCAGCGTCATGATCAGGGCGATGGTCAGGCTGC
>ERZ773050.429-NODE-429-length-24371-cov-4.555437_pt1 | contig 24371 bp, 29 predicted proteins | sample MGYA00580632_ERZ773050 | MGnify/ENA primary metagenome ERZ773050 (study PRJEB29015, sample SAMEA2738123) | human oral metagenome | biome: human oral; feature: human-associated habitat; material: saliva | place: China | collected 2166 ... | reverse complement strand
TATATGACAACAAGAAGCTTCTAAAAAAGTTGTCTAAATTAGTGTAGCCGGTTCAAAGAACTAATTATCACGCTTTGCGTTCTGCTGGAGCCTGAGGAGACCACCTGTATTACTCGTACCTAAGAATACCGACTTTAGTTGAGACCAGATTTAGAAACAAGGCTAGGGAAATTGCAGGACGCTAACGTGATGGCAAGTGTGATATACTTAAGCTTATAAGATTAAACGAGGGCAGGTAAAATGTTTCAGATTGACGACAACTTATTAAAGGAACTAGGTGTAGACAGCCTAAAGGGACAGGAGCGAGAGGACTTCAAGGAGTTTCTGCGCAACACCTTGCAAGAGCGGGTGGGTGAGAAGCTGACTGATGGTATGTCGGATGAGAAGCTGGATGAGTTCGGCTACTTCATGGATGGCGATATCAATGGGATGAAATCGTGGCTAGCCAAGCATGCACCTAACTACGAGAACGATGAAGCCTTTAAGCAATTCAAGGCTAATAATACTGACCTCAGCGAGGCTGATATCCTCGGTAGCTATGGGTCGCTACTGTGGCTACAGGATACCCGCCCTGATTATCCGCAGGTAGTAGAGCAGACGATGAACGAGCTTAAGGCAGAAGTCAAGTCGAACAAGGACGCCATTTTGCAAGCTTCTTCCTCCTCGCAGAAATAGACGCTCTTGATCTGTGTGGCTATCTGGTTGCCAATGAATAGTTGAGACTTTTCCTCGGGTATTTGCAATAACCCCAGGTAGTGGTGTATAATACACCACTGTAGTTAATATGGCTGGAAACAAGGAAGTAATCAAGATGATTGGTGTGGTGGTGGAAGCACTACCGAGCGCCAAGTTTCGGGTTGAGCTTGAGAACGGCCATACGATTATCGCTCACGTGTCTGGCAAGATGCGTAAACACTACATTCGGCTAGTGCAGGGCGATAAGGTTGAGGTTGAGATGACCCCGTACGATCTCACACAGGGAAGAATCAGCTTTCGACTACGTGATGAAAAACATTAATTTCACTGTAGGGAAGCAGTGGGAAAGGATAGCCGACTTATGAAGGTGTCAGCTAGCGTTAAGAAGCGTAGCCCTGACGACAAGTTGGTGCGTCGCAAGGGTCGCTTGCGAGTTATCAACAAGAAAAAACCTCGAAATAAGCAGAGGCAAGGTTAAATCATGGCAAGATTTGCGAATATTGAGGTACCGGCAGACAAGCAGATTGTCGTTGCCTTGACCTATGTCTATGGTATTGGGTCGAAGATTGCCGGCGATATCGTTCGAGCCGCTAATGTCAAGCCTGAGACCCGCACCAAAGACCTGTCGCCTGACGAAGAGCGTCGCATCAGAGACATCATTGATGCCAACTATACTGTCGAGGGTGACTTGCGTCGTACGGTGGGCGGGAATATCAAACGTCTGAAGGATATCAATTCTTATCGAGGGCTTCGTCACAAGCTGAATCTACCGGTGCATGGGCAGAGGACTCGGACTAACGCCCGTACCAAACGAGGTAAGCGTATTGCCGTCGGTGGCAGCCAGCCAAAGGCAGCTAGTAAGACTTAAAGAAACTGATGATGAGGAGAATTTGATATATGGCAGAGAATAAATCAGTTGCTGGCGCCAAGAAGTCTACCGCTAAGGGCAAGAAGCGGGCAAAGCGAAGCGTGCCGCTAGGGCAGGCGCATATTCAGGCAACGTTTAATAATACGATTATTACTTTTACCGATCGACATGGTAATGCCCTAAGTGCTAGCAGCTCGGGGGCGTGCGGTTTTCGAGGTAGCAAGAAGGGTACTGCTTTTGCTGCGCAGATAGCAGTAGAAAAAGCGGCTGAGATGGCAAAGAATCAGTATGGCTTAACTAAGGTCGACGTCTACGTCAAGGGTGTCGGGCTAGGGCGAGATGCGGCTATCCGGGCTATCTCAACGGCAGAGATGCAGATCGAGAGTATCAGTGATGTCACCGGCGTACCGCATGGTGGTGTCCGGGCTAAGCGTGAAAGGAGGGCATAGGATGGCTCGAGATAAATCGCCGATCGTCAAGCAGAGCCGACGTGAAGGCTATGCCTTGCACCGCAAGGCTCATAAGGTGATGGCGAGGAAGAGCGGCATACCAGGTCAGCACGCCGGAGCTCGTCAGGGCAAGCCATCGCTCTATCTGACGCAGCTGAGAGAGAAGCAGAAAGTGCGACGCATCTACGGCATACTGGAGCGACAGTTTAGGATTATCGTCGATGAGTCGTTCAAGGAGAAGGGTCAGACGGGCGTTAAGCTGTTGCAGCTTTTAGAACGGCGATTGGATAACGCCGTCTACCGAGCCGGCTTTGCCGTATCCCGCCGACAGGCTCGACAGTTAGTGACCCATGGTCATTTCCTGCTTAACGGCCGACGGGTGGATATCCCATCGATCAGGTTGAAGCCCGGCGATAAGGTAGAGGTGCGGCCTCGCTCCCAACAAACCGAGTACTTTAAGCACATTGATGAAGTGTTTCGTGATGCTCAGACTCAACCGGCTGGCTGGTTAAAGGCCGATGCTAAAAAGATGACCTTTGAGGTGACCGGTCTACCGGCTAGGGAAGACGCCGAGCCCGATATCAAGGATCAGTTAATCGTCGAGTTCTACTCACGCTAAGGAGGATTAAATGAGTAAGTCAATCTTAAGTCCATCGGTTACCAACGTAGAGAGTCTAGGCGATGATAGTGCAGTGATAACCATAGAGCCATTAGCTAATGGCTACGGGCAGACGCTAGGTAATTCACTGCGACGGGTTTTGCTTTCGTCTATCAACGGTTCGGCTATTACCGCCTTTAAGATTAATGGAGTGTCACATGAGTTCACGACCATACCCGGCGTCAAAGAGGACGTGGTCGAGATCATGATGAATCTAAAAGAGATCACTTTTAAGAGTCATAGTGAGGAACCGGTCGAGATCACGGTGACTAAGAAGGGTGGCCTACTAACTGCCGGTGATTTCAATACTAATTCAGAGGTTGAGGTAGTTAAGCCTGACCAACTGATTGCCACTATTGATGATCCTTCGGCTGAAGTAACTATCACTATTGTGGTTGAGACCGGTCATGGCTACCAGACAATTGAGAAGTCATCAGCTAATCGTCTCCACTCTGATTACATCGCACTTGATGCTGTCTTTTCGCCGGTTACCAGGGTTCGCTACAGCGTAGGCGATGCTCGAGTCGGTGACAGTGTTGATCTGGATAAGCTAACCCTTACCATTGATACTGACGGCTCTATCACTCCGGTGGACGCCTTTGAAGAGGCGGCAGCGATTTTAGTTGATCAGTACCGAGTACTGGCCGGTAAGGCTTACAAAATGGTTGGCAGTGATAGTGCTACGACACCGGCGCCGAGCGCAGCTAGCCTACTGGACATGCCAATTGAGGAGCTGGGGCTGAGCGCTCGCACCAGCAACGCTCTGATCAGCAATGATATTTGTACGGTTAACGACCTAGTCTCTCTGTCTGATGAAGAGATGAATGACCTGAAAGGCTTTGGCAACAAGGCTAAGGAAGAAGTAAAGGCCCGTGTGGCGGAATTGGAGTTCTAACTAAGATGCACAGACATGGATATCGAGGTCGAAAGTTTGGCAGAGAGCGTGATCAGCGACGTGCTTTGATGCGTGGTCTGATGATCTCTCTCGTTAAGCACGGCACTATTACGACTACTCTGCCAAAGGCAAAGGAGCTCAGACCTCAGGCAGAGAAAATGATCACGGTGGCTCGCCAGGGTAGTCTGGCCGATCGGCGGCGGTTGATCGCCAAGCTAAACGTTGACACCGCTAATAGGCTAGTTGATGTGATCGTCCCGTCGCTGAAGCGAGATAGCGGCTATCTGCGGGTGACTCGCCTGGATCAGCGTCGGGTGGGCGATAATGCTGAGCTGGCTACGATTGAGTTCGTTGATGAGATTACCGAGGTGGCTAAGCCTGATAAGCCAGTCCGGAAGAAGCTGGCGAAGTCAGCGCAGTCTGCAAGTGATAGCAAAAAGGAGGATAAGTAATGGCGGAGTTTAAGACTTATGCCAAGAAAGCCGGCGAAGTTGAGCACAGCTGGGTCTTGGTGGATGCTAGCGGTATTTCTCTGGGTAGGCTAGCCTCCTTCGTGGCAAGTCGCTTGACCGGTAAATACGACCCCAGCTATACGCCCCACATGGATAGTGGTGATTACGTAGTGGTAATTAACGCTGACAATATTAGTTATGGCGGTGACCGTACGAGCAAGATGTACTACCGACACAGCGAGCATCCGGGAGCGCTGAAAGAGATCTCGGCAAGTACTGTCTCGATGAGCGAGATGCTGGAGCGGTCTGTCAGCGGTATGTTGCCCAAGAACAAGCTTCGCAGTGAGCGATTGGCTCGGCTAAGAGTATTTGCTTCGTCAGAACATGATCATTTGGCACAACAGCCCAAGAAAGTTGAGGTGAAATAGCTATGGCAACGAAACAGTATTTTTATGGACTAGGTCGACGCAAGAGTGCTTCGGCATCGGCTCGCCTGTACGATGGTAAAGGTGAGATTACGATCAATGGCAAGACGGCGAGCGATTTTCTCAGTGGCAATGCTGAACTGGTGGCTAAGTTGACCGATCCGCTAGCATTAGTTGATAAGCAGGGTGTATATGATATCACTGTATTAGCCAAAGGCGGAGGAGTGTCCGGTCAGGTAGATGCTATCTGTCTGGCTATCTCTAAGGCACTAGCTTCGATCAATGACGACTTGAGGGCTACGCTCAGTAAGGCGGGTTATCTGCGTCGGGACAGTCGAGAGGTTGAGCGCAAGAAATACGGCCTCAAGGGCGCTAGGCGTAAAGAGCAGTTCTCGAAGCGCTAAAGTCAGGCCTGCGACGTTGCATGACAGCAGCCCTCAGCCGGAGGGCTGTTTTAGTTGTGTTATAATCTCACTATGAAACAGGTCGTACTTACCGGCGACAGACCGACGGGCAAGCTTCACTTGGGGCATTATATCGGATCGTTAAAGCGTCGTCTGGAGCTTCAAAAAAGCGATAGTTACCGGTCTTTTGTCATGATTGCCGACATGCAAGCGCTGACTGACAATGCTCATGATCCGGACAAGATTCGCCGAAGTCTGGTCGAGGTGGCGCTTGATTATTTATCGGTTGGGCTCGACCCGACCATCACTACGATATTTGTCCAGAGTCAGATCCCCGCTCTGTCTGAGCTGACCATGTACTATATGAATCTGGTAAGCATCTCTCGGGTTGAGCGCAATCCGACAGTCAAGACCGAGATTAAGCAAAAGACGTTTAGCGGCGGTGTGCCGGCGGGCTTCGTGGTCTATCCGATATCTCAGGCGGCAGATATCACTGCTTTTAAGGCAAAGTTTGTTCCGGTTGGAGTTGATCAGTTGCCGATGATAGAACAGGCACGAGAGATTGTTCGGTCGTTTAATACGACTTATCAGACGGACTGCCTGGTCGAGCCGGAGGCTATTATCCCGAAAGATGATTTGTCGGGACGTCTGCCCGGTACGGACGGTAACGCCAAGATGAGCAAGAGCCTGGGTAACGGCATTTATCTATCAGACGACCAAGATACAGTGAGGCGCAAAGTGATGTCGATGTACACTGACCCCGGTCATATACATGTTAACGACCCTGGCAAGGTAGAGGGTAATACCGTTTTTCAATACCTGGATGTTTTTGGTGAGGATAAGCAACATATCGCCGAGCTGAAAGAGCATTATCAAGCAGGCGGTTTAGGTGACGTGACGGTCAAGCAATACCTGTTCGAAGTACTCGACGAGCTACTCTCGCCGATTCGTCAGCGTCGTCGGGAGCTGGCGGGGGATTTACCTGCCGTTTACCGGGTGCTGCTCGAAGGATCCGGGCGGGCTAATGCAGTGGCGGAGCAGACGCTAGCTGAGGTGCGTCAAGCTATCGGAGTAAATTATTTTGACGCCGGCTAAGCTATGGTGCGCTTAGACACCTACCTGGCTGAGCGGGAGGGTGTACCTCGGTCGCTGGTACAGAAACTGATCAAGACCGGTGTTGCCATGGTCAATGGCGAAGTGGTTACTCGCCCCGCCAGGAGCATCTCTGAGGCGGATAATGTCGTCTTTCAACCTCCGCCCACTCCTGATGAAGGCGAATGGTTGGCTAGATTTAGTCAACATGTCGTATATATCGATGACAATGTGATAGTCGTCAATAAGCCGGCGGGTATGCTGGTTCACGCTAAGGGCAGCATAGCTAAGGAGCTGACTGTGGCAGATTATGTACGGAGTCAATTTAACCCTGATGAGCTGGCGGATAATGCCGATAACAACCGCCTCGGTATCGTTCATCGTCTGGATCGGGCGACTAGCGGGGTGATGATCTGTGCTCGAAATCTTGCCACCGCCTCGTATCTTAGTCGTCAATTTGCTGAGCGGAAGGTCAAAAAGGTCTACTTGGCATTAGTTAGCAGCCTACCTGGACATTCGGCTGCTCGGATTAATCTGCCGATTAGGCGTAGCCGTCGGGCTCCGTCAACCTTCGTGGTCGACAGCAATGGCAAAGTCGCTATTACTGATTATACGGTGCAAAAGGAATACCCTGATGGACGAGCCCTTCTGGAACTGAGACCTTTGACGGGGCGGACTCATCAGCTGAGAGTGCATTTAGCGCACTTAGGCTGTCCGATTGTGGGTGATGCGGTATATGGTCACGCTCACTATGGTGACAGATTGATGCTTCATGCTTATCAACTGGAAATCAGCATACCCGGGCAAGACGGAGCGGAGCGACGAATATTTACTGCACCATTACCGGCAGATTTTCGGGAGGTGATTGGTGGCTGATCGACCCGACTTAGATGAGCTAATCATCGCTCCGGTGACTCGTCGTCAGTTGGAGGCTTATCTGAGCAGTCCGGTTCACGCTTTACTGCTGGTTGGGGTGGCGGGATTGGGCCTAGGTACTATTGCTCGAGCGCTGGCTGATCGGGTGGCCGGGAATGATGTAGTCTACCTGACGCCGACTAATCACAACAAGCAGAAGACGACTATTATCAATGCCGATGACATCGCCGGGCTGCCGACTATCTTGCGAGACAAGCGAGACCACCGCCTGGCGGTTGTGATAGATGACGCCGATCAGACGGTGCCGGGCGTTTTTGAGCGGATGCTCAAGCTGATTGAAGAGCCGGTCAGCGGAGTGTATTTCATATTTACCACCCACCGCATCTCGGCCTTGCCGGCTACTATTTTATCTCGTACCGGCACCATCAGGGTCAAAGCGCCGACGGCCGAAGCATGCCGGAGCTTGCTCAGTGGTGTCGATGCTCAGCTAGCTAACCAAATCACATGGCTGGCCGGTAATCGTCCTGCCCTAACTAGGCGGCTGGTGGAATCCGGCGATCAGTCGCAGCCGGATCTCATCTCTATGACCAGGGCAAAGCAATTTATGCAAGCTCAGCGACCCCGTAGAATAGAGCAGATTGATACGATCACCGATAGAGAGAGCGGACTGGCGCTGTGTGCTGCAATCGCTCGGATATTGACGTTGATGTTGGCCGGTGGCGGCTCGGTTGAAGCTGCTACGATTGCTCGACGACTCGATTTGTTGTCGGAGACGACCGATAGGCTGTCGGCTAACGGCAATGTTCGTCTGCAGCTACTAAATCTAGCCGTTAACTTCTGATCGCTACTTGGCGACATGCTATAATGTAAAGGTATGTTTGGTGTACTATCAATAGCTGTGGTGGCTGCTCTGGTCATGCTGTGGCGTGAGACATCGGCGGATGATCAACCGTCAAAGATGAGCAGTCAGTTGGAGAAGCTGTGGAATATCTCGCTCGGGGCGTTAAGGGAGAAGAAGTACCTGCGAGCCGAGAAGGCGCTCCTGACCATCCTGCGTTTCGATGAGCGCAACGCCAGAGCTTATAATCGCCTGGGAATCCTGTATGCTAGGGAGCAGCAGTTTGATGATGCTATCGAATGTTTCGAGATCGCTCAGAGTCTAGAGCCATCAGCTTCGTCGCTGCATAATGTCGGGCTGATTTATTATCAGGTCGGTCAGCTGGACAAGGCTCGCCAAGCTTTCGAACAGGCGATCAATATTGAGAGCGATGTAGCCTCCCGCCACATCGCCTATGCTAAAGTGCTGGAGAAGCAGGGTGATTTGAAATTGATGGTGAAAGAGCTTAGGACTGCCGTCAATCTAGAGCGCAACCCTCAGTCGCTCGGTATTCTGGCAGATGCCTTATCCCGGGTCGGTGAGGAAGAGCGGGCGGAAAAGCTGCGTCGGATTGCCAGTCGGATGAGCGAAAAGGGTGACCGAACCAGGATCAAACAGCGTAGTCGGATCAATATCTAGCCTGCTACAACTTCTTGCCCCTGTCTACTAAGTCTGATAGAATCAAAATGTCGCCGATTTAGCTCAGCTGGTTAGAGCAGTTGCTTTGTAAGCATCAGGTCCTCGGTTCGAATCCGAGAATCGGCTCCAAGCAGTGATATGCTGGGGTAGTGAAGTGGTTAAACACGGCAGACTGTAAATCTGCTCCCTTGCGGGTTCGGGGGTTCGAATCCCTCCCCCAGCACCATCCGAGGTTGCCGTCTTAGCTCAGTTGGTAGAGCGCATCCATGGTAAGGATGAGGTCACCAGTTCAAGCCTGGTAGACGGCTCCATTTTGGGTCTATCGGCAAATTGGCACGTAATCACTCTTGCATTTGGTAATGAACAGAATTTTGCACTCAATAGACATAGTAGTTAAAGAAAGCGCCGCCGTCTCGGTTGACGAACGGGCAATTAAAACTTTTGTTGATACGATTCAGCTTAATGAGCTTGATAAGCCCCAATACTTGTTCAAGATAGACGAAAGCTTTTCGCTTGAGCAGGGTATTGCGTACGGATTTGTTTATAATGCCATCAACTTTTCATTTTGGGGCGAGCCAAAGTGGAAGGTTTATGTTGACGACAAAGAATATGATGGCAGTGTCGGCATGCAAAAAGCTATGCGGCGCGCAATTAAATCTGGGCATGATTTACTATCCGCTGATTATCTTCGTTCAATATCCGAGTCGGATCTTGGCGATATTCTCAAGGGGAATAGCGAAATCCCGCTATTTTCTGAGCGGCTAGAGATGCTTCAAGCACTGGGCCATTATGTGTCAAAGCGGTACGATGGTTCGTTTATGGCAATTGTGGACGAGTCTGGTTGGGATGCGGTTACGCTTGTAGAGAATTTAGTGGATGAAATACCAAGTGTGTTTAACGATGAAGAGAACTATAAAGGGAAGATGGTTCAGTTTTATAAACGTGCGCAACTGGTGCCAGCATACCTGCACGGATTGGAACAGCTAGGCGTCAGCAACCATGGTATCTCGCGAATAGATGAGCTGACGGCCTTGGCGGACTATAAAGTGCCGCAGATGTTAAGGAAATATGGCATACTGAAATATAGAGAAGATCTATCTCGCAAGGTCGATAATTTTATTGAGATTAAAGCTGGTAGTAGCGAGGAGATTGAAATCCGCGCTATGACTATTTGGGCAGTTGAACTGATTGTACGTCATTTGAAGAAGAGCGGTAAGTCCACTAATGCGCTTCAGGTAGATAATCTGCTTTGGCGACGAGGACAAATTAAATCGCCTAACGATAAACCGTATCATCGGACGCGGACGATTAGTTATTAGTTTAGCTTAAGCCGTGCCATCCGTGCAAGTAAGTTCGCTCACACTTTGGCCTTTTCTCTTAATAAATCACCTGTTGATATTTGTTTATAACCGTAAAATTTTGATAAGTATTCAGCTGCGACATCTTTTCCACTACATGGTGGTCCAGATATTCCAATTACATCCATGCTATGATACATTGTAACATAGTAATATACTTGGCGAGAGAATTGTCTATGAAAAAAATAATTGAAAATTTACAACCTCCAGAAGTCATACAGAATTTTTTAGACGTGAATGAAGAGTGGGCGCAAACTTACAGGCGCAAGCTATACGCCATATGCGTTAAGCCCAATGGAGTATTGGTATGACGCTGATGGATACTATGTTCCAAGAAGTAAGGGTGTGCAACCTCAGAAAACAAAGACTCCACCGATAATTTGGCTAGCTCATGGCATGGATAAGACTACAGCGCAGGCTATCGACAAGTTGTCTATAGCCGACATGAAGTGTATTACGCAAGATGAGTATCAAAGAGGATAGACGTATAAACTGCAGCGAGTGCTTGATCGTCACTGATAGTGATGTTAAGCATCTGCTCGACATCACTATTCCTTATAATAATGTAGGCGATATCTTGCTTAAGATTGCAAGGGATATGTCGAATCTTTATTCGTTTACTGACTATCAGACATATCCTCGTCCCAGTCACCCTAAGCTCAGTAAGAGGCTTAGTCCAGAGTTCACGTTTGTAGCAATTATTACATCTTTGCGATGTACATTAGAGATAGAGCAGAAAGTCGTCAACAATCTTATCGATATCACACAGGGCAGTCTAGAAATACTTAATTCTATTGATATCGCAGACTTTAATATTCTATTGAAGTCTGCCGGTATGGCAAAACAAAAGAGTCAATGGATTAAGGAGGGGCTAGATAAGTTTAGTCTTAACCAAAAGTATAGCATTAACGCATTGCGTCAAATACCAGCTGAGGAGGCGAGGCAGAGACTGATTGATCTAAAAGGTGTTGGCCCTAAAGCCGCTGATTGCTTTTTGTTACTCGGTCTTGATGTCCCTGTGTTTCCGGTTGACGTGAATGTGTTTAAGCTTGTTTCTAAACTATTTCCGGAATATATTACTGACCATGTAGGCGTTGTGTCAAGTTTCTCTAACTCTAAGCACGTTAATTCAGTGAAGCTACTGCTTGAGAATAGTTTTGCGCATGATACGAAATTATATCAGATACTTCATACTTACTTGTTATTAGCTGAAAAGTATAAAAAGGTTACTGTATAGATGGGGGGGGAAAGAGATTAAAATACTATTTGCCACAAAAAACCCCGGGGAATTAGCTGAGTTCAAAAAACTTTCAATAAGTTCAGCACTGATTACGAGATAATGTCATTTCGCGACCTTACTTACGACATTCCTGATTGTGACGAAACGGGTACAACATTTGGAGAGAATGCGCACTTGAAAGTCTGTAATGCGCGGCAGTATCTGCGGGGAGCTGATAAAAATTTAGCGTCAGTTTGCGGAACTGAAGGTCGTACGTTCAAATCGTATCAGGCACACCATAAGTAAGATATTTACCCCTGCTGGCAGGGGTCTTTGTCTTGGATGCTACGCCTACCTCCGATTATTTGTTATCGAGTTATTAAAGCCATGGTGAAATATGCGTCATAGCCATAGCGGGCTGGCAACCGGAACTCGCTTCGGGGATCGCTGCTATCGGCGAGTAGCTCACCGCTTCCGTCGGCCGAAAACCAACCTCGCGAATCAAGGCCATCGGTCAACTCCATAATCGCCTCGTCCTCGGTGTATTTGCCACTCATGCCGTTGACGAAGAGCACGGCCTTGATCGGTCGTCTGGCTTGCTTAGCCATAACCTCGACCAAGTAAGCGTGCTGGTAGTCGTAATCAAAGCGACCCCTATAATCAATTGAGTTAGCTTCGGGGAAGAAATTAGTAACGACTATGTCTAATATCTCTTTGTCCATAAATTACTAGTATGTGGTGTTGTTAGAAGATTGCCCGTCAATTTTTGAACAACGGGCAATCCATGGTGTTGAGAAGGTTTGTAGCTAGTACCTAATTGGGTTGTCAGAATCACTGTCTATTATGACAGTTCCATCCTTGTCTCGCCAGTAGACAACGTTGTTGTCGCTGTCTACTACGATGTGCTCATGGTCGTGCCTATTGCGGGGCATACCATCGGGAAATATATTGGTTGTTCCGTTCTCCTCATTTGTATCCCAATAACACGATTGGCCATCCATTATTCCCCATCCAGAATCAGAATTCCTTGGAGTACTCATAATGCTCATCACCTCTCATAATGTGCGCCCGTATCACTTTTTGTACGGATGGTCCGATTATACCATATTTCAATTAGATCTTTTGCTTCGTGCCTATATTAACTCCTTAGCGGCAGCTTCGCCATACTTACGCCAGAAGGCCTTGTTGCACAACCCCCTAGCTCAGTACTCATAGGGCTCTAGCACCGTCTAGGTGGTTAGCTTTGTCTCACTGTAGCTAGGTAGTCCTAGGCTATTGAAGTGGTTAATAATGAAAGCCTTGGTTGCGGATATTCATAATAGTAAAATATGAAGTAGTTGAAAAAACTAGATAAAGAAAGGAGAGAAAATGATTTATCTAACATCAAACCCAGATAAGATGCACGAGGCGAAGGAGTTTTTTGAGAAAAAACATGGTCTTAAAGTCGAAATACTTAACCCAGATTTTGAACCAGTTGAAATACAGGCTGAAACATGTGCAGAAGTAGTTGCCTACACAGTTAAGGATGCAGCGGAGCGGCTAGGTAAAGCTGTAGTTAAGTCAGATGCAGGTTTTTATGTAGATGCACTCGGTGGACTACCCGGTCCATATAGCAAATATTTCGACAAACAAATTGGCATAGAGAAATTTTTACATATGTTAAAAGATGAGACGAATCGTAAGGCGAGGATCGAGCATTGTTGGGCATATTGTGAACCTGGACAAGAACCAAAAGTATTTATTGGGGGAAGTGATGGAACGATAGCTATGAAAGAATCTGGTAAAAGTAGTCGCTGGGTTGATAAGTTTTTCATTCCAGACGGAGAGGCCCGAACGATTAGTGCTATCCGTGATGAGAATTATGAAGAGTCAAATAAGTATTGGGGTGACGCAAAGCAACAATTAGTCAATTATTTATTAAATAAGGAGAAATAAAATAAAGTACTCAATAAAAAATTATCCAGATAAAGATGGATTTTATGGTAAATATGGCGGTAGATTTCTTTCCTCTGAGATCAAGCGTAGGAATAACTAAAGAGGTCGCTAAGCGACCTCTTTTTTGATGCTTTAAGCTTGGACTGAGCTATTCGTCCTCAGCTTCGGCTTCAGCTGATAAGTTAGCCATCTTCAGCGCATCTTCCTTGGTCTTAGCCACGGCGAAGAAGCCGCCCTTATGGCAGAATACGGCATTATCCACGCCGGAGGTCTCGCTCAATTCTTGACCATTGAGCCCTCGCCAGGCTGTGGGGAATGGCTTACGCTGCTTAGTCATCTCGTCTTTGCTGGGCGGCAGAGCCTGGATATTCCAATTGCCATCTCGTGCCGGGAAGACGCCGTATAGCAAGTCATCGGCATTATCTTCGCCGGAATCCAGCACCTCTTGCACCCAGCCGCCGACAAATTGATCCAGCACCAAGACTTTGCCGGAGGTTTGTTTGATTCGGTCAGCGACGATCTTGCGACCACGATAGCGTGAGATTGCTATCAGCGTCTCACGCTCCAGGATGTTGTCGGCAAGCTCGCATGCCTTGAGAAACTCCTCGTTGGGGTCTTCGTCGACATCCCAGCGAGTATTGTAGTTGCCGATGATAGATGAGATTGATGCCCCTTCTACGGTACCGGCATGTCCATTATCTCGTGCATCGATATCCTTGATCAGGTCATTGTCAACGTGCTCGACAGTCTTAGCGACGATCTCTTCGTCATCGCTAATCTGTTGGTCTTCGCCCAATTTCTTGACGATATCTGAGCCATACTCCCGCCAGATTAATCCGGCCGAAGAGTACGGCGTACCATCCGGTCGAGTCTCAGTGAAGCCTCTCTGATGGTGGTCAAACCGTTTTGACTCGGGGTCGTACTTGCCACCGACGTCATAGACGATAGCATCGGGATTATCTTCAATTAGCTTAGGGTTGCGAGTGCGGAGCAGCTCGACATTAGACACCACGGCCAGCATGGCTGTAGCGAAGACCTCATCGGCGTGATGGGGCGGTGTATGGGTAATGGCGTTTATCTCAGCTGTTGGCTGATTGTGGACATTGATATGATTATGCATGGATACCTCACTGTTAAGTTCTGCGTATGTTATAGTAACATAATAAACGTAACCAGTCAAGGTGAGGTCTACATTAACGCCACTCGAAGTCTTAAGACAAATTGTTGTAGTTAAGGTGTTAATGTAGAGAGAAAGCCTAAGAGGAGCCGGCTCTAGCTGCTTATGCTTGCAATTCCGGCGTATTATGATGAAAATGTAGTTGTGAGCAAATTGCTTCGTACCTTTAGCTACACTGTGTGACGAGCCAATCCTGAATGCCTGCTGATATGCTGGTCAGCCTGCGCCTGTCACTCTCTCTACCCCCGGACATCTCCATATTCTGTGCGGTCGGTTGGTCTTAACTGGCGATCAGTGCTAGGTAGGCTTGACCGACTGCACGGAGAAGCCGTGCGGCGACCGAGTAGCCTATGGCTACGGAAGGGAGGCCATCATGGCCGAGCTGCTGTTTGGTGAGATCAAGAAATTTAACACTGTTGAATTTCTATTGTTGGAAGGAGGGACGGAAAGTTTTAGAGGCGGTAGGTCAGGAATGATCCAGGATTTCTGGGTCAAGGGAGGTGACCTCTATCACCCGGAAACAAAATTCTCGCTTTGGACTAAATCCAAGCGGGGATTAAAAACTGTCGTTCTTGACATCTGTTACGTTGAGGGCGATCGTCCGCCGACCAAAAAGGAGGTGAATCAGGCGATTAAGATCTTTAGAAAAGAGCTATCCCGTAGGGGGTGGCTATTTAAGAAAGCTAAAAGGGGGCGCGACCTAATGGGTTGCGCCGAGAGAGATTGGAGGTCGTCTCAGTGGTAGTGTTGGCCCCGGTACTTACGAGTGCCGGGGTGTTTTCTTTGATCTAGAGTAGTAGACGATTTCAAGTTAAATAGCCCCCAGGTCGTAACCTGGGGGCTGAGGGTGAGGACGCACAAAATAGCGCATCCTCGGGGTCGGGGCTAGCCAGCTAAGAAGCCGGCCAATCGTCTCGACCCGGATTGGGAGCCAATATTTAGCTTAATATTGGCTCCCCCGAACCGTTCTAGCGTCCGCTTGATGGCGGAGCATCTGCGGGCATAGCCGCAGTGGACGAGCTCGTGCCACGTCTCGTCGTCCAGCTCGCCCGCCGCCTCGTTGGCGGCGAGGATGGCCTGCGCCTCCTTTCTGATTTCCTCATCAGTTGCCTCCGACTCGTCAAAGACGAATCGGAGGTCGTCGGGAAACTTAACCTCATCAAGGAGGCGCTTAATGCGCTCCTCGTTACTCGCTAGGCGTTCCGCCTCGGCGAGCTCATCCTCACGCTCGGTGAGGATGGTCTTGAGGTGGGCCAACCCCTCCTCGGATAGGTCGAAAGAATACTCCTCGACCCAAATCTTGGAGCCACCGAAACGCCCTGGCTGGAACTTGAAGCTCCAGCCGAGCCGGTGGAGGCGAGACTTCAGCGCCTCAAACCGAGGCAAAAAGATTTTTTGCGCCTCGGCGTCAGCGATAATCTTCGCCTCGTCAGAGGCGACAGAATCTTGATAGAAGCGCAACATATCTTGCGCTTTCGCCAGCTCCTCGGGGCAGTAGTATCGGGGCTGATCACACGCCCCGATACGAAAGGTGGTCTCCCCGAATTCGATCCGGGGTTGGCAATATACCCGCCCGGATGGCTGGGGCTGGCTAAGCTCTGCCAGTCTCTGGTCGATTTCCTGAAGCTGCGGGAGGAACTCTTCCCGCTGCCGCCTCGACGCCGCCTCAGCGTCAAGCTTGATGCGGTAGAGGCGATCAGCCTCTGCCTCCTGCTCACGCAGAAAGTCGGCGTGACGACGCCGATTCTCGGCTGTCACCTCCTTGCTGACACTTGCAGTGTCAGCCGTCTCGACTGAGGAGTCATACTCCTCAGCCCCTAAGTAAGAGGCGTGGTAGTCTACTGGGACAACCCAGTAGTCATAGCCCATGCCTCCTGCATGGGAACGAGCGTGCCGGAAATAGCACACACCGCCGGGAATATCCTCGGGGTAGTTGCCACGAGACCCGTGGGTCTCATCGGCCCCACCCCAAGCGACTTTCACTAGCAGGTGCTTTGCATCTAAAGGGTTCTTGGGGCGGAAGCACCGGCTCCCTTTCCTGGAAATCCAATAGTCTCCGAAGAGGATCTTGGGATCCCCGTTGAAGACCAGATTCATATTGTCCGTGACATTAACGTCACGGACGAACTTGACCGGCGAAATGGGCTTGCCGTCCTTATCCAGGGAGAACTCCTTGGACAAGACAAAGACTAGGTTCGGCAAATACTTGCCGAACTGCTTCACCAGGAAACAGTCCCGAGTCTCAAAGACCAACTCGGAATCAAAAAGAGCCTTTACCTCTGCGAGCCTCAGTGCCTTCTTCATGATTACCCCTTTCTGTGGGTAATTACCAATGCCGGTATGGTTAAGAGGACTTTTCCTCACATTGGCGAGCGTTGCCCCTTATGGGCAGCACTCAGCTAATTAGTGATAGTTAGTTGAGCGCCACCCATAATCAGTCGGAGTAGAGGAGAATACGTAATGCGGTCCGGTTAATTGTTAAACTGCGCTCCGTTAGTACGGAGTCGATGCTGACCTACCATAGCTAGATAAACCAGCAATTATAATTAAAACCATAATACATGGTGGTGTCAAGCATAAGCGAGTTGCGGCCAGGGGCGACATCAGCCATGTTATAATCAGAACAATTATGACGGTGGATAAAGTAGCCATGATTGATTTTGGCATCCTAGAGCAGCTTGATGATGCGGCCCGAGAGACCACTGATCGTGAGAAGTTCGTTCAGTTTAGCCGGATGATTCTACAGACTAAGAGACAGATACTGGGGATTCGGATGCCGGAGCTACGGAAGCTGGCGAGGCAAATAGCTCAAAGTCGGCGTTTCTGCGTGAGTGTCCGGGATCTGGAACGGCTAATGCGTAACATGCATGCTGATAGGCCGTACGAGTATGTCTTGCTCTGCGGGCTGATGATTGACTGCGCCGTGTATACTGAGTTTGATGAAGCGACGAGAATTAGCCTGACCAAGATCTACCTACAGGTGGTGGACTCATGGGCGCAAGTTGATAGTATCATCGTTAAAGATAAGCGCCATGCTACTAAGGCGTGGTGGGACTTCTCGCTGGAGTGCCTGTCGGATGAGCGAGAGATGGTGGTGCGCTATGGTGTAGTGTCGCTGATGACTAACTTCCTTGATGACGAACATATCAAGCTGGTGATTGAGCAGGTGAGACGGGTCAGCCACGAGGGGTATTATGTCAAGATGGCACTAGCCTGGCTCTACGCCACCATGGCGGTAGACTACTTCGACTTGACTATGACTGAGCTGGCGAGCGACAATGTCAGTGACTGGGTGAAGCGAAAGGCTTATCAGAAATGCCTGGAGTCACGACGCTTTAGCCCGGAGCGGCGAGCTGTCATCGCTGAGTGTAGGCGCAGCTAAGCTCTAACACTCGCTATATTTGGTGATACGGCTAGTGGTGTGATAAAATGCGACAGATATGGCAAAGAGTAATAGTAAGTCTAAGCGCAAGCTGATCGGTATCGTCAGTCCGGATGGCAAGGCTCGTCTCTACACGACGGTCAATCCGCAGAATCGGACGAATAAGAGTCAGGGCAAGCTGGAGCTGAAGAAATATAACCCTAAGACTCGACAGCACGAAGTCTTCACTGAGACTAAGAAGAACTTAGGGCGCAACGAAGTCAAGCCGAAGAAGCACTAATTAGCCCGGTGTGAAGTAGAAATGACCCTCTAGGGGGTCATTTATTCTATGCCGGTATACGACCGTGATCACTTAGGCTAGTTTAGTTTGTCGAATGGTCCCGGCTAGCCAGACTAGCCCCCTTAGCTGGCGGTCGAGCTTGACTAGCTCTAGTGGCTGGTCATAGCCATAAATATAGATGTCTTGTCCGTCCAGTTCAAAGTCGTAGCTACTAAAATTGATCGAGAGCATCGCCTGAAACTCCGGCGTTAGCAGACGACTAGCTACCGGTATGTCTTTGGGTGTCAAGAAAATGGCGAACTTATCGGCGAAATCATCAGCTATGGGCGAGCCAAAGCTAGCTAAGTCAATCTCGTACATACGTAAGTATGACGCCAGGGTTTGATCGTCGCTAATCCGCTTGCTCTTACTGCAGATCAGTAAGTGAGGCATGGTGTGGCGGACTAAGCCGGTATGGCAGATAGTCCAAGTTCGCTCCAGCCTATCGCCAGCCCTAGTATAGATATCATGAGTTCGCTGGAGCAGATGGACTTCGTAGCCGGAGATAACACCGGTAGTGTAGTTGTCGTCAACTTGCTCAGGAGAGGCGGTGATACCTCTGATGGGCAAATAGTCGTCTGACTCGGACGGCACGACTGTGCCATAATAAGTCAGGCTGTACTCGCTGGCTAGCTTGCCAAAGACCGGACGATCGTGTTTGCTGGGTCGGAAGTTCATACGAGCCGCTCCTTGGCGTGGCGAGGTGCAGAGTGCACTAACAGATAAGTCGCCCGGAGAAGTATGTTATTATTCGCCATCAGGGCGCACTTAGATTTCCGGTAGCCGCCACTCGTTAGCACTTTTTGACACGCCACTACAAGTCCGCCATTATCTTCGCCACGCAAGTGGCCAATCAGTAGCGACAGAGTCATGATCTGCTCCAGTGAATAGCCGTCACGCTCGTTATCATCAATATAACGAATATAGGTGCCGTTATTGGCCAGATGAAGATCAACCAAAGTTTGATGAGCCGCCTCAACCGTCTCGCTATCAAACAGATCGGAGATGGTCGCCCAGAGGAAGCTGTCACTAGTAATTGACTCGTCATAAGTCACAGAGCTGCCGCTACGCTTAATACCGGCGTAGAAATAGCCGGTTCGTTTATTCCAGAGCTCATCGACATTGGCGCTAATGTCGTCGATCACCACACGATACTTGATGGCGCTGTCAACATCACGCAGCTTATCTGCTACTTGGCTAGCTAAGCGGAGAGCCTCGTAGGTGGCGATGACGTCACTCGAGCTGGTCGACGGCTGGTCTGACCATAGCTGGTAAGTTGGGCGAGGTAGCTTTGATGCGGGGTCAATATTGTCGCACAAAAAGTCGGCTAAGACTCGACCGATCTTCTGCCAGCGTTTCTTCCATCCCTGTGGTGTTTGCTTGTTATTCTCAATACTCAGCAGGATAGAGCGAGCCAGAGCGTAGAGCAGAGTAGCATTATCGGATAGGCGGATTGGCTTGATGATCGCACCATCGTCGTCTAGCCAGGCTAGCCGGTTCGGTCCTGCTTGTCCGCCGGTAAGGTAGGTCGGCAGGATGTAGCCGGTGGTGGCTAGGGGGCCGGCGAAGAAGTCGTAGATTCGACCGGCCTCAATATCCAGCCCGAGGCGATGTAAAGCCAGAGCGGTCAAAGCGGAGGTGATCGGCCGGACTACCGGCTGAGGCGAGTTGCCGGCAAGATAGCTGCTAACTACGGCGCCATTATCGCCGATACTAGGCGCACTACTGATAATAGTATTAACCATATCTAATTGATCGGACTGACTGAGACTGGCTGAGAGAGCGGTCGTAGCCGGCCGCAACCAGTTTGACCAATACTCGGTGGTTTTCTTAATCCGAATATCATAGCCCTCTCGCAATACCTTACCGGCGGCCTTACCGGCAGAGGTTAGACTGTCCGAAGCAAGCAGATAATAGTTGATGTACGACGAATCATGCGGCGCAAGCGATAAGGTAAAGTCGATTATGGAGTCAGTATTACCTTGCTCAACGGGATTTTGGGCCAGTATGCCATCGGCAGCATCACACCAGACTCCATTCATATAGACACCGTCGTAGTTACCGTAGTGACCGATACTATACTCGGTGAAACCGTGGTTATCGTCGCAAGATTCACCGAAGATGGCGAAAGTTTTATCGCTATGGTAGTGGACTATCAGCTGCTGAGATACGCCCTTTAATTCACCAGCCGGTAGATATTGTGCTGTATCAAGACTTGCCGAATTGTCGTTGATATTAAAGGTCTGATGCATAAACAGCTTGATCAGGCGTTGTCGTTTCGACAGATTGACCACATGAATATTGCGAACTAAGACATTAATCTCGCTGTCAACATAGTCTTGGATGTCCAGCCGCAAGCTCAGCCAGCTACTGGTAGCCGTGGTCTTACTGATGAGCTGACCGGGTAGATAGTCCTGGCGGATTTGCCAAGTACCGTCATCCAGCCAATGTATCGCCCCTTCGCAGTAAACGCCGATCTTGTGGTGAATTGATCGGTTGCCAACATGATTACCGGCGCTTATGTCAGGGTAGAAAAGCTCCTGAACTAGGCCAAAGCCGTTCAGTCCGACTGTTAGCTCGCCATTACTGAGGATGATATTTCTCGTCATATTATTCCCACCGTTCTCCTCTTATTTATCCTCGGCGTGATGCTCGATGATACGGTAGCGGATGTCTCGGATAACGTTCATGTAGTTAAGGAAGGCGTCATAGGGTGACTTGTAGGGCGAGAAGTAAGCGTGGACATCGCCGTCATTCCAGTATTTGGTGCTCATATAGTAAACATGGTCAGAGGTGGTCAAACGACGCCAATCGTTGATCAGGTCGGGGTCGCCGGTCGCCAAAACAGAAGGTGCTAGCGAGTAGAGATAGTGCTCGGCTTCTTGCTGCATCCGATTGCCCAGCCAGGCGCTGAGGTCTCGTTCGGAGTCTGCCCAAGTGGTAGTGTAAGGTATATCGACTGTATCCACCGGCTCGCTGGAATTGGCCACCTCGGAGATGGTCCGGAATTGATGAGATTTCTTCTTTAACCATTGCTTAGGCAGGTTGCTCAGGAAGTCAAAGATACCTGTATCAGCCCATTGATGCTCGCCGAACGTCTCGTAATCAATAAAGAGGTTGATCAGGTCGCCTTGGTTAGCTTCCAGCCAGCCGATATACTTATCAACAGTCAATGGGTATTCCGACCAATTACGATTAGAGAAACGGAAAGCCAGATCGTCACTGAGCTTGTAATTCTTGAGCAACAGACCGGTCGTAGCGGAGTTGGCGGGCTTGTAGAGATAATTCGGGCTGCGCCAGCCTAGAACCTTGTCCCAGCCCTCGGCTAGTACTGCCTGATAGCCGTGTACATCTGCCCACTTGCCGAGGTCGTTGTTGTAAGCCAGCTCGGTGTTACGGAAAGCTGTCGGAGTGACGTCGAAGAGCTGCTTGATCTTGCCGGCATGTAGGGCTACCTGCCGATCAAACTCGGCTCGGTTATAGAAGAAAGATAGACTGTGGTAGTAGGTCTCGCCAACCACCTCAACTTTGCCCGTCTTGACTAATTCTCTAAAGCTGTCAAGCAGCTCGGGCATATACTGCTCGCACTGGTCGATAAAAGTGCCGGTAATGGAGATGCTCAGCTTGAACCCGGGGTACTTCGCCAGTAATTCGGTCAGAAGACGGTTGGTGGGGAGGTAGGACTTGTTGGCAACCTTGCGCAGGATATTAGCGTTATTGATAGCTGAACTGGCCGGTGCATCAAAGTAATTGTGGTTTGCTCCCGTGTCAAAGGCGGTGTACTCACGTAGCCTCCATGGCTGATGAACGTGTAGATATAATTGGATTGATTTAGCCACGATTTACTACCTCCTTTACTCGGCTAACCTTGCTTAGACGTCGATGATTGGCGATAACTCGACTGTATTGATGCATCATCTTGCGAGCTACATCGCCCCAGTTGCAACGCAGATATTCTTGCTTAATCCCTTCGACTAGAGTTGACTGTAGGGCGGGTGACAGGGAGATGCCGACTATCTGATCAGCCAGCTTGCGGGTATCCCAGTAGTCGAAGCGCATGACATTGTGTAGCACCTCGCCCACACCGCTAGTTTTAGATAGTAAAACAGCCGTGTCATAATAGGCTGCTTCCAGTGCCGTCAGACCAAAGGGCTCGCTGATGGAGGGCATGACAAACATATCCGACACCTCGTACAGCTCACGGAAGCGTGCTCCTCTGACAAAGCCGGTGAAGATGACCCGGTCAGAGATGCCGAGATCGGCGGCCAGCTCAACCAGCTGGTTGCGCTGCTCACCACTACCACCGATAACGAAGATCAGCTTCGGATTCCTGCTGAGTGCCAACGTAGCCGCCTCTATCAGATAAGAAAGACCTTTCTGGACGGTCAGACGGCAGATGCCGGTCACTATCTTGTAACCACGAGTCTTCATCTGACGTAGATAGTGATAGCTAGTATCTGTCTGACTGGTGGTATGACTCAGCTCGCTAGGGTCAATTGAATTATGAACTACTTCGACCTTGCCGGCGGGAATGCCATAGCGACGTACGATGATATCTTTAGTGATCTGAGAGACGGCAAAGATCCGATCAGCTGCTTGCATACCGAAATACTCAATGTCGTGGATGAGTGGATTGCCACTGTGTCCGCCGGCCCTATCAAACTCCGTGGCGTGAACGTGGACGATCAGAGGTGCGCCGGTCGCTTCCTTGGCTCTGATACCGGCCTCCATCGTTAGCCAGTCATGAGCGTGGATGATCTTAGGCGTCGTAGTGCCACCTCTGACCATACTCTCGATCTGATCAGCGTAGCGATGAGTGGCGGCTGTCAGACCCTTAGTGTAGGCACGGGCGTGCTTGCAATGACGACTGCCACACAGAGGGCAATTACCGGAGTAGGCTCCCATGGCGATATAGTTGCCTTGGTCGTCAACCATCGGTGGTGCATCGGTGGCGGACAGGACATTCATGAAAGCGTCGGCTTCCGGGTGACTAGCTTTGTATGGTAAGACGAAATCAATCTCGGCACCGTTCTGCGCCAGTGCTTTGGCCATCTGAAAGCAAGCCACGCCTAAACCACCACTGTTATGAGGCGGTAGTTCCCAGCCTAGCATGAGCAATTTCATCTTTATTGTTTTTAACCCCTTTTTAAGCCTCTTCTTTTCGTCCTCACTTGAACTTAACCCGAATTATAAACGATAGCGGGATCAATGTAAAGCCCTGGAGACACTATTATGTGTAGTAACAGGTACAACTATAACAGATGATAATGAAAGCATCAGGCGTACAAGGCTGCCAAGGGTCAGTCGTAGCGTTGACCATAATACTACGGTACATGAGCGAGTGATTAGCTCGCACTGACGTGGAGCGGGAAGCAGATAGGGCGTGTAAGGATATGAATATAGCGGGGGCAAACTTTATAAGTGTTGTAGTACTTGACACCAGCTACTATTCATGCTAATGTATAACCATCATCAATTTAGGTGTACAAGGAGACTAATGAGTATTAAATCAATCAAGCAGGTGCTAAATACAGTACCGAAACGAGTGGTAGCCATCCTAGGACTGGTCGTAGCCATCGTTATCCCCATGGCAGTACAAGCCTGGGGTCCAGGTAAGAGGCAGCTCTTCACCATGCAGAATCCTGCCGACTATATTACCTTTAACTCTATTACAGATAACCCCCGAGTGGGCGCTGAGCCTAACTTCCTTAAGGTCAGTCGTGGCAACAATGAAGGCTATAGCGACTCTATGACCATGGAAGACGGTAAGACCTACTACATCTACATGTACGTCCATAACAACGCCAAGGCTCGACTCAACCTAGTCTCAACCAACACCAGGGCTCAGTTAGACCTGCCGACCGGCGCCAACCAGTGGAAGACATGGTACGAGATCAATGGTTATCTCTGGGCGGATAATGCCAAGCCGAATGAGATCTGGGACAATATCCTCCTACGTAGTAACAAGGAGTTCCATATTGAAGTCCTCAGTGCTAAGTACTACAACAACATCCGGACCGAAGCCACTAGTGGTTTTGACCTAGGTCGAGAGCTCTATACTACCCAAGGTAGCGGTAATGGTGCTCTACTAGGTTACCGACAGATGGATGGTCGTATCCCCGGCTGTCTTGAATACTCCGGCTATGTCCTAGTCAAGTTCCGACCAGTCTTTAAGACCACTCCACCACCCCCACCGGAGAAGAAGCCCGGCTACGACATTGAGAAGACAGTAGATAAGACCACCGCCAAACCCGGTGAGACCATCAACTACACCATCACTGCTAGGAACACGGGTAAAGAAGATCTGACCAACGTCAAGATCACCGACAAACTGCCTAAGAACTATGACAAGGCCAGCGAGAAGGTGGATGCACCAAGCACCATCACCGGTTCGATCATCAAGAACGGTGAAGTCACCATCGCCAAGTTACCTGTCGGTACCAAGGCTACCATCAAGATCAGCTATACCATCAAGAAGAACATTGACTGTGGCAAACACATCATCAAGAACATCGCCCATGGTACAACTGACCAGGATAAGACCGAGGACAGTAGCGGCAACAACGAAGTAACTACCATCGTTGACGTAGATTGCAAGCCCGGCTACGACATTGAGAAGACAGTAGATAAGACCACCGCCAAACCCGGTG
>ERZ773050.423-NODE-423-length-24549-cov-42.482771_pt1 | contig 24549 bp, 21 predicted proteins | sample MGYA00580632_ERZ773050 | MGnify/ENA primary metagenome ERZ773050 (study PRJEB29015, sample SAMEA2738123) | human oral metagenome | biome: human oral; feature: human-associated habitat; material: saliva | place: China | collected 2166 ... | reverse complement strand
TTACCTCGCCATCGCGTGCGTTGGCCTGGTTGTCGCAGCAGCCTGGTCGCGCATTGGGAATGGCCGACAGTAGAACCTTCTAACCACAACCATAAGCCGCCTTCCCAGCAAGTACTGGGCAGGCGGCTTTTATCGTGCATGCGAGGAACTTAATCGTGACTGAAGCCACAAAATCTCTCGGTGACTGACGTACAATCATGAGGTATTCCTATGGTTTTGATCCAATTTTTCTAAGACTCGACGATGCGATTCACATAATTACTAATTGGTGAAACCTCACCAACGAGAAAGGTAATCAATTCCCGTGGATGGTTACACGCCCTCCGACGTCTTGATGCATATCGGTTGGATTTCGTTTGTGGCTATTCGGTGGAGTCGCGCTTATCGGTGGCCTGGCTCTGCTGATTCTGCTGATGATTATGTTGAAGAAATCGAAAGCCAGGGCTTCGTAAAATTCTGAATCCGGCTTAGTCAGGTCGGTTGTGTCTGGTGAAAGGCGAATAGGCAAAAGGAAAGCGGGACGGGGCAAGACACAAGAGAGCACCATCCTTCCCTACCTACACCCGCCGGGTTGATAGCTATACCGTGCCTAGCCCCCGATTTTCGTTCAAGACATTGGAATGGCCCCCACATAGGAGCGCCAGTTACTCGGGCTGCTTGCCGGCATTCATATGCGCGCTTGCGGGGTCAATAGCGTGTGCTTAAGGCACGGGGCCCATCAATAAGAGCAATACGCCGAGCCATAGGTGCGGAGAGACTTGAGCATATGCACCAAAACGTAGAACCCCCGATTCGTTTTCACGAACCGAGGGTTCTAGAGCCTTTTGCAAAACTCCCCAACCTCCACAAACACCCCTCCCACGAAAACGTTTCCCGCCAAAACCCCCGCGCATTTCCCGCCCGCTCCTGGAACAACGCTCTCACCAGTACAAATACCCTCCTACAGCGCCCCAACCAGCACCCTTGCAAAACTCCCCACACCCGTCCCGAAACACCCCACAAACCACCTCGAAGCACCCCCTAGCCCACGCAATGAGCACGCCCCATACACACCAAAACGGTGCCACCGAGAAACGGCTTACAGCGACACCGTTTTATGCGCGTAAATGTGAAAGAAACAAAAACTCAATTACCAAGGGACATTTCCGTATGGGAAAGATGAGCGCACATTCATGCGCTACCCGCCCCACCCCGCATCGCCTCGCGGGCGACGGTGCGGAGCACCAGCACAACGAGTAAAACATCCTGTACTCGCCACGCAATCCAGGAGATGACGCAACTGATCAAGCGCTTGTATGGCTACTACATCGACTACGTGTACCGAAACATCCACGACTTCTATGAACCGTGCATCTATGCAGGTTGAAGCGCTCTTCCATATCGAGAACCATGAGAATGATTACGCCAATCGTTGGTCCGAGGAAGATCTCTTGGAACACCAATTGTCACCGCTCCACCCACCAGACAAACCAGCAAAACCCCTGTTCACGACTAATTTTCTCACTATGGAGTAGTCCGCTACCACACTTTTGACACTGCGCGTTATTCCATGTTTCATGCTGCGGTTAACCACGAGATTTGGGTTCGGGGTTCGTGACACATTCTATGATTCTCGCAAGTGCGAATTACACTGACAGTATTCGCACTCGGAGTCGAATAGGGAGGATGTGGAGTTGGACGTTTGGAGCATTGTCAGTCTGGCTGTTGGTATCTTCGGGATCATCTACGCCGTGTTCACGAACAGGCGCGGTGAAACCCAGCGTGAAAAACTTGTCGCGAAGTACGACCAAGAGCGTGAGATTGATCAGCAGCGCTACGAGGAAGAAAAACGGCGCGCTATCGAAGCCAATGAAGCGCAACGCATCCGTGACCGTTTCCGACAAGAGAAGGAAGAGCAGCGCGAGGAAGAACAGCGCCTACGCGCCGAGGAAGAAGCGCAAAGACGGGAACAGGAGCGTTTTGAGCAAGAAAAGCGCGAACGTCAGCGCCAGTATGAAGCGGAGCGTCATCGCGACTACTTGCGCAGGAACAGTAAACGCTCGCAGTTTGATGCTAAAGACACAGGCTGGGATGCAACCGTGACCGATAACGGCAACATGATCACGATTTCAAATCTGTCTGATACGGACTTTATCCATGTTGTTGTCAAGGTGTCCGATCATGATTCAGATCCCTGGTTTGGCGCGGAGGTGGCGCACTTTAGCAGTTTTCCGGCGCACAGCGAGTTTTCTTTTCCGGGAAAACCAACATTTAACGATATTGCTTGGGTGACCATCGACGGATTCCCGTACGGCACGTCCGCTGGAAAGCGCATCAAAGTTCCACTTGCTCCGGAGGAAACGATGTGTGACTACCGGGGCGGTAGTTCTTACGACGGACGATGCTTGCCGTAGGCGGACGCATTAAGTCGGGGTGAACTACAATAAATCGTATCTATACCCCGTGTCACCCGTTCTGCGGAAGTAGTCTCCCGTGGCTAACCCACAACAACTGCAGTACGCCGGTGCTGCTGTCACCGTCATTGTCTTAATCCTTGGACTGCTCTCTGGTAGCGGGGATTTGTCATCATCTCCTACTGGTAGCGACACAGGCGCGCAGACTGCACCGTCGAAACAATCCAACGTTGCCCCGTCGAATGGTGGGCGTAAAGCGGATTCGGATGGGTGTGTGAAGAACACCCCTGATTACTTCAAGTGCAAGCAGGAGAACAGTTCTCTTGCCAAGAAGAATCCGCGCTTAACTACGAGCGAGATCCAGCAGGCGAAGAAGGATCAGTTCCAACAATTGGTTGCGTGGCGTTCTCGTGACAAGGATTGAGCCCGATTACGTACGATCTCGCGTTGGACGCGACTGCGCAGCGCTTTGCGGAAGAATTGGCGCAGACTCCGGGGGATGAGATTTGGCACTCGGGGACGAACAAACGCGGATTAGAGAATGTAGCGATGGGCCAGATCTCGCACGATGAATTCATCAGCATGTTCGCTGGGTCACCTGGACACAGCAGTGCCATGAGCAATAACGGACGCGCGCCGAAGGTGAGTATCGGTATTGCGCAAGATCCGGTAACGGGACACTATTTCTGCGTTCAGCACTTCGCTGATCACTAATGAGTTTTGGGGTCGGGGGAAGAAGAAAAACACCTACTAGGTTGGGAAGATAGTCCCACGTAGTAGGTGTTTTTGTATGCGCCGGGTGGTGCTGGACTGACCGTGTGCCAAATTGACTCGCTAGGCGGGAGCGCGCCCGCGCGCCTTCATTCGAGCGCGCACATCCTGCTTAGTAGTGCTCCACCGCGTACATCACCACGCCCTGGTATAAATCCCCATCAACCGGCAGCGAGTGCACCACAAACTCATTGCGCAGAACCTCAAACACATTGGACGATCCACGAGCGCCCAAAGCACTATCGAGCGAGCGCGCCAAGTGCTCTTCCACCGGGGAACTTCCCGCGTGCATCAACATCACATCAAGTAGATCTTGGATTCGACGTTCAACCGGGGACTCATCAGGTGCATCCTCCGTGTCACCTGCAAGCGCATTATCAGGCAGCGCAATCCCGCGCGCCTTGTCCTCCATCGCAGCCACAGCAAGACGAGACATAGCAGCAGTCAGGATGTTGAGCGCATCCTCCCCGCCAAGCATGAGATTGGTGAATTGCTCACTTTCCGCACTGCTTCCAAGCACAGCGGTAAGCACCTTGTCACGCAGTTTCGGAGACTTCGCGAGTGCTTCTTGCGGGTTCTTCGTCGCCAGTATCTCAACCTCGTGGTCGTTCGCCAATGCTTCCCATACAGCGTGAACCATGCGGGTATTCGCGGAGTTCGACATGTCGATACCAGCAGAAGAGAACAAGTCGTTGACCTGCTCAACTGCTTCACGAAACGCCCCTTGCAGCGGGTCACTAGCTCCACCCGTGGAGATGCGCCCATCGAAACCAGGAACAGGCAGCGGAGCGCGCGAGTCCTCGACGCTAAGTTCCAGCGTGCGCCCCTTTTCCACGTCCCCCGTGACAGCAGTTTGCACAACGTCTACGCCAGTGACGTAATCCTCATTGCGGGACTTCGTTCCAAGTTTGAGGTTGCGCACAAGCAGATCCGCAAAGATCGCGCGCTTGTGCAACGTAATGTCCTGGAAATCGATGAACTGGCTTAAGAAATCCCAAGCGTGGATGTATTTTTCCAGATTCGCGCGAAAATCAGTCGCGACTGCTTCATTGTCTTTGTCTTGTGTAACAAGCGCTTCTGTATAGAAGTCAGTCCAGCGAGTGACAATCGGATCAACACCTGCGCGGATGAGCGAATCCTTCTTCTTGACGTTGAGATCCGGGTCCAGAACGACGTTCGCAAGCGTTTCCATCTCTTCTGTGTCGTAGAACTGGGACGTGTCCAGCACGCGCGCGAGATCCGCCAACACATCCGGGTCTACATCAGTATCGATAGAAGCCTGCGAGTAGTACGGCTGGAACGCCTGCAAGATCGTCTCGGGATCGTTGACGAAATCGACCACGAAGGTCTTGGTCTTGTTCTTCGACGGCATCGTCCTGTTGAGACGGGACAAGGTTTGCACCGCCATCACGCCCGATAGTGGTTTGTCCACATACATCGCAGACAGGCGTGGCTCATCGAATCCGGTCTGGTATTTATTCGCCACGATGAGGAACTTGTATGCAGCACCGTCGAACATCTTGGTGGTTTCCATCCGGCGCTTACCCTCAGGCGCGTTTTCATTATTGAGCGAGGATTCAGTGACGATCTCTTCGATATCCTCATCCGTGGACACATCGAGTGATCCGGAAAACGCCACGAGCGCTTCAAGTCCCTGGTATTTCGGGTTGGACTCGATTACGTCTTGGACCGCTCTAAACCAGGTATAAGCACTCATGCGGTCATCGCAGACCACCATTGCTTTCGCAGTGGAGCCAAGCAGGTTACGCACGTTGTTGTTGAAGTGCTCAACCGCCACTTCCGCTTTCGAGTGGATGATCTTTTCATGCGAGCGGACAAAGTGTTTGAGCGCCGATTTCGCTTCACCGAGGACTACTTCATCTTCGCGCCCGAGTTTATCTTCAATCTTCGCGTAAAGGTTGAGCGAGATGTAGTTCTGGAGCACGTCCAGAATGAAGTTTTCATCAATAGCCTGCGCCATGGAGTACAGGTCAAACGCCACGCACTTGTCCGGGTTGTCGGGGGACGGTTCACCGAAGACAGCAAGTGTTTTCGCTTTCGGTGTGGCGGTCAGCGCCACGATAGTCACATTGGACGATCTTGCGACAGCGGAGTCTCGTTGTTGCTGGAGCCGGTCTTTTTCCGCGCGGGTGAGTTTTGGCGGCGCGGATGGGGTGGGTGTGTCATTTTGAGACACATCCCCCTCGGGCGCATTCTCGCCACCTTCTATGTCAGAAGCAGCACGCGATGCTGCGTCCGCGATCTCATCAGGCGTATCCGAAAGTGTCTCTAACAGTGTCCGCGAAGCCTTACCGTGCTGAGACGAGTGCGCTTCATCAATGATGACGAGCCAGCGACGGTTGCGCAGTTTCGGAGAACGATCAATCGTCTGCGCCAGTGCGGGGAAAGTTTGCAGCGTACAGGACAAAATGCGCTTGCCCTGGGTGAGATAGTGGTTGAGTTTTTCGGACTTGGACGTGTCATCGTTGGTGATGTTGATGACCAGTCCCTCAGAAGCCTGGAGCAGCGAGAGTCCATCAGCCACGTTTTTGTCCAGCACCGTGCGGTCTGTGACCACGATGACGCAATCAAACAGTTTGGTCCCGTCTTCGTGGATCATCTTGTTGGCGCGGTGCGCCATCCATGCAATGGTCTTGGTCTTGCCAGACCCGGCTGAGTGCTGGATGAGGTAGCGCTTTCCGGTGCCGTTTTCAGCAACGTCTTTGGTGACTCGCTCAACAGAGCGCAGTTGGTGGAAACGCGGGAAGATCAAGCGTCCCTCGTTGCCCTTCGTGGAAGGCTCCCACAGCGCGTAATCTTTCAAAATGCGCAGCAGCAGATCCGGCGAGCACACCCACTCCCACAGGTAGGAGACGTTGTAGCCATTGGGATTATCCGGGTTACCCGCGCGTCCCTGTTCGGTTCCCTGGTTAAACGGGAGGAACACCGTGTCGGTCCCGTTGAGTTCCGTGGTCATCATGACCTCACGAGAAGACACAGCGAAGTGGACTAAGCAGCGTCCGGGATTAAGCAGCGGACGTGTGGCGCGATTTGGCTTGCGGTCGTGCTTGTATTGGTAGACAGCATCATCAATCGACTGTGTGTTGTCCGTTTTGAGTTCCATCGTGACAACGGGAATGCCGTTGACGAGCAGCACCAGGTCAATTTCACCCCCGCCACCTTTTTCGAAATGGACTTGTTGCAGCACACGTAAGCGGTTTTCGTTCGCCTTATCGGTCACGTCCGTTTTCGCGGGGTCATAAGGGAAAAATCCCGCCATATCCGGGAAATTCACGGTGCCAAGATCGGCTTGGGTAAACGAGAATCCATCTCGAAGGGTTCCTAAAAGTCCACCGTTGACCTTCTTGGTGATCCCGTCGAGAATCGGGGTGTGATCAAGTTCTTTAGTTAGGCGGTTAAGCAGTCTGCGCTTACGAGATCGTCGTTCTACGGCGTTTGCAGTCGGCGGGATTGCTCGCTCGTACTGTTCGGGGTGTTGAGTTTTGAGCCAGTGGAGCACGTCCTCGGGGAACAGCCCGAGTTCGGGATCAAAGCCTTTATCGTTTTCCCCCTCGTTCCAAATCCAGCCTTGGTCGTTGAGGGATCGGCAGATGGTCAGTTCCATTGCTTCTTCGAGTATTGGGTTGACCATGATTAGACCTCTTTTCGCCCGGTCACGACTTCGGTAATGAGCGCAGTCTTGCGCGCTTTCAAGTTCTCGATAAGGCGCGTGGACTCCTCGATGAGGGAATTGGTGTTTTCGAATTCACCGTCCAAACGTTCCACGGTTCGCTGTGCTTCGCTCTCGCTAAGCAGCGGAACAGAAAAATTACCGACCTGCTCAGCGCTTAAATGGGGCACGCTGATACCAGTAAAATCTGGTGTGATGTGATCTATGAAATGGGATGAGCTTAGAGCATAAGCGAACAAGCGGGTATAAGCGTCTGTACGCCCCTCGATTTTTAAAACTCGTTGTACGAGGTAACTTCCCTCGAATTCCTGCGAAATAGTAGCGACACGCACACCTGACTTGATGAATGGTCGATCCATCCCAAGTACGACATCACCCTCCTGAAGAACGTAGCGCTCAGGAACGTCTATCGATCCATCGAAATACAGTGAGTCTGTTGGATCGATAATGCCAGGCTTGAGGTTCACGCCTCGAAAAAGGAAAGTGCAATTCGGATCATCAGTGAACGAAGTCGAGGGAAAAGCAAATCCTGGAATGAAGTCGGCTAAAAATTTTAGTGCAAGTCTAGGCACATTCTCTTCAAAAATACTATCAATTAAAAGACGCTTTCTAATGCCGAGGTTCTTCGACAGCCCCTCAAACTCTTCGATCAGCGCGTCCATCTCGCTGATTTCCTTATCGAGATAATCAGCGATACGGCGCTGGGTTTCGAGTGGAGGACGCAAAAGTTTTAACCGAGAGAAACGCGCGTAATTGATAGTTTGTCCGTCGCGAAGTTGATCAGTAGACGATGCCATCCCTTCGATAAAAGGCGCAGACTTCAGAAAATATCGCCAGTAGCCAGTAAACACACCGTCACGAGGTTCTAGCACCGTGTAGGCGGTACTGACCTTTCCTCGAATTTGGCTCCGTTCAATCCCACCCTGGAAACTACGGAGATGAATCACGAAATCATCAGGTTCGACGTGCTTCATGTCAGAATTGGACAGTTTCTGCATGACTTTCCCGCCTGTGATCTCCTGATACTTATCTTGGGGAAGAACACCGTATTTTTGGGATGGCGTTAAATGAACATCATCTTCCAAATTTTTATCGCTGCGCTCCTTAAAAACGATGGTGGAAGGAACAATGTCGAAGTCATCAGCGACTTCTCCGAGCCAATAAACACCACTATCTTTCAAGTTAGTCATCGGAACGCACCTCCCCGAACATCGCATAAATACGATCCAGGGAACCAGCGATATCCGCGTCCAGTTCCTCCAGGGAACGGGATTCTTCTGGCTTGTAGAACAGGCGCGTCAACGGCAGTTCCGTTCCCACCTTCGCCAAGGACTCATCCCATTGCATATCCGGGACAAACGGGAGCACTTCTCGTTCCATGTGCTCGGACACGTCCTCTAGGTACGGGACACGCTCAATCACCTTCGAGGATGCATCCACAACAGGATTTCCCTTCTCGTCCAGGGAAGCGGGCGCGTTCTCATCTTCTACAGCCAACGCCTTCATGATGTGCTTGAGCAGTGGCGCGCCCATCTTCACACCATGCTCCTTTGCAGAAGCCTTCAACGCCTTCGGGAGATCGTTGTAATCGCGTCCCTTCATCTCGCGGATAACTGCTTCATGCTCCGAGAACGCGGACTTGTGCTTCATGGCTTCCGCCACCGTCTCATCGGTGACGCTGACTGCGTAGTGCGCCAACTTGAACATTGGCACATCACGGTAGGTGAGATCGTCCGCAGTGACGATGATGGAGCGGTCAGTCTCTTCGAAGTCCTTATAAATCTTCGTGATCTCGCGGATGTTGTCTTCCGTAAACTCAACGCGCTTTTGTCCCATGTTCTTGCGCATAGGTGCGCAAATCTCAGTCGCGTCGACGAACTGGATCTTGCCCCGACGACGAGGTTCCTTGTTGCGGTCCAGAATCCAGATGTAGGTAGCAATGCCCGTGTTGTAGAACATGTCATTCGGCAGCGCAATGATCGTGTCTAGGACTTCCGGACCACCTTGCGCGCCAATGAGGTATTTACGGATGCTGTCTGGTCCACTTTCCGCATCACCCGTAAACAGTGGGGAGCCATTCGTAACCACAGCAGCGCGCCCGCCTTTGGTGGCTCCGTCAGCCGGTGCGAGTTTGTGCGCGATATGCATCAAAAACAGCATCTGCCCGTCGCTGACAGCAGGAAGCCCCTCGGAGAAACGAGGATCGCCCTGTTCTTGGAGTTCTTCGACCTGCGTCTTGAACGCCTTCCAGGATGAGCCATATGGCGGGTTCGCCATGATGTAGTCGAACGTGTCACCCTCGTACTGATCATTGGTCAGTGAGTTGCCAAACTTGAGCACTTCTGGGTCTTTGAAACCCTGCATGAGCAGGTCGGACTTACCCATTGCGAAGGAGGATTCCTTCAACTCCTGTCCCGCAACCACGACTTCGATTCCGGGGTTGATCGCGCGCAGCGCATCACGAGCAGCAATCAACATGCCACACGTACCAGCGGTCGGATCGTAAACGGAACGGATAATCCCGTCCTCTTCGAGTTCGGTGTCATCGGAGGTAAACAGGATGGAAGTCATCAGGCGAATCGCATCACGCGGGGTGTAGAACTCACCGGCATCTTTCGCTTTACGCGCGAATGAGCGATACATCAGGTTCTCGAAAATGTCGCCCATCGTCTGGTCTTGGAGTGCTTCATCAGACATGTCGATGGATGCGAAGTGGTTGACCACGTTCCACAGTTGGTTGTTTCGGTCGAGAAAATCAATCAACTTGTCGAACTCGAACGCATCCCAAATCTCCAGGATGTTGGGGGAAAACGTGTTGAGGTATTGCTTGAGTCCAGGCTTAAGAGCATCGTCAGAAGATGCAAGACGCTCTAGCGAAAGTTCGGACGTGTTCCAGAACCGGAGTTTGAACATGCTCTCGATTTTGAGCCCCACAATTGCGGGATCAGTGCCACGAACGTTTTCGCGGTGAACGAGATCGAGCACATCACTCTTTGTGGAAGCCAAACGCCCTTCAATTCGGCGCAACACCGTAAACGGGATGATGTAGTCACCGTAGTTCTCAGCGGGGACGATCAAGCGGAGGTAATCGTCCGCAGTTTGCCAGATAGCAGCGTTGAGACTGTTGACCTTGGCGGTCTGCTTCGGCGTAATCGAATCGAGAATTTCTGAAGTATCGGTCATTTCCTAATTCCTTATTTATTGAGTTATTTCTTGCTAACCTCCTGATTCTCTCACAATCGCGCGTGTCTTCGTCAGAACGTGATAGTAGGTATTTCGTGCAGGTCATGGCGTATTTCAGAGTGGCACGAGAGTAGCATTTTAGGGGCGGGCGCGGGCGTGTCTCAAAATGGCACGGGTGCTACTCCCGGCGCTCCCCGTCCCCCACGCGCTCGCAAGGGGACGGTCGTTGTCGATGACTCTTATACCGGCATCGGCGTAACCACGATTGAGCGCGGGGGTGTCACCGTGGGCACGTATGCCAAGTACGAGCAAACTGGTCCCCACCACGGCTCGAAGCAGTGGCGAGAACTCTACGGCACCGGGCGAAACGTGGTGGAATCTCGCAACTCGTTGTTAAAGGGTGACGGCGGTTCGGGCGTTCGCTTGGATTCGACGCGCTCGCGCTTGATGCGTGGCTGGATAGAGCAGTTCTTCCTGTTGGCGGTCGGCGTGGTCTCGGTCAATCTTCGACTGATTCAGTCGTGGTTGCGTGGACAGGGCGATCCTGTTGATGAGCGTGGTCCTGGTGGTCCTGGACGAGGGCGTCCGAAGAAGGATCGTAAGAAGCGTTTGACCGTGAGTGATCTTGCAAGTGGTAACGATCCACCGGCGCAAGCAGCCTAAGCGAGTCTCGGATTGGGGCCGGGACGTTCGCGGGCGCGGTCGTTTGAAATAGAGGGGGTTCGAGAATTCGGGTGGTTTTGAGGACGGCGCACATAATAGGTGAAATCCGTGGTGTGTGGCGTTGTGGTGTGGTGCGTTTTGGATTAATAACACGAAAAGGCACCCCTTTCGGGATGCCTTTTCGGTTTCCGGGAGTTTTGCAAATCTGAACTAGTCAGAAGTGCAAAACCCTCTTCTAATTTAGTAGCGGGGGCAGGATTCGAACCTACGACCTCTGGGTTATGAGCCCAGCGAGCTACCGAGCTGCTCCACCCCGCGTCGGGTGCCACGTTATTCACCACGTTGTTGTGCTAACCGGATGTACCGATTGGCAACAGAGAAAAACTCTACAACACCTCCTCCAACTGTGGCAAATTGGCAGTTGAAACCCGGTCGTGCATCGGTCGGAGTGGGGTAGCGTTCACGAACACTCCACACAGAAGTAGAGGGTGTCCTACCCCGTGGTGGGGGGTGTTTGATGGACTGTTTAGGGTGTGTTTGGCTAGCACCCTTTACCCTAGTGACATGCACAGTCGCGATACTCTCGGCTGGCGCCAGCGCCACAAAGCTCTGACCCAGCTTGTTCACCCCGATCTTGCGCAGGCCAACCTGGATACGCCCCAAGGCTTTGCGAAGGCTGCCTGCTCCACAATGGATCGTCAGATGTAGAGGTCCTCCTGGCAGCTTTGGCCGAGAGTTTGAACGCTTATGTTAGTTCCGGGGAAGGCAAGCTCCTTCTTGCTGACGCCGCGGTGACTACCTATGCACTGTGCCGAAGCGCTGCCGGCACCGCGGGGTGAGTAGCCTGATGATTGGAAGGCGCTGCGACTTTGCCCAATGATGAGCACCGCAGAGCGTTCCTGGCTACGGTGTGGCCGCTGCTCAATGCCCCTGTGATGTCTGCTGATATTCGGCAGGGGTTGGTGCAGGGACTCAAGAGCGCTTTCGATGACGATCCCGATGCCTTGATTGATTCCGAAGTGAGGGCCTTGTAAGCATCTCGAGGCTGCCTGTTACTCATGGTGGGGATGCGTCCATGGGGCGCCTGGCACTGGTGTGTGGTTTGCCACTGATGCCGCGCGCTGCGTGATTAGGGGATCCACCCCCATCATTAACCCCGCCGGTTGAACAGTGTTGCCTAAACACCCCGATGATGTGGACTTTTGCCCGAACGGGCGGCGGTGGTTGCGCTGTCCCTCATTGGGGTGTGGGAAATTCTGTCCGTTCGGACTGTGTACCTAAAAAGTGATCTAAATCGTCACACTCCATCGTGTGGGAGGAAGGTCTACTTTTGAGAGTATGAGCCCGCAAACATCGGATAAACCGAACACATCACGAAAGATCGGTGTCACGGAAGTCGCCCTGCGCGACGCTCACCAGTCGCTCATGGCTACTCGCATGGCCATGGAGGACATGGTTGGGGCCTGTGAGGACCTCGACAAGGCTGGTTTCTGGAGTGTCGAGTGCTGGGGTGGCGCCACTTTTGACGCCTGCATCCGCTTCCTCAACGAGGACCCGTGGGAGCGCCTGCGTACCTTCCGCAAGCTGATGCCGAATTCTCGCCTGCAGATGCTGCTGCGTGGCCAGAACCTTTTGGGTTACCGCCACTACGAGGACATGGTGGTCGATAAGTTCGTCGAGAAGTCCGCGGAGAACGGCATGGACGTTTTCCGTGTATTCGACGCACTGAATGACCCCCGTAACCTCGAGCACGCTATGGCGGCGGTCAAAAACGTCGGCAAGCACGCGCAAGGCACCATCTGCTACACCACCTCACCGCTTCATGACGTCGAGGGATACATCAAGCAGGCAGGACGCCTGTTGGACATGGGTGCGGATTCTATTGCCCTGAAGGACATGGCTGCCCTGCTTAAGCCGCAGCCTGCATACGACATCATCCGCGGAATCAAGGAAACCTATGGCGAGGACACGCAGATCAATGTGCACTGCCACTCGACCACTGGCGTGACCTTGGTGACCTTGATGAAGGCTATTGAGGCAGGCGCGGACGTAGTTGACTCCGCGATTTCTTCGATGTCTTTGGGGCCGGGGCACAACCCGACTGAATCCTTGGTGGAAATGCTGGAGGGTACCGGCTACACCACCGATCTGGATATGGAGCGGCTGATCAACATCCGCGATCACTTCAAGCAGGTTCGCCCGAAGTACGCGGAGTTCGAGTCCGCCACCTTGGTGGACACCAACATCTTCCTCTCCCAGATCCCCGGCGGCATGTTGTCCAACATGGAATCCCAGCTGAAGGCCCAGGGGGCGGGCGACCGTATCGACGAGGTCATGCAGGAGGTGCCGCGTGTTCGCAAGGACGCTGGCTACCCGCCGCTGGTGACGCCCTCCTCCCAGATCGTGGGCACCCAGGCCGTGTTCAACGTGCTGATGGGACGCTACAAGGTGATGACCGCCGAGTTCGCCGACCTCATGCTCGGTTACTACGGCGAGTGCATCGGCGAGCGCGACCCTGAGCTGATCAAGCAAGCTGAAGAGCAGACCAAGAAGCAGCCGATCACGTGCCGCCCTGCGGACTTGCTCGACCCGGAGTGGGATCAGTTGCGCACCGAGGCCGAGGGGTTGGAAGGCTTCGACGGTAGCGACGAAGACGTGCTCACCAACGCATTGTTCCCGGGTGTCGCGCCGGGCTTCTTCAAGACCCGCAGTGACGGCCCGAAGAACGTCGGCAAGACCGCCGAACAGTTGAAGCGTGAGCAGGACGCCGCGTCGGGTGCAGCGAATGCTGTGCGCGAGCCGATCCAGTACAAGGTCACCGTTGGTGGCCGTTCCCAGACCGTCAAGGTGGAGCCGGCCTAGTCCGGCACCGTATAACCCCCTAGGAGTTCGAAAAATGACTACAGAACCCACAATGGAGGAGCGCCTCGACGCTCTGGCCAAGGCGAAGCACGACGCCAAGCTAGGCGGCGGTGAAGCGAAGCTCGATAAGCAACGCTCAAAAGGGAAGATGACAGCCCGAGAGCGCATCGAAGCGCTTATTGATGCTGGTACTTTCCAGGAAACCGGAATGTTCGCCAAGCACCGCACCACCCACTTCGGAATGGATAAGGCTGTTGCTCCCGCCGATGGTGTGGTCACTGGTTCCGGTGCTGTGTTTGGTCGCCCCGTGCACATTGCTTCCCAGGACTTTACCGTCATGGGTGGCTCCGCTGGTGAGACCCAGTCCAACAAGGTGGCCGCTATGATGCAGGCTTCTGCCACCACGGGTACGCCGTTTGTGTTCATCAACGATTCTGGTGGAGCCCGCGTGCAGGAGGGCATTGATTCCCTCTCTGGTTACGGCAAGGTGTTCTACAACAATGTGTTGCTGTCCGGCCTGGTGCCCCAGGTGTCCATCATCGCTGGTCCCTGCGCAGGTGGCGCGGCATATTCCCCCGCACTGACCGACTTCATCATCCAAACACGCAAGGCTCAGATGTTTATCACTGGCCCCGGCGTGATCAAGTCTGTGACCGGTGAGGACGTCACCGCAGAGCAGTTGGGTGGAGCAGATGCCCACATGGCGAAGGCTGGCAACATCCACTTCATCGCCGATGACGATGAGCAGGCCGTGCTCATTGCACAGAAGCTGTTGAGCTTCCTGCCGCAGAACAACACTGAAGAACCTCCGATCGTCGATCCTGAAGAAATCGTCGAGCCCGACCCAGCATTGCGTGACATTGTTCCGGTCGACGGCAAGAAGGGCTACGATGTCCGCGAAATCATCGCGCGCATCGTCGACCGCGGGGACTTCCTCGAAGTCAAGGCTGGCTTCGCGCCAAATATTGTGACCGGTTTCGCCCGAGTGGTCGGCCGCACGGTCGGCGTCATCGCCAACCAGCCCAACGTGATGTCCGGTGTATTGGATATCAACTCTTCCGACAAGGGCAGCGAGTTCATCCGCTTCTGCAATGCATTCAACATCCCACTGGTCACCCTCGTCGACGTTCCCGGTTTCATGCCGGGCGTGACCCAGGAACACGGCGGCATTATCCGCCACGGCGCCAAGATGCTCTATGCGTACTCGGCTGCTTCCGTTCCGAAGATCACGGTCGTGCTGCGGAAGTCTTACGGTGGCGCATACCTAGCCATGTGCTCGAAGGACTTGGGCGCGGATAAGGTCTTCGCATGGCCGACCGCAGAGATCGCCGTCATGGGTGCCGAAGGTGCCGTCAATGTCGTTTTCCGCAAGGAGATCGAAGCAGCGGAGGATAAGGAAGCTAAGCGTGCCGAGCTGATTCAGCTGTACAAGGAGACTTTCTCGACTCCGTTCATGGCCGCCTCTCGCGGACTGGTCGACGACATCATTGACCCAGCGGATACTCGTCGCGAGATTGCGATGGCCCTGGAGCTTCTGGCGAACAAGCGCGTCTCGCGTCCTGCCAAGAAGCACGGGCTCGGCCCGGTGTAAGGAGCGATGGCCATGTCAGAGATCACCAATGCACAATTACTGGAAAAGCTTGAAGCTGTGCAAGCCAGGCTCGCGGTTGTCGAGTCCGAGCTGCAGGAGCTCAAGCAGCGTTCCCAGCAAGAGATCCCGGAGGATGTCCTCCTTGCTATTTCGGCTGCCGTGTCCGCCTACCTGGGCAACAAGGGCAAGGTCAAAGCCGTTCACTTCAGCCGCCACCGCACGTGGGCAGCACAAGGCCGCCAGGCCGTGCAGACCCTGAGTCGCAAGCTCTAAACGTTTAAGGAACAACCATGAAACTTAAGGTGACCGTCAACGGTATTGCCTACTCCGTCGACGTCGAGGTGGAGGAAGAGACCCGCCAGCTCGGTTCGATTGTGTTCGGCTCTAGCCCGACCAACACTCCCGCAGCCCCGACGACCGCGTCCGTCCAGGGCGTGTCTGCAAACGCTATCGCAGCCCCTCTTGCGGGCTCCGTATCCAAGGTGCTCGTTGCAGAGGGCGACGCCATTGAGGCAGGTCAGGTCCTGCTCGTGCTGGAAGCCATGAAAATGGAAACGGAAATTACCGCGCCGAAGGCCGGCATCGTCGGTGCTATCCACGTGTCCGAGGGCGATGCGGTTCAAGGCGGACAGGGCCTCATCGAAATCGATGACTAACCCCGAAGCAACCCCCCAACTAGCCCCGACGTAGCCCCGGTGCGGCACCGATAGCATCCGGGTCTGGGCAAAAACAACAGGTCGGCGCACTCTCACGAGGCTGCGCCGACCTGTTGTCATTTCGTGACATTCGTGGCCCCGCGCGCCGAGGATTGTCACACCTAATGCACTGGCACAATGGGGTGCTATGCCGTCCTTTTCTCTACGCCCCGCCATCACCGTGTTGGGGGCTTGCCTTCTCGTGTCCCTGCCCGCCACCCCAGCCGTTGCCGATGAAGCCCCGGCCGACGCGGCGTCGCCAATTATCCCCAACAACACCGCGAACACTGTCGTAAATGCTGACGCCGCGGTAGCTGCCGGCACGGTCGTGGAAACTGCCCTGCCCAGTAACTTCTTCACGGCGACCCCGGTCGACGCATTGTTTAACGACATCAATCGGCAGGTTGGTCAGCAGGTTGCGGACGCTAATGCGCAGCTGAAGGCTGCAACGGAACAGTTCAATGCGCAGTTCGGCACCCAGGTTGTGGCCCCCAGCATTCAGGCCCCGGTGCTGCCGGTCGCCGAGCCCGCGAAGCTTAACGGGCCGGACTACACCTGGACTACTGATCCCCACGCACAGCTGATGGCGATGAAGCCCGGCGCCGTGCTTCACCGTGTCGAGGGCAGCATGTTCCACGCCCCGGATATCCCGCAAGAATCCCTTGACGCGGAAGCGCAAGGCTATTCCCTCTATGGTCCCGGAACCCCGATCTATGTGGGCGAAAAGGGTTTCTGCACACTCGCCTTCGCAGGTTATGACGCCGCGGGAAACAAGGTTGGCGTGACCGCTGCGCACTGCGGCCAGGTGGGGGAGAAAGTCCTGTCGGCTGACTCCTACAACCTGGGACCCAGTGGGCAGATTGTCGCCCGAGTGCCGGAAAAGGACTATGCGCTGATCCGCTTCGACGACAACGCCAAGATCACGGGCACCTACAACGGCGTACACGTCTCTGAGGTCGGCGGCGCCCCATTGGCGCCGGGCGAGGTTGTCGCCAAGCATGGCGTCGCAACCGGCACCACCTACGGGGTCAGTCTGAGCAACGCAGAAGGCTTGAACATTTCCCAGCTGTGCGCCATGAATGGTGACTCTGGTGCGCCGCTGTTGCAGGGCAGCAAGGTTGTTGGCATGGTCTCCGGTGGACTGATCCCCGGAGCGCCCTGCACCACTCCATGGCAAGGTCCGCTGTTCTCCCCGACCTTGTCCACGCGCATCGACCGAGTCGTCGCCGACTTGGATGCCCGCCAAGGCATTGGCGCGGGATTCACCCCCGCAGCGTAGCCAGGTGCAGCGCGTTCGTTACGCGTAGTACCGCATGTGCCGCCGTCGTCCAGAATGTGGACAGCGGCGGCACAACTGCGAGCGCACCTTTAAGTGTTCAGAGTGCGCAACACGGCGTCATGAAGCGCGCCGTTAGTTGCGACAGCTGAACCACCATGGGGTCCGGGTGAGCCGGCGACATTGGTGAAGGTGCCGCCGGCCTCCTCAACGAGGATCGCTAGGGGAGCGAGGTCCCACAAGGACACCTCCGGCTCCAACCCCACATCAACGGCGCCCTCAGCCACCAAGCAGTAAGAATAAAAGTCACCAAAACCGCGCAAACGCCAGGTGACGTCGCTGAGCTGCAGGAAGGCATCGAGCTTGCCGCAGTCGCGCCACCCATCGAGGGACGAAAAGGACACAGAAGCGTCCTCGATGCGGGCAACCTTAGACACAGAAATCTTCTCCGCGGGCTGACCCAACGCCTGTCTGAACGCGCCATCGCCCGCAGACGCCCACCAGCGGCGGCCCAACGCAGGGGCCGATACAACACCCACCACAGGCTTTCCATCAACCAGGAGTGCGATGAGGGTGGCCCACACTGGGACACCACGAACGTAGTTCTTCGTCGCATCAATCGGGTCAATCACCCACTGGCGGCCAGAAAAAGACGCGGTCCCGCCGAATTCCTCACCGAGGACCTCATCATCTGGGCAGAGCCGCTGTAGCTCAGTGCGCAATGCCCGCTCGCAGGCCAAGTCCGCGTCTGACACAGGAGTCATGTCTGGCTTTGTGTCGACAGACAGGTCAGAGGCCTGAAACCTTGGAAACGTCACAGCATCCGCGACGTCAGCAAGCTTCAACGCGAGCGCAAGCTCAGCAGCGTACGCGCCGCCGGATGCCCCAGTGCTACTAGATGCTGTCGGCATTGTTCAAAACCTCCGCCATTTCTTTCACAACCTGGCTATTGCCAGCGATACACCATTTACCCACTCGAGCAGTCGAACCACCGGCGCCCTCCACTAGAGCACGCCCCGGCTGCCAGTCCCACTCCGCTACACTGTGCTGCAGCCACGCCCCCAGAGTGCCATCGGCAACCGACCCAAGATCGATAGAAGCACTACCCAACATGCGGACGGTGCCGAAATTGCTAATCACTTGCTCCCACGTCTTTTTCACGGGTTCACCGAAACGCGTCGGGTGCAGGTACGTGCCCAAACACAACTGACTCATGGGAGCCTTGTCCAAACGAGGCACGGGTTGCCCATCCCTCGTGGTGGGAAGACCCGGACCGCCGAACCACGTGTATCCCATCGCCGGACGATGCACCGCCCCGAAAATAGGATTGTCGTCCTCGACAAGAGCAAGCGCCGAGCAGAAATAATCACTGCCCGAGGTGAAATTCCACGTGCCATCGATCGGATCAATTACCCAACGGCGACCAGAAGAAGAATCACTGGAAGCCCCCTCTTCACCCAGCAGACCGTCTTCAGGCCGAAGCTGCGCCAGGACACCTGCAACGAAGCGCTCCGCAGCACGGTCAGCGACCGTCACGACGTCAGTAACATTCGTCTTCTGCTCGGCCTTTAAATCCACAGAGCTACGCAGGCGCCACGCCAAACGCCCAGCGTTGAAGACCAACGCCTGAGCCAAATGCTCATCGGAATCAGTCTCGTGAGAAATGACAAACGTCTTGGTTAAAGCGTCGATCATCTCCTCCATATTCGGAGGATTCGCCGCGGCAGTGCCCTTAGTCATACCCCTATTGTGCCAGGCGCGCTAGACTTTGCGATTGTGCAACCCGAAGTAAGCTCCGCCATCGCCAACCTCGATGCGACCCTCACCACCATCGAGAAGGTCCTCGATCCCGCCACCCTGGATGAGGAAGTCCGAGAGCTCGAAGCCAAAGCCTCCGACCCCAGCCTGTGGGACAATCCCGAGACCGCGCAGCAGGTGACCTCCGCACTGTCCCAAAAACAAGGCACCCTCCGCAAGCTCGCCGACCTGCGTCAACGCATCGAAGACCTGCCGGTTATGTATGAGCTGGCAGAGGAGGAAGGCGAGGGGCCAGAGTTGGCTGACGCCGAACTCGAAGAGCTACGCGCTGCTATCGATTCCCTCGAAGTCACCACCATGCTTTCTGGGGAATACGATGCTCGCGAAGCTGTTATCAATATCCGTTCCGGAGCCGGTGGCGTCGATGCCGCGGACTGGGCGGAGATGCTCATGCGCATGTACGTGCGGTGGGCAGAAAAGAAAGGGCACAAGGTCGAGGTTTACGACGTGTCCTACGCCGAAGAAGCGGGCATCAAATCCGCGACGTTTGTGGTGCACGGCGAATACATGTACGGACAGTTGTCGGTCGAACAGGGAGCCCACCGCCTCGTGCGCATCAGCCCCTTCGACAATCAAGGGCGCCGTCAGACCTCTTTTGCAGAAGTCGAAGTACTTCCTGTCGTTGAGCAGACGGACCACATCGATATTCCCGACTCCGAGATCCGCGTTGACGTTTATCGTTCTTCTGGGCCCGGCGGTCAGTCAGTCAACACCACGGACTCTGCGGTGCGCTTGACTCATATCCCCACGGGCATCGTGGTGACCTGTCAGAATGAAAAATCCCAGATCCAAAACAAAGCTTCCGCGCTACGGGTGCTTCAGGCGAAGCTGCTTGAGCGTAAGCGTCAGGAGGAGCGCGCAGAGCTGGACGCCCTTGGCGCTGGAGGCAACGCATCGTGGGGCAACCAGATGCGTTCCTACGTGTTGCACCCCTACCAGATGGTTAAAGACCTTCGGACGAACTACGAGGTAGGGGATCCCTCCAAGGTGCTCGACGGTGATATCGATGGCTTCCTGGAGGCCGGTATCCGCTGGCGAATGGCAGAGGCCGACTAGCCCCCAGCCAGTCTTTATGCTGCTAGCCGATACCCAGCGGAAGGCCTAGTCCGTACTAGGCAAGGGAGAATAGGAACCAGTCGATGACGCCGCGAAGGCAACCGTCGCGCCGACAACGGGGGAGCGTCCCACAGCTTTAAAAGCCGTAGCACCCAGGGGGATCAAAATGACGAAGACGGTGTCAGATGCGATGGAACCGGTGACGCCGCCGAGTGCAACCACGAAGGTGAGCATCGTGGGGCTGACACGTCCCACTGCTCCGCGGATGGCTGCGCTGATCAGGCTAGAGTATTCGGCCACCGCGACACCATAGCAAACCATGTTCTGACTCACGCCCCCGCCGCATTTAAGTTTCGCATGGGGTGAAAGTAAACTATTGTGGTTTTTGTGATCACCTTCGACCAGGTAACTAAGCTGTACAAAACATCCACGCGCCCTGCGCTGGACAACATCAGCCTGACTATCGACAAGGGAGACTTCGTCTTCCTCATCGGCCCGTCAGGTAGTGGAAAGTCCACGTTCCTCGAGCTCATGCTGCGTGAACAAAACGTCACCAGCGGCGATATTCACCTCGGGGACTTCCACGTCAACAAGCTGCGCGGCTCCCAAATTAACAAGCTGCGCCAGCGCGTTGGATACGTCTTCCAGGACTTCCGACTGCTGCCGAAGAAGAACGTGTACGACAACGTGGCCTTCGCGCTAGAAGTGATCGGCAAGGACAATCAGACCATCGAGAAGCTGGTCCCCGAAACCCTCGAAATGGTTGGCCTGGAATCAAAAGCTCACCGCATGCCCGGCGAACTCTCTGGTGGTGAGCAGCAACGTGTGGCCATCGCGCGAGCAACGGTGAACAAGCCTCTTGTGCTGCTTGCCGATGAGCCCACGGGCAACCTGGATCCAGATACGTCCAGCGAAATCATGGTGCTGCTCAACCGAATCAACAAGGCTGGAACCACTGTGGTTATGTCGACTCACAATGCCGCTGCGGTGGACGCGATGCGACGTCGTGTGATCGAGCTCAACCTTGGAACACTCGTCCGCGATGACGCCCACGGCGTCTATGGACTCGACCGATAGACACCTAGAAGGATTAAGCCACCATGCGACTCGGATATATTCTGCGCGAGGCCCTTCACGGTCTCGGACGAAACCTGACGATGACGATCGCGCTCGTCATCACGACTGCCATTTCTCTTGCTCTGCTCGCCACCGGTTTTCTGGTCACCGGTATGACCGAGCGGACGAAGGAAATCTATTTGGATCGCGTCGAGGTGATGATCCAGCTCGACGACAAGACCTCTGCCGAGGACCCCAACTGTAAGTCCAAGGAGTGCACGGAAGTACGCAAACTTCTCGAAGACGCTGAGGGTAAGGGGGTGGAATCGGTGACGTTCCGCAACCGTGAACAGTCCTACGAGCGCTTTGTTGAGGTTTTCCAGAACACTGACCCTCAGTTGGTCGAGGCAACGTCGAAGGACGCTTTTCCCGCCGCTTTCCATGTCCGCATGAAGGATCCGTTGGACACCAGTTCTCTTGATCCTGTGCGTAAGCTGCCGCAGGTGTCTGATGTAATTGATCAGGTCGACGATTTGCGTGGCGCTACCGACAACCTTGACGCCGTCCGTAATGCGACGTTCATCCTCGCCGGTATTCAGGCGATTGCGGCGATTTTCCTGATTGCGAACATGGTCCAGATCGCGGCGTTCTCACGCAGGGAAGAAATGTCGATCATGCGTCTGGTGGGTGCTTCCCGCTGGTTCACACAGGCACCCTTCGTGGTGGAGGCAGTCATCGCGGCGTTGGTTGGTGCGGTGTGCTCTGTGGGCGGTTTGTTCGCCGGCAAGACCCTGCTGCTTGATAAGGCCCTCAAGGGTTTGTACGACAGTCAGTTGATTGCGCCGGTTACTACGAATGACCTGTGGGTTGTGTCGCCGATTGTCGCGATTGTTGGCGTATTCTTCGCGGCGATTACTGCGCAGATCACCCTGCGATTCTACGTGCGCAAGTAAAGCACAGTAGAATCGTCCACCGTTATGGCAAAGAAGAAGAAACCCACCCAGAATCCGGTCGTGGCGACTAACCGTAAGGCGCGCCACGACTACAACATCCTGGACACTTATGAGTGCGGGATTGTTTTGGTGGGTACGGAAATCAAGGCGCTTCGCGAAGGCAAGGTCAGCCTGGTGGACACGTTTGCCACGATCGATGATGGGGAAGTGTGGCTGCGCAACCTCTACATCAATGAGTATTCGCATGGTTCGTGGACTAACCATAAGCCGCGTCGTGTGCGTAAGTTGTTGTTGCATCGTAAAGAGATTGACACTCTGATGGGTAAGGTCCGCGACGGGAACAAGACTTTGGTTCCGTTGAAGTTGTACTTTGTGGACGGTCGCCTGAAGGTGGAGCTGGGTTTGGCTGCTGGTAAGCAGGATTATGACAAGCGTCAGGATTTGAAACGTAGGGCTGAGGAACGCGACATTACCCGCGAGCTTGGCCGTCGCGTCAAGGGCATCAAGGGTTAGTTTCGCTAACATTGATGACGTCGCGGGGTGTGGCGTCGCAGGCGGTTTGCTGCTAGGATTGGTGTTCGCGCTCTGGAAGACGAGCACTATCCCGTTCGGGGCGCGGCTGTATGGGGCTGATTTTTGGTTTCGACTGCGTACAGTGAGCCAGGGGAAGCGTGCCGGTGCAGGCTAGAGACCACCGTAAGCGTCGTAGCTAACCTATAAGCGCCGAGAACACTCAGCGCGACTACGCCCTCGCTGCCTAATTAAGAGCTAGCGACCGCGTGTCTGTCGAACCCAGGTTTGTTCCTGGCTTGGACTTCGGCATCGATTACGGGAACTTACTTCCTCGTTGTGTTGACGGGATGGGGAAGGACATTTCTACCGACAACTGGGCCTATCATCCAGACATGTTTGCCTGATCTGGAGGGTCGAGTAGAGATACTGTGCGAACTGCGCACGGAGAAGCCCTGGCGAGGTGGCGCAGGACCCGAGTTCGATTCTCGGCAGCTCCACTTTATGCCCCCTGACCTCTTGCAGGTCGGGGGGTATTTTTCTTTATTTTCCGCAGGTTGTGGCGCATTTCTGTAAGGTAAAGGTAGGAAAATAGAGAAAACGTAGGAAAGCCTGGAGACCACGTAGAGACCACGTTTCGGACCACGCAAGACCACGCGGGGGCTGTGCACGGTGTGCTGTCGGGGTGGGCTTCCTGCCCTGCATCCACCCTTGGGGAGTGTTCATGCCACGCCGTCGATCATTCGGAACTATTAGCGAGCTACCGTCTGGGCGCTATCGCGCGCTACGTCGGCCCGGATGGGGTCAAGCATTCCGGCCCGCATCCTTTCTACGACTACGGCGAGGCCCGCGCGTGGCTGAACACCGAGGAGCGCCTTCTGGAGAAAGGGGGGTGGGCGCCACCGAACCAGCGAGCCGCGCAGAAGGAACTCGAGGAGATGGCGGACATTACCGTCGGCCAGTGGCTACAGCAGTGGCTGGAGATCCAATCACACGCGTTGAAGCCTTCGACGATGCAGAACTATCGCGCGGTGCTGGACCGCAGGGTGTACAAAGCACCTGGGGCTGCGAAGAACATTCAACACCTCCCGCTGGCGAGTCTGACGCGTGGCCAGGTTATGCGTTGGTGGGATGCTCTGGAGGCTACCTATGGGCGCCAGCAAGAAAACCACTCGGCGTTACGCCGCCTATCGACCGCGCTGAAAGCTGCCGTGGAACGCGAGTTGCTGCCGATTAATCCTGCTGCAGGGCTGGGCATTAAGCGCCCGAAGTCGGAACGCAAGGAACTGCCGACCTATGAGACGATGCGAGCGATCGTTGATGAGCTGGAGCCGCGGCACCGCATTATCGGTGTTCTGACCTTCTTCCACGGTCTGCGTATCGGGGAGGTCCTGGCCTTGCGTCGCATGGACATCGATGTCACTGGCGACCAGGCTGTGGTGCATGTGCGCGGCAGTGCCTACCGCGACAACGCCGGTGGTGGGATGGTGCGCCTTGAAACTCCGAAGACGGACGCCGGCGTCCGCGACGTTCCGGTGTTCCCTGAGTTCGTTCCGATGATTAAAGAGCACTTGGAGAAGTTCGCGCCAGGTGTGGGGCTGGGAGGCCAGCCAGGTTTTGAAAACCTGCTTGGAGCGACCCGGGACCATGTCCAAGAGGCGCGAGGGGCCGCTGCGTTCTCGGATGGGTGTCAAATCCAAGATGACGGTGACGTATTTGTCGCCGTAGGGGGTGTGGCGCCACACGTGTTCATCCACGCCAATGACACGCACGCCTTCACACCGTGCTGGGTCATTGATCAGCAGGCGCGCCCCTTCAGCCAGGACAGCAGTATTGGCGGTATTCCAGGACACGCCTAGGGCCAGGGCGACGCGCGCCACCGTCAGATGGTGGACCACCAGGCCCGTCAGTGCCCAGCGCACCGTCGCACGCGAGAGCTTCGCGCGCGGATCGGCCGCTTGACTCATGTCTTGACGCCACACGTGAGCACACTCTGGGCACCGGTAGCGGCGCACGCTCACATGCAAGATC
>ERZ773050.421-NODE-421-length-24609-cov-5.184206_pt1 | contig 24609 bp, 16 predicted proteins | sample MGYA00580632_ERZ773050 | MGnify/ENA primary metagenome ERZ773050 (study PRJEB29015, sample SAMEA2738123) | human oral metagenome | biome: human oral; feature: human-associated habitat; material: saliva | place: China | collected 2166 ... | reverse complement strand
GTTCCTCAAACAGACTCACTAAGGAGTGCACCCACGATGCCCACCACGAACCAGTCTGCCGTATCCCGCTGATCCGGGAAGTCCTGGCCGACCCCGATCTTGCTCACGACGATGTGTCCCGCCGTCTGCTCCAGGCCGGGTCGCGCGGGCCTGGTCGACGCCGCGGCCCCGCGCCCCGACGACGCAGCGGCGCGACGACCCCGCAGACGCACCCGGCCGGGTCCGGCCGCACACGGGCGGTGCGCGTAGGCTGAGACGGGTGAGCAGCAGGGCGCGCGAGACGACCGGGGGTTCGCCGCGCCCCGGCCGCCCCGGCCGTATCGAACCGACGCCGCCGGACGCGCCCGGGACGCGAGTGCCCGAGGCACGCGCCGAACCAGCGCCGCCGCCCGCGTCCGGAGTGCGAACCGCGCCGGACACGCCCGGGACGGGACCCGCGTCCGGAGTACGGGCTGCGCCGGGCGCGACCGGGGCGGACACTCCCGGAGTACGGGCTGCGCCCGGGGCGGGGCCTGCGCCCGCGCCGCCCGTGGCCGGCGTCGAGGAGCTGGCCGTCCACCTCACGGCCCTGTCCGACGTCGCACTCGCCTCCCTCCTGGCCGCGCGCCCCGACCTCATTGCCCCGCCCTCGCCCTCCCTGACGAGTCTGGCGGCGCGCGCCGGAGCGCGCCCCAGCGTCGAACGGGCGCTGACAGATCTCGATGCCCCCGCCCTCGACGTCGCCCGGGCGGTCCTGGTCACGGGCTCCCAGGACCCGGCGGCGCTCGCGGCTGCGCTCGGCGCGGATGAGGAGGCGGTGGCGGTCCGCCTGGAGCAACTGACGCGCCTGTGCCTGCTCACGGCCGCCGGGCCGGTTGGCGGCCTGGTCGAGGCCCTGCGCTCCGGCCCCGCTGCCGCCCCCGCGCCCGGCGCGGAGGCGCTGCCCGCGCTCAGCCGCGGCCCGGACCCGGCCGAGCTGGACGTCCAGGACGCGGCCGCCGTCGCCGACCAGTGCGCCCGCGCCGCCGAGGAGCTGGTGCGCCTGACCTCCGCCCTGCTGGCCGAGTGGGGCCGCGAGAGCGCCCCGATCCTGCGCTCCGGCGGCGTGGGCGCCCGGGCCCTGGTCTTCGTGCGCTCGCGGCGCAGCGCCGAGATCGTCGCCGAGCACGCCAGGCGCACCCTGGGCCGCTCCCAGCCCGAGCTCATGAGCACCGTGGCCGCCTACCGGGGCGGCTACCTGCCCGAGGAGCGCCGGGCGCTGGAGAGGGACCTGCGCAGCGGCAGGCTCCGCGCCCTGGCCACCACCAGCGCCCTGGAGCTCGGCATCGACGTCACCGGCCTGGACGCCGTCCTCATCGCGGGCTGGCCGGGCACGCGGGTGAGCCTGGGCCAGCAGGCGGGCCGCACCGGGCGGGCCGGCACCCGCGGCGTCGCCGTCCTCATCGCCTCCGACAACCCCCTCGACGCCTACCTCGTCCACCACCCCGAAGACGTCTTCGCCGCTCCCGAGGCCACCGTCTTCGACCCCGCCAACCCCTACGTCCTCGCTCCGCACCTGTGCGCCGCCGCCTCCGAATCGCCCCTGCGCCAGGCCGACCTCGAGCTCTTCGGCCTCCCGGACGACGCCCTCCTGGCCGACCTCGCCGAGCGCGGGGCCCTGCGCCGCCGTCCCACCGGCTGGTTCTGGAACGCCTCCCTGCCCGGCCGCCCCCAGGACCTCACCACTCTGCGCGGCGACGGCCCGCCCGACGTGCCTATCGTCGAGTCCGGCTCCGGCACGGTCATCGGCACCGCCCCCGGTGCCAGCGCCGACTCCTCCCTCCACGCCGGCGCCGTCTACATGCACCAGGGGCGCGCCTACGTCGTCGACGAGCTCACCGAGGAGGCCGCCATCGTCACCCCGCGCCTGGCGGTGGGGTACCGGACGCGCGCCCGCGAGCGCTCCAGCGTGCGCATCCTCGCCGAGCGCCAGGCCGAGCCCTGGGCGGACGGCGTCACCTGGAGCCTGGGCAGCGTGGAGGTCACCAGCCAGGTCACCGGCTACACCAAGCTCGCCCTGCCCAGTATGGAGGTCGTCTCCCAGCACCCCCTGGACATGCCCGAGCGCGTCCTGCCCACCGCCGCCGTCTGGTGGACGCTCCCACCGGAGGCCTGCGAGGCCGCGGGCGTCGCCCCCGCCCAGCTGCCGGGCGCGCTGCACGCCGCCGAGCACGCCTCGATCGGAATCCTCCCCCTCCTGGCAACCTGCGACCGCTGGGACATCGGCGGGCTGTCCACCGCCCTGCACCCCCAGACCATGCGGCCCACCGTCTTCGTCCACGACGGCGCCGCGGGGGGCGCGGGCTTCGTCGAGCGCGGGCACCGGGCCGGAGCGCGCTGGCTCCAGGCCACGCTCGACGTCATCACCGAGTGCCGCTGCGCCTCGGGGTGCCCCAGCTGCATCCAGTCACCCAAATGCGGCAACAACAATGAGCCCCTCGACAAGCCCGGTGCCATCGCCCTGCTGCGCCTGCTCGTCCAGGCCGCGCGCTCGGCACGCTCAGCCCCGCCAGCCCCTTACCCTGACACGGCGTCAGGGGGCTAGGCTCACCTGCATGTTGATACGACTCCTGCGGACGCACTTGCGCCCCTACTACGGCCTGCTGGCCTGCGTGCTCGTCCTCGAGTTCGCCCAGGTGATGGCCTCCCTCTACCTGCCAACCCTCAACGCGGACATCATCAACCGCGGCGTGGCCACCGGCGACACCGGCTATATCTGGCGCACCGGTGGCCTCATGCTCGCCGTGAGCGCCGCCCAGGGCGCCTGCACCATGCTCGCAACCTACCTGGCGGCGCGCTCGGCCATGGGCCTGGGCCGCGACCTGCGCGCCAAGATCTTCCACCGGGTCGGCTCCTTCTCCGAGAGAGAGGTCTCCGGCTTCGGCGCGGGCTCCCTCATCACCCGCAACACCAATGACGTCCAGCAGATCCAGATGCTCGTCCTCATGGGCTGCACGATGCTCGTCATGGCGCCGATCATGGCGGTGGGCGGCATCATCATGGCAGTCACGCGCGCCCCGGGCCTCGCATGGCTCGTCGCGGTGAGCGTGCCGGTGCTGCTGGCGATCGTCGGCCTCATCGTGCGCCGCATGGTCCCGCTCTTCCGGTCCTACCAGGACCGCCTCGACGGCATCAACCGGGTCCTGCGCGAGCAGCTCACCGGCATCCGCGTCATCCGCGCCTTCGTGCGCGAGCGCGCCGAGGCCGAGCGCTTCGCCGGCGTCAACCATGACATGGCGTGGGTGGGCGAGCGCGTCGGGCGCCTCTTCATCATCCTGTTCCCGCTGGTCACACTCGTCCTGGACGTCACGGTCGTGGGCGTCATCTGGTACGGCGGCCACCGCGTGGGCTCGGGCGACGTCGAGGTCGGCACCCTCATCGCCTTCATGGCCTATCTCATGCAGATCCTCATGGGTATCGTCATGGCCTCCTTCATGACGATGATGATCCCGCGCGCCACCGTCTGCGCCGAGCGCATCAGTGAGGTCCTGGCCGTCGACCCGTCGCTCACCGTCGCCGAGAGCGCGACCACCTCCTTCCCGGAGCCCGGCGCCGTCGAGCTGCGGGATGTCACCTTCTCCTACCCTGACGCCGAGGCGGCCGTCCTCACCGGCGTCTCCTTCCGTGTGGCCCCCGGCTCGACGACGGCGATCGTCGGCTCCACCGGTTCGGGCAAGTCCACGCTCGTGGCGCTGCTGGCCCGGCTCGTCGACACCACCGACGGCGCGATCCTCATGGGCGGCGTCGACGTGCGCCAGGCCGAGCCCGAGGCGCTGTGGGCCACCCTCGGCCTGGTCCCCCAGAAGCCGTTCCTCTTCGCCGGGACCGTGGCCACGAACCTGCGCCTCGGCCGTGAGGAGGCCGACGACGACGAGCTGTGGGCTGCGCTTGAAGTGGCCCAGGCCCGCGACTTCGTGGAGGAGATGGACGGGGGGCTCGAGGCTCCTATCACCCAGGGCGGTACAAACGTCTCGGGCGGGCAGCGCCAGCGCCTGGCCATCGCCCGCGCCCTCGTGCGCCGCCCGGACATCCTCATCTTCGACGACTCCTTCTCCGCCCTCGACGTGGCCACGGACGCCCGCCTGCGCACGGCCCTCGCGCCCGCCACCGTGGGGGTGACGAAGATCGTCGTCGCCCAGCGGATCACGACGGTCACCGACGCCGATCAGATCCTCGTGCTCGACGGCGGGCGCCTCGTCGGCACCGGCACGCACGAGGAGCTGCTGACCACCTGCGAGGTGTACCAGGAGATCGTCTCCTCCCAGCTCGGACAGGAGGTGGCCGCATGAGCCGCCACGCAAGCGACAAGCGGGCGGACCGCGCCCACAAGAAGGGCGCGCGCGCCGCCACCGACGAGCTGAGCGAGGAGGAGATCAAGCTCGCCGCCTCCGCGCAGGCGGCCTCCGACGACTGGCACTCCGGCCCGCCCCCGGGCAAGGCCGAGGCCTTCTGGCCCTCCTTCCGCCGCATGATCGGCCTGCTCGCCCCCTTCAAGGGAACGCTGACGATCATCACGCTGGCGAGCGTCGTCGGGATCGTGCTGTCCGTGGCCGCGCCCAAGGTGCTGGGCAACGCCACGAACGTCATCTTCGAGGGCGTCATCTCCTCGCGCCTGCCACAGGGGGTCACGAAGGAGCAGGTCGTCGAGGGCCTGCGCGCCTCGGGGGAGGGCGACATGGCGGATATGGCCGCCGCCATGAACCTGCGGCCGGGCGAGGGCATCGACTTCAGTCGCCTCGGCACGATCCTCGCCACGGTGCTCGTGCTGTACGTAGCCTCGGCGATCCTCATGTGGCTGCAGGGATTCCTGCTCAACCGCATCACCGTGACCGCCATGTACCGGTTGCGCGAGCAGGTGGAGACCAAGATCCACCGCCTGCCGCTGTCCTACTTCGACCAGATGCAGCGCGGCGAGATGCTCTCCCGCGTCACCAACGACGTCGACAACGTCACCAACACCCTCCAGCAGTCGCTGTCCGGGGCGCTGACCTCGATCCTCACCGTCGTGGGCGTCATGGTGATGATGTTCTCGATCTCCTGGAAGCTGGCGCTGGTCGCGCTCATCATCATCCCGCTCATGGGCGGAGTGTTCGGGGTGATCGGGCCGCGCTCCCAGAAGGCCTTCACCCATCAGTGGGCGCGCACGGGCCGCATCAACACGCGTGTGGAGGAGTCCTTCTCCGGTCACGCCCTCGTGCGGGTCTACGGGCGCACGCAGACGGTGCGGGAGGCTTTCGCCGAGGAGAATGACGAGCTCTACCGCTCGGCGCTGCGCGCCCAGTTCCTCTCGGGGATCATGATGCCGCTCATGCTGGTCATCGGGAACATCTCCTATGTGGCCATCGCGGTGGTCGGCGGGATCATGGTGGCCTCTGGGTCGCTGAGCCTGGGCAATGTGCAGGCCTTCATCCAGTACTCCCAGCAGTTCTCGCAGCCGCTGGGCCAGCTCGGCGGGATGGCCACGGCAGTGCAGTCCGGAACGGCCTCGGCCGAGAGAATCTTCGAGCTTCTCGACGCCGAGGAGGAGGCCCCTGACGCCGAGGGCAGCGAGGGAACTGGGGCCGGTGAGGCAGACCTGGTGGCGGGTGCCGCCCGGCCGGGCACCGGCGTCATCGAGGTGGAGCACGCCCGCTTCTCCTACTCGCCGGACACCGAGCTCATCCGGGACCTGTCCCTGCGCGTGGAGCCGGGGCACACGGTGGCGATCGTCGGACCGACCGGCGCGGGGAAGACCACCCTGGTCAACCTGCTCATGCGCTTCTACGAGCTCGACGGTGGCCACATCACCCTCGACGGCCGGGACATCGCGCTGATGACGCGCCATGAGGTGCGCCGTCGGACCGGGATGGTGCTGCAGGACCCGTGGCTGTTCGAGGGGACGATCCGGGAGAACATCCGCTATGGGCGGCCCGGCGCCTCGGATGAGGACGTGGAGGCGGCCGCGGAGGCCTGCTTCGTCGACCACATCATCAAGGCCCTCCCGCAGGGCTACGAGACGCGCCTGGAGGAGGACGCCGCGAATATCTCCGCTGGTGAGCGCCAGCTTCTGACGATCGCGCGCGCCTTCATCGCCAACCCCGCCGTCCTCATCCTCGATGAGGCAACGAGCTCGGTGGACACCCGCACCGAGTTGCTGGTACAGCAGGCGATGAATCGGTTGCGCGAAGGTCGGACAAGCTTCGTCATCGCGCACCGCCTGTCCACGATCCGCGACGCCGACACGATCCTCGTCATGGAGCACGGCGACATCGTGGAGCAGGGCCGGCACGCGGAACTGCTGGAGCGCGGCGGGGCCTACGCCCGCCTGCACGCCGCGCAGTTCGCGGGCCGGGAGCTGGCCTCCGACTGAGGCGCGCCGCGCCCTCACCCCCGCCCCGCCGTCTCGGCCCGGCGTTGCGCCCTCATCCTCGCAGTTCGAGGGCGCAACGCCGGGCCGAGACGGTTTCTGCGGGCCGAGGGCGCGAGGTGGGGCCGACCCAGAGCCGAGAGACGGGCGTGGTCGGGGACAAGGCCCACCTCCCCCTTCTGAGCCGGTCTTCTAGATGCGACAGGACCTCAGCAGTTCAGAAACACGCCCGAGGCGCGACTGGGTCATGTACGACTTCTGTGGCACTGATGGACGGTCAGCAGCGGTGTCCACGACGAGGCGGTAGACGAGTCGCCGCGCTCAGGCGCCCGGTTCTCAATGAGTTCACTAAAGGCCGGATACTGCCGCTGACATGGGCTTCTCAGGCCAACGATCCAGGTCCAGGCATCCGTCGCGAACTGATCCTCGTTGATGGGCTCGTCCTGGAAGGGGAACGTGCCGTTGGTTCGATCACCGCATGGGTAGTCACGCTTGAATGGCGGAGGAGGCTCCCTCCGCCTCACCACCCCAAGAACGCACAACGTGAGAACGACGCCGATCGACGGAAGCTCCCCCTAGCAATGCACGTGCGAGATCGCTCCCGCGAGCACCCGGGCACTAGGGCACTAGGGCACCAAGGGATCGAATCCGCGAAGGCGAAACCACCCTTCAGCCCAAGAAGTATCTGAGATAGGTTTCAGGAGCATCCCTACCACTGCACCTGAAGGGCCGACAATGATAAATCCTGAAGAACGCTGCATCATCATCGTAAGCAAGAACAGTGCGGCCGACCGAACACAGGATGTTCAGTCGTGCTCCACCGATCAGGAACACACCTGGATCGTCTTCCAGAACAACCCCAGGCAGTACACCTACACCCACCGTCGGGCCTACGAGCTCACTGGTCAGCGCTACCCGCTCCACCCCAGCGACTCGGTCTTCGTACGCGGCGAGCTGTGGCCACATCCCGAGGATCTTGATGTGGTCTTCTTCGCCGACCCTCAGGCCCCGGGCGGCGGGTGGTATCACCTACGGCGGCGAAGCAGCCAGGCAAGGAGGTGGTCTTTCAGAACCGCAGCGGAAGTCGTCATCGCGCCGCACACGCCAGAAGATGAACAGCTGGACTTGAGGCTCGCCTACCTTCTCGGTGCCGCCAACAAAATTGACGCAGCCACAATCAAGGATCAGGATAACGATAACGGGCTCAGCCTGGCCAGGCGGCTGGAGCCGATCGGTCGTCCGCACCCGGACAGCGCCCTGAACTACTATCTTCTGGCCGCGGACGAGGAGGCACCGGATGCCCTCGCCCCCATCATTCTGCCGTTCCAGTCCAATGAGGCTCAGCGCCAGGCTGTCGAGAAGGCACTGCGCCACCGTGTCAGCGTCATCGACGGACCACCTGGGACCGGCAAGACCGAGACCATCCTCAACCTCATCGCCAACATCGTGACTCGCCCCGGATGCAGTGTGGGTGTCGTCTCCTTCGGCAACTCTGCCGTTGACAACGTCCAGGCCAAGCTCCAGGAGGCAGGAATCGGTTTCATCGCCGCGCGCCTGGGTAGCAGCCGCGAGCGCGTGCCTGTATTCCTGGCAGAACAGGAGCAGCGCAACGCGGCGCTCAGGGCCTGGCAGGACGCCCAGAAGAGCGCAGAGGCGCAGCGCCCGCAGGACGTTCCAGGTTTCACGTCGGGTGATGCGCTGCGACACGCCGAGCAGCGCCTCACCAAGATCTGGTCGGAGAACCGTCAGATCGCCGTCCTGCGTCAGGAGCTGGCCGCCTACCGTCTTGAGGCCGAGCACTTCGAGCGAGTCCTTCTTGCCGGGGAGCTCCCTGACCTGTCAGACCTGCCCCTGCTGAAGAGAAGCTCCGACCGCATCCTCAGTTACCTGGCGGAAACCAGCGTTCCAGGGCCGGGCTCAGCCGGCCTGCGATCGATCCCGGCCCGGATACGCCGCTATTTCCAGTACGGGCGCCTCAAGCAGATCGATCCTCACGACACGGCGACCGTGCAGGCGTTGGAGCGCGCCTTCTATGCCAAGCGCATCGGCGAGCTGATGCAGAAGGAGGCAGGTCTTGTTGCTGACCTCTCCGCCCAGTCCCCACAGCAGGCCCGCCAGGAGCACCAGGCGCTGTCCTGGCAGGTGCTCAACCAGGCTCTGAGCGACCACTACTCGAGGACTCCCTCCTTCACCTTCGACGACAAGGCGAACAGCACGCGCAGGCACTGCGCTGAGCTGCTCGCCCAGTACCCAGTCATCCTGACCACCTGCCGGTCTATTCGCAGCAATCTCGGTGATCTTGGCATGCTCGACTGGCTCATCATCGACGAGGCCAGCCAGACGAACCTTCCAGACGCTGCTCTGGCAATGAGCAAGGCCCGTCATGTCGTCGTGGTCGGAGACCTCAAGCAACTGGACGTAACCCTGGACCGGGCCTTGCAGGCAGAGCTCCACGAGGAGAGGCTCGGCCTGTACGACGCCTCTCAGTCGATCCTTGAATCAGTGACGACCCTGTACGGGGAGCGCGTCTCCCGCACGATGCTCACCGAGCACTATCGCTGCGAGCCGGCAATCATCGAGTTCTGCAACCAGATGTACTACGACGGCACGCTCATCCCGATGCGTCAGGCCGATCCCAGCGTCACCTCGCCCCTGTCGGTAATCAGGACTGCCCCAGGCAATCACGCGCGGCGGGTCACCACAGGCCTGGCCCGCGGGACCTACAACCAACGGGAGATCGAGGTCATTGGCCACCTGCTCGCTGGCGACTCGGAACAGGCCGATCAGGCCGTGCACGGAGAGGCTGCCCAGCACCTCGGACTAGTCACTCCTTTCCGCCTTCAGGCGGACCGCCTGAATGAGACGACAACGGCGTATTCTCATCTTCCCGCAGGCAGCGCTGACACCGTCCACAGGTTCCAGGGCAGAGGCAGGGACACGATCATTATGAGCACGGTTGTCGACCAGTCCCGTCAGGGGCGCATGGGCCTGCAGTTCGCTGACGACCCTCGTCTGATCAACGTCGCGGTCTCGCGAGCCAAGAAGAAGTTTATCCTCGTCACCCACAACGGCCCGCTCCGAGGCAGCCGCAATATTCAGGACCTGGTGGACTACATCGTTCACCAGAACCCCTCAGCGGCTTGTGAGAGCCCTATCGTCTCCGTCTTCGATCTGCTCTACCGTGAGCACTCCCAGCGACTGGAGCACTTCGCCAAGCGTGTGCATGGCACGAGCAGGTACCTGTCGGAGAACATCATGAACACGCTGCTGGAGGACATCCTCACGCACGATGAGGCCTATCAGCATCTCAGTGTGCAGACGCAGGTGCGACTGCACAGCCTTGTCCCGCCCGAGACAGACCTCGACGAACGCCAGCGCCACTTCCTCCGCACTGTCTCCTCCGTGGACTTCGCGATCTACCACAGAGTCACCAAGGTCCTCATCCTGGCCATTGAGGTTGACGGCTTCCAGCACGAGAACAACGCCGACCAGAGGCGCAGGGACGCCACCAAGGACTCGATCCTCTCTGCCTGCGGAATACCCTTGCTTCGGCTGCCGACCAACCACAGCGGGGAGAGCAAGAGGATCCAGGAGGCACTTGATCAGGCACTGGCAGGATAGAAGGAGAACACGCCCTGCAAACGCCGACCCACGCCGGAACCAGACAAACAAGCCTCCGCGAAACCCGGGGCTTGACACCCGGTGTGGCGCGCCGGGCTCAGGACTTGCGGTTGCGGCGCGCCTGGCGGGCCTGGCGCTTGATGTCGCGCAGCTCGGCCCGCTCCTTGCGCACCTGTGCCCGGTGCTGCGCCCGCAGGACCGCGCGCCGCTGCTGGGATTCCTCGCGGTCGAGGTGGATCTGGTGTCGCATCTGCTCGCGCCAGTGCGTCCGCTCCTCCTCGACCCGGCGCAGCCGCTCGACGAGCGCGGCCGCCTCCTCCTCGCTCAGGCCCAGCCGGGTGACACGCGACTCGCCGCGACGCAGCCCGGGCAGGGACTTCGGCAGGCTGGGCATGCCCTGGCGGCCCGCATCGCCCGCGGGCACGGGGGCGGCCCCGACGCCGGGATCGCCGTCGGCCCTACCAGCGGGGACGATGGCGGCGACGTCGCCACCCAACCCGCCGTCCGCCGTCGCCGGGGACGCGGGCTGGCGGGGCTTGGAGACCACACTGACCTCGCCGTCGTCCTCCTCGGGGATCGCGGAGGTGGAGGCGCTCTTGACCTCGCTGCCCGCGGAGTCCACCGGGCCCTGGACGATGGCCAGGGCCTCGACGGCGGGGACGTGGTCGGCGTCGGCGCCCAGGGCCAGGCCCAGCAGTGGCATGAGGAGCACGCTCGCGGCGCCGGCGAGCACGAGCGTGGAGGCGATGGAGGAGCTCATCGCGCCGGCGTTGACCGCCACCTGCGTCACCGCCACGATGATCGGCAGGGCGGTGGTGGAGTACATGGCGATCTGCAGGCACTGGCGCATCGAGTAGGCGCGCAGGCCGTCGCGACGGCGCTCCAGGCGCGCGGAGAGCCAGACCGGCAGGCCGCGGGTGAGCACGAGGAGAACGAGGAAGGCGCCCAGGTAGATCAGGGAGTCGGCGGTGATCTCCAGCTCGATGGCCATCCCGGAGGTGACGAAGAAGATCGGCACGAAGAAGCCGTAGGCGAGGCCGTCGAGCTTCTCCTCCAGCTCGCGGTTCCCGTCGGGCACGGCGTAGCGCAGGATGAACCCGGCGGCGAAGGCCCCCAGGACGACGTCGAGGTGGAAGACCTCGGCGAGCGCGCACAGCCCCACGAGGAGGAGGACGGTGACGCGGATGGTGGTCTGCGCCGTCGTCGTCCCGCCGAGGTGGATGAGCGCGACGAGGCGCTGCCCGGCGGCCTTGACGCGGTCGGTGAAGCGCACGATGACCAGGGTGATCGCCAGGAAGAGGGCGAGCACGGCGACGGACTGCCAGGTGGAGCGGGTCCCCAGCAGGAGGGCCATGAGGATGACGGGGCCGACCTCGCCGACGGCGCCGTGGTTGAGGATCGCCGCGCCCACCGCCGTCGACAGCAGGCCGCGCTCGCGCAGGATCGGCAGGATCGTGCCGATCGCGGTCGACGTCATGGCGATGGCGATGGCGATGCCATTGGCGGACAGGGGCCCGCCGGCCACGCCCACCACGGTGACGGTGGCGAAGGCCAGGGCCAGGGAGCCGAACCAGGCGGCGGTGGCGTGGCGGCCGCCGGACCCGCGCAGCTCGTTGACGTCGATCTCGTAGCCGGCCATGAGGAAGAGGAAGGCCAGGCCGAGCTCGGAGAGGAACTCGATGGGCTCGCCCTTCTCCGCGATCGCCAGGACGCTCGGGCCGATGGCCAGGCCGCCCAGGATGAGCAGCACGGTCTCGGGCACGATGCGGCGTGGGATGTTCAGCGAGATCATCGGCGCGAGCAGGGCGACGGCGACGATCCACAGCAGAGAGACGAAGGCCTGGGCCATGGTGCTCCTTCTGACGCGGGCGAGGACCGGGTCGGGAGCCTACTCGCCGGAGCTGGGTGGGAGTGGAGCAGTACCGGGGTGCGACGTGTGCGCGGGGGCGCTGGCTACTCGGCGGGCGCCGGGGTGGGCGCAAGCGCGGGCGCGGGGATGAAGGCGGAGGCGGGGGTACTGCGGCCCGACGGCGACATTCTCCACCGGCGGTTGCGCTCACCCCCGGAACCCGCCTCCTGATGTCGACCGGTCTCGCGGTGCTGATTGCCCGGTCTCGCATATAGGGAGGGGCTATGAGGTGCCCGGGGAAGCATCGGTGGTGTCGGTGGGGCCGGCTCGGGCTTGGGCCCGGGCCCGCCGGGGCACACCCAGCACGCTGACCTCCACGGATACGCTCACGACGACGTCCTCGCCCTCCACATCGCACGATGCCAGGTCCGCGCCGTTGGCGGAGGCGAGGCGCTGCGCCACGGCGCAGGGGTCGCCGGGCGCGATGATCGATGTCAGTGCGGTCGCCCCGGCCAGGGCGGCCATGTCGGCGGCGTTCCGCGCCCGGCCGGCCGCGCTCTCCGCGCGCATGAGCCCGGTCAGTCCGAGCGTGATCGCGAGGATCGCCCCGATGACGCTGACCATGAGGACCGTCCCCTCTCCCCGCTCACCCGCGAGGAGGCTCCGCCACTCCCTCATGGCGCGTCACCGCTCGGCTCGGTATAGGCGCAGGCGCGCGCCCGCAGGGTGAGCCCCGCCCGTCCGAGCACGCCGGGCGCGGCGCGGCTGATGCTGACGCAGGTGAGGTCCCCCTCGGCTCCCACAGCGATGGAGGAACCGGAGGGGACGACGGCGCCCGCGGCGGCCAGGGGGTCGGCCCCGATGGCCGCCTGCCGAGCGCCCACGCGGGCGGCGTCGGTCAGGCGCATCTGGGTGGCGCCCGCCGCGAGCGCGGAGAGCGCCAGGAGGAGGACGAGGATGACTGCGGGCATGGCGACCGCGAGCTCCGCCGTCGCCATGCCGGACTCGTCCCGGAGCGCGGGCGGCCTGCGGGCGCGCGGGAGCGGCATCGCGGCGCGCATCAGACCGACAGGGCCGACTCGATGAGGGACTGCAGCGTGCCCCTCAGGCTCCCCGAGCGCATGATGGCCAGTAGCAGACCTGCGAAGGCGGCCGCCGCGAGCGTTCCGATGGCGTACTCGGCGGTGGCCATGCCGGCCTCGCCACTGGGGTCGCTGCCCTCGGGCGTGGAGCGCTCGACGGCCTCGGCGCGCTCGAGGGCGGCGGCGATGGGTCCGGTGAGCATGGCGTACTCGGCGCCGGGATGGGCCAGGCCCCAGGCGCGGTGGAGGGTGAGCAGGGCGTTCTTCATGGGGATCTCCTCGGGATCGGGGGCACTCGGCCCCGCGGGCACCATGCCCGCTCCCCGAGCCTGAACCCCTCGCGGGTCCGCCATGAGCGCTCCTCCACAGAACCGCTCCCCGCCCGGGCGCACCGCCGCCTGTGGTTCCCGGCCCCGCGGCCACGGCGGCGCCCGCAGCGCCTGCGGATGGGCCCCTCAGTGCTCGATGAGGTCGCGGATCTCGGCCGCGGTCAGGCGCGCCTGCGCCATCCCAGCCGTCCCAACGGCCCCCGCGCCGGCCACCCCCTCGGCCCTGGCCTCCCCTGCGGCGTCGGCCCCCTCGACGACGCGCTCGAAGAGCTCGGCCTTCTTGGCCTTGAGCGCCATGACCTTCTCCTCGATGGTGCCCGCGGAGACGAGCCGGTAGACCATCACCGGCTTGTCCTGGCCGATCCGGTGCGCGCGGTCCACCGCCTGCTCCTCGGTCTGCGGGTTCCACCACGGATCCAGCAGGAACACGTAGTCGGCCTCCGTGAGGGTGAGCCCGAAGCCACCAGCCTTGAGCGAGATGAGGAAGGCCTGCGCCCCACCGGAGCGGAAGGCCTCGATCACCCCGGCCCGATCCGACGTCGAGCCGTCCAGGTATGCCGTGGTGATCCCGGCGGCCTCCAGCTCGCCGCGCACCATGCCCAGGTAGCGGGTGAACTGGCTGAAGACGAGCGCCTGGTGGCCCTCGGCGACCACCGGCTCCAGCTGTTCCAGCAGCGCCTCCACCTTCGCCGAGCGCGCCCGGCGGCCAGGCCGCTTGCCTCCGCGCTTCCCGGAGCCGCCGTCGCCGTCGCGGCTCTCCCCCTCCGAGCCTTCCTCGTCCTCCAGGAGGGAGGGGTCGAGCGCCATGAGGCGCAGCGTCGTAAGGGATTTCAGGGCGGTGAAGCGGGATTGGGCGGTGTCGTCCTCCAGCAGGCCGAGGACCTTCTGGCGCTCGCGGGCCAGCCGCTGCTCGTAGGCGCGCCGGTGGGAGGCGGGCAGCTCGACGTCGATGACCTGCTCGGTCTTGGCGGGCAGATCAGCGGCCACCTGCTCCTTCGTGCGGCGCAGCATGAAGGGGCGGATGCGGGCGCGCAGGCTGGCGAGCTTGGGGGCCGAGCCGCGCTCGATGGGGCGGCGGAACTCGGCGGTGAAGCGGTCGGGCGAGGGCAGCAGGCCGGGGGCGCTGATCGACAGCAGCGACCACAGGTCCGCCAGGGAGTTCTCCATGGGGGTGCCCGTGATCGCGACGGTGGAGGGCGCGCGCAGGCGCCGCACCGCCTTGTAGGTGGCCGAGGTGTGGTTCTTGACGAACTGGGCCTCGTCGCACACGACCCAGGCGAAGTCGGTGGCGGCGAACTCCTCCTCGCCCAGGCGCACCATCGTGTAGCTCGTGATGAGCAGGTCCGCGTCGGCGGCCTCCTCGGCCAGGGTGGTGCCGCGCTTGGCAGACGTCCGGGTGATGGCGCGCACGCGCAGCTCGGGGCAGAAGCGCGCCGCCTGCTCCATCCACGCGCTCACGACGCTCGTGGGCGCGACGACGAGCACGGGCCCCTTCGGCGCCTCCTGTCCCTCGTCCTTCGCGACGGCGGCCGCCTCCCGATCCTCCACGAGCCTCTGGACGACGGCGAGCACCTGGACCGTCTTGCCCAGCCCCATGTCGTCGGCGAGGATCCCGCCGAGGCCCACGGCGCGCAGGAGGTTGAGCCAGCGGTAGCCGTCGAGCTGGTACGGGCGCAGCTCGGCCCGCAGACCGGCCGGTGGCGGGGCCTCCACGAGATCGGTCTCTCCCGGGCTCACTCCCCCAGCGCCGCTCGCGCCGTCAGCGGCGGCGGCCTCGCCGTCGGCCCCCTCCCCGTTGGCGACGGCCGTGACGGCGAGGAGCCGGGCCACGCCGTCGCGCCACCGCTCGGCCGCCTCGCCGGGGATGCCGAGGCCCACGAGCTGCTCGTAGTAGCCGGCCTGGAAGGGCGAGACGCGCATGGTGCCGCGCGCATGGGGGTCGGCGAGGTCTCGCCCCTCCTCCATGAGGGCGGCAAGGCGGTGGATCTCGGGGCGGTCGATGCTGATGATGGCGCCGGAGTCGATCATGACCTCGGTGGCCCCGGCGGCGACGGCGGAGATCAGCCGCTCGATGGGCACGTCCTCCTCCCCCACGCGCACCCGGACGCGCAGGGAGAACCAGTCGGGGTTGTCGCCGTCATCCTCGGTGACATCGGTGGTGATGAGGGGCGCGTCGTCGACCTCGCGGTAGTCCGGGACGTCCCCGGCGAGCTCGACCTCGAACAGCCCGAGGCCGCGCAGCACGGGAACGGTGCGGATGATGAAGCGGGCGGTGGCGATGCCGTTGAACTCCTGGCGCCCCCAGGACACGCCGTGCTCGCGGGCCAGGGGGATGAGGGCCGTGATGATCTCGCGGGCCGCCCGCTGCTCGCCGGGAAGGTCCCGGGCCGCGCGGGGCGGGGAACCATCACCGGCCCCCTCGGCCTGGCCCGCGCTGGCCGCCGGCGCCGCGCCCTCGAGGAGGGCGCCGAGCTCGCCGATGGCCTCCTCGCGGAGCACCTCGCCGCCCGCGCCGAGGTAGCGCATGAGCCAATCCGTGGTGGCGGCGTGGGTGGCGCCGTCGATGGTCGCCCGCAGGACGGGGCGCAACGTGGCCGGCTCGGGCGCGTGGAGGGTGGCGTCGATGGCGAGGATGGGGACGGCGCGCTGGAGGGAGCCGAGGTACTCGGACTCGAAGCGCGCCACGTCCGGTGCCGGGATGACGACCGGCCGGCTGGGGGAGGCGAGGAAGCGGGCGAGGACCTCGTCGGGCGCGGGCTCCAGGGGCATGAGGACGAGGGAGCCGTCCGGGTTGGTCCAGGCGAAGCCGTGGATCGGGCGCCCCAGTGGCATGAGCTGCTGGCTCGCCGCCCCGGGGTCGCCGCCGTCGGCGCCCATCGCCTCCAGGCCCTCGACCCCGCGCAGGTCGATGCTCGCGGAGATGACCGCGGCGCCGTCGTCCTGCCTCATGACATCCACCCCCGCGCGCAGGCCGGGGGCGATGGCCACCGGGCGGCCCGCGCGCTGGGCGGTCGTCAGGGTCACGCCGGCGTCGACGGCGCGGCGCAGGATGGACCAGACGCGGCCGGGGACCTCGTCGAAGCTGACGCGGTCATCCATGTAGTAGAAGCCGCCGGGGGACATGCGGCCGATCTCCTGGAGGGGGTGGAGGACAGCCTCATCCACCTCCCCGTTCAGGCCTCCCCCGAGCACCTGGGACCAGGCGGCGCCCTTGCGGTTCCAGCCGTTGCGGCCCTCGATGAGCGGCAGGAGGCTGAGCGCGCTGGAGTAGCGGCTGCGCATCTCGGGGCCGAAGGAGACCTCGAGGGCCATGACGCGCTGGGGCGCGCGGGTCACGCGCAGGAGGCGGTCGAGCTCGGCCTCCCAGTCCGCCGGGCCGTCCTCCTGGGGGCCGAGCGCCAGTTCGCGGGCGACGATGACGACGGCGGCAGTGTGCTTGCAGTCCTGGCGCACGGGGCAGGAGCAGTTGCCCGCCCAGCGCGGGGCGGTCTCAGGGGCGGTGGTCCCGGTGCCGCCGCGGGCGTAGAGCATGGTCTGGTAGGCGCGCCCGCCCGAGCCGCGCACCTGGGCCATGATGATGTCCCCGCCGGCCGAGGCGGAGACGGCGCGCACGCGGCCCTCCTCGGCGTAGCGCCTGCCGCGCATGAAGGCCTGCCCGCCCACCCGGGCGATGATCGCCTCATCGGTGACACGGGCCGGCCAGTCATCCTCGGTGATCTCGCGAGCCACGGCGGCAGCCTACGGCCTGTCGGAGGCCAACACCCGCAGGGTCGCGGCAGGCGGCGCAGCTCGGCCCCCGGCATGGCATCCAGCGAGCATTCCGATGTCATCCCCTCCGATCCGCCTCGTGACAGGATGATGCCGTGATGCGATGATGCTCCCATGCGAACCACGCTCGAGATTGACGACCAAGTCCTCGACCTGGCCCGCGAGCGCGCCCGGCACGAGGGCGTCTCCGTGGGGCGCGCCATCTCAGACCTCGCCCTCCAGGGACTCAAGGGCAGCACGCATCGCCTCAGCAAGCGGGGCGTGCCCGTGTTCTCTCCCCCGCCTGGGGCAAGCGCCCATGTGGTGACCCCCGAGTTGATCGAGCGATACAGAGATGGCGACCAATAGGCGTCAGCTGGTTCGTCTTCTCGACGTCAACACGCTCATCGCGCTGTCCCTGACGAACCACGCGCACCACGAGGCAGTATCCACCTGGTTCGACGGCGTCGAGCGCTGGGCGACCTGCTCGATCACCCAGTCAGCCTATGTGCGCCTTCTACTCAATCCGAGTGTGACTGGATTCGAGTTGCCCGCACGCGATGTGCTCTCCGCTCTAGCGGAACTCACCTCCAGCCGGGGGCACGAGTTCTTCGCTGATAATGCTCCCCTGTCGGCTCCTGCGATCAGTCTCGCCAAGCTCTCCGGGCCAAAGCAGGTCACCGACCTCCATCTCGTGGATCTCGCCGTGAGACATCAAGCGCGGCTGGCCACTGTGGATTCCAGGATGCTCTCCGCCCTCGCGCCCCGGGACCGCGACGCCGTCGAACTGATCCCACTCCGGTAGGACTACGGGCCCCTGGGTTCCGCAGTTCTCCGGCAGGCGCGCCCGTCCTCTCGCGCTTGTCGTCCGCTGGTAGGAGGACGAATCGGCTGATCGGCCGAGGCTCGCCGTGAGGCCCCGCCCCTAGCCTGGGCTCGTGCTGATCGTTGAGTCCCTCCTTCTCCTGCTCACCGAGGACTCGGGCAACCCCGAGGGCTGGTCGAGCAACAACGACCTCATGCTGCGAGGGGCCCTTCTCTCCGATCTCATGCTTGCCGGCCGGATCGAGGCCGACACAGCCCGTACCGCCCGCCGCCCGCGGATGCGCATCGTCGACACCACCCCCACGGGCCACCCCGTGCTCGACGACGCCCTGGCCGCCCTGTCGGTCAAGAACGGCAAGCGCATCGCCTCCGCCGTCACCTGGGCCGACCTGCGCGCCCACGACGCCGCCGGGGCATCCCTCGTCAAAGCGGGCGTTCTGGCCGAGGCCGCCGCCCCCGTGCCCGGCCCACCCGCTGACCCCGCCGGCACGAGCGCCATGCCGCCCGCCGTCCTCGCCTTTCCCACACGCGACCCCCGCCCGGAGGCCGAGCTGCGGGAGCGCCTCTACGGCGAGATCGCGGGAACCCGCGCAGCGGATGCCGCGGACAGCGCGCTCCTGGCGCTGCTGCAGTCCACTGGCGTCGCCTCGAGGGTGCTGAGCGCCGAGCGCACGGGCCTGCGCCACTCCGCCCTCGGGCAGCGCATCAAGGAGATCGCCGAGCAGGCCCCCGTCACCGGGGCGATCAGGGAGGCGATCGCCTCGATCAGCAGCGCCGTCGCCGTCATCGCCGCCCGTACCCGGGGGGTGACCGCCGTCGGGAGATGAGTGATGTGAGCAGGGTCGGTGAGTACGAACCCTAAGATTCCGCCGGGAGGATGAGGGAACCCCGGCGATTTTGTCATACCGTGTAGCCATGCTGATCTCTGAACAGCTGTTCCTGATCCTGAGCGGGAACAGCGGAGGCAGTGGGGACTGGGCTCTGCGCGGTATCTACGGACTGCGGGGCGCTGTGCTCGCCGACCTCCTCCTCGCTGGCAGACTCGACCTCACCCCGGGTCGGGATCCCATGATGCGCGTCACCGACGACGCCCCAACTGACAACCCCATCCTCGACTGCGCCCTCTCCCGCCTTCCCTTCGGGGAGAGCATCCGAATCTCCTCGGCCATCGGGCGCGGCGACTGCTCGCTTGAGGACGTCATCGCCGAGCATCTCGCCGCGACCCTCCCCGGATCCGACGACGCCGGCGCGCGGGCGGCGGACCCCACCGCGGGGCCGGGCGCGGAGGTCGTCGACCGCCTCATCGCTGTCCTCACCGGCGAGCGCCCCGCCACCGCGGCCGACCAGGTGCTGCTATCGATCCTCAAGGGCCTGGGCATCGGCGGGGTCGTGCTTCCCAGCGAGCGCACGGGCCTGGGCTGGAGCGGCCTGTACCAGCGGGTCAAGGAGATCACCGACATGAACGCCCCGGGCGAGCCCCTGCGGACCGCCACGGACGCCCTGGCCGCCCTCACGATCATCGTGGCCACTGTCGACGACGATCGCTGAGACACGCCCGCCTGATTCTCCCTGCTCCCCCTGCGCGACGATGCCGATCTCGTGCCCGAGGATGACAGGCGGGCCGCTCTCCGCGCCTACGCTCAAAGCATGCTGATCGTCGAGAGACTGCTCCTCCTCCTGCTCAAGGACTCCGGCTCGCGGGAGGCCCGCGCCAGTTCAATGGCGCCGGTGGCGCTGCGCGCGGCGGTGCTCGTCGACCTCGTTCAGGCCGGAAGGGTCAGCATCAACGAGGACAAGAAGAAGAGGCTCCACATCATCGACCACTCCCCCACCGGCCACCCCGTCCTTGACGCCGCCCTGGCCGCACTGGCGGTCAAGGATGGCAGGCGTGTTGGCACGATCGTGCAGTGGCAAGGCCTGCGGGCCCTGGAGCTCGCCGCCGGTTCATTGACGGCCGCGGGGATCCTCGATGAGACCAAGGGCGGGCTCTTCAACTGGTTCACCCGCTATCCCACGCTCGACCCCGGCCCGGAGGCCGCGCTGCGGGCCCATCTCGAGGCTGTTGTCATGGGCGCGGCCCCTGCCGAAGAGGCGGACGGCGTCCTCCTCGGCGTCCTGCAGGCGATGAACGCGACGCGCATCGTCCTGCCCAAGGAGCACATCGGGCTGAGCGGGCGCGAGATCAAGCGGCGGATCAAGGAGATCGCCGAGGGAGACCCCGCCAGCACCGCCGTCAAGGCAGCCGTCGATGCGGCGAACGCCGCGGTGATCGCAGCCGTCACCGCGGCGGTCGCGGCAGCCGGGTGAGCCGTTTCCCGGCCCATTCTCGCTCCAGGGACTGACGAGCGCGCCACAATGGAGGCATGCTCATGCCGTACTCCCCTGCCGCCGAGCCGCTCACCCGCATGGCCGACGGGACCGTCAAGCAGATCAGCCCCTTCACCGGTACGGAGGTGTGGACCGTGCCCGGGCGCGGGAACCGGCCCATCTCCCACCCTGTCGCCGAGCGCCACCGGCTGGCGCCCGGAGAGCGCGAGCAGGCCTGCGCCTTCTGCTCGGGCCGGTACTTGGAGACGCCGCCGGAGAAGTCGCGCGTCGTCGTCGGCGCGGGCGGGGGCTATGAGCGGATCGACGGAGTTCCTGCCTCCGAGCTGTCCGCGACGACCGCGGAGTTCCGGCGCATCCCCAATCTCTTCGAGATCGTCTCCTTCGACTACTGGCGCGCCAACCATGGCTTCGAGATCCCCGACGCCGCCCGCGAGCGCATGGAGGCCTACCTCGCCGATCCGGTGGGGGCCGAGCACGCGTCGTCGATCGCCCGGGCCAAGCTGCGCGCCTCCGGGGCGGACCCGGCCGCCTGGGACGCCTGGGGGGACACGGAGCGCCGCGCCTACCTGGCCTCGTTCTTCGCCGGGGGGCACGACGTCATCGTGGGCCGGCGCCACTTCACCGACGACGCCGTGGACTCCTCCGGCCTGGCGGGCGCGGGAACGCTGAGCGTGGTGGAGCACCGCGCCTACATCCGCCTGGCCGTGGCCGCGATGCATGACCTGTACGAGGCGAACCGGTGGGTGCGCTATGTGGCGGTCTTCCAGAACTGGCTGCGCCCGGCGGGTGCTTCCTTCGACCACCTGCACAAGCAGCTCGTGGCGATCGACGAGCGCGGGGTCTCCGCCCAGCTGGAGCTGGAGAAGGTGCGGATGAACCCGAACCTGTACAACGAGATGGCCGTGGACTACGCCGCGTACCAGGGCCTCCTCGTGGCGTCGAATGAGCACGCGGTGGCCTTCGCCGGCTTCGGGCACCGCTACCCGACGCTGGAGGTGTACTCGACGTCGGCGATCTGCGAGCCGTGGCGGATGAGCCGCGAGGAGGTCGACGCCGTCGCCGACCTTCTCCACGCGCTGCACGCCGCGACGGGCGCGGAGGTGCCGAGCAATGAGGAGTGGCACCACAAGCCGATCGACGTCGACCAGCCCATGCCGTGGCATGTGACGCTGAAGTGGCGGGTCTCCACGCTGGCGGGCTTCGAGGGCGGCACGAAGATCTACCTCAACACCATCGACCCGTGGAACCTGCGCGATCGTGTGGTGGCACGCCTGGAGGACCTGCGGGCGGACCGCCTCATCGCCCCCATGGCGGTGGGCGACGAGTGCCCGACCACCCCCAACCGCCTCCTCTACAACCCCGTCCTGAGCAGGTGAGCGGAGCTCGGATTACAGACCCAGGGCTCCGCGCTCGTCGGAGCTGACCCAGCCCGAGCGCTGCTCCAGGGCCCGGAACCAGCGCGACAGGGCCGGCCAGAAGCTGATCTGGGGGGCCTCGCCGCCGGGGTAGGACTGGCGGCCGCCGTACTCGTAGGCCTGCACGGTGGTGAACAGGCGGATGTCGGAGCCGGTCGGCTCGGTGCCGCACAGGAACTGCCCGATGGACACGATCGAGGACAGCGGGGGCAGGTCCACGAGCGTCATGCCGCCCTCGCGGGAGGGGTGCATGCGTGTGGCGCGGGCGAGCATCGTGTCGACGACGTCGAAGGCAACGAGCACGCCCTGCGCCGCCATGGCCGCCTCGGCCTCATTCTCGGAGTGGGTGGCGATGGCGTGCCCGCGGTTGATGTGCTCGCCGATCCACTCGTCCCAGGCGTCGGTGGAGTTGCGCCGGTTGAGGGGGTAGAGCTCTGGGGCGCCCTCGCGGTGCAGCTCCCACCAGGCGGTGGCGAGGTCGAACAGGAGGGTGCCGGAGTCGTCGGAGACGACCTGCCCGGTGGTGGTGTCGACGAGCGCCGGGACGGTGGGCGGCGGGGTGTAGCCGGGGGTGGTGGCGTAGACCTCCGCCAGGGAGCGCGCGCCCAGGACGGGGTCGGTGCCGGGCTCGCCGTCGGCGCCGGTGAGCTCCCAGAAGCCGTCCTCGCCGCGGCCATAGCACATGGACAGCGGGATGGCCTCGGTCAGGCCCAGCAGGCGCCGGGCGATGAGGACCCTGCGCGACCAGGGGCACGACGGCGAGGCGATGAGCCGATAGCGGCCCGCCTCAACGGGTAGATCGTCGGAGGAGAAGCGGTGCGAGGTGGCGATGGCCATGAAGGACTCCCTGTGCTCTGTGCGCGTGCGATGGCACTGCGGGGGGCGGCGTTACCCCCGCAGGAACATGGTCCCCCAGTTAGCGAGCCTTGTCATGCGGTCCGCGCGGTGTTCGCAGCGCCCATCGGTGGCACTGCCCACGATCCGCCGCGCGGCCGCTCAGGCGAGGCGCGGGGCCATCTCCTCGACGAAGGCCAGCGCGTCACTGTCCTCCCAGGTGGGATCGGCCAGGAGCTCGCGGATGCGGTCGCAGGCGGAGCGCGCCTGCTCGCGCTCATCGAGCTCGATGAGCGAGCGGACCATGCGGGTCAGCGCCGTCGCCGCGGCCTGGCGGTCGTCCTTGGCCATGTACCCCTCGACGGCGGCCTCGCAGTACGGGACGACCTCGGAGTCGTGGCCGGCGCGCCCCAGGATGACGGCGTAGGCGTCGTGCCAGGCGCCGCGCTCCCAGGCCCGGTCCTTCCCCGAGAAGGACTCCACGAGCAGCTCGCGCGACTCCTCCATGAGGGCGCGCGCCGTATCGAGGCGCTCAGCGGCCTCGGCCGTGCTGGACGCGCCGACGGTCTCGCGGGCGGCCTCGCGCAAGGAGCGGGAGCGGTGGCGCTTGGACTCGTCAGTGTCGGTGCCGTGGAGGTCGGCGATCTGGCGATGCAGGTCGGCGGCGGTGGCATTGTCACCGAGATCAGAGGCGGCCGCCGCCGCGGTGGTCAGCTGCTCGATGGCCTTGTCCACACGGCCGTCGCGCACGAGGATCCGGGCCACGGCGGTGGCGTTGTCGACGGCGCCGCGCCCCTCCCCCATATCGGACTGCGCGGATGCGAGCAGGCCGCGGACGTACAGCTCGACGCCGGGGGCGTCGATGGAGCCCAGTTCGGACAGCGCCGTGGAGAAGGCCTCGGCGGCCTCGGCGGGACGGCCATCCTGGGCTAGGGCGCGGCCGAGCGAGACGGTGGCCAGGGGGCCGCTCACGGGCGCTTCGAGGGCGGCCAGCGCGTCGGCGGCCTGGCGCCGCTGCTCCAACGAGGCGGTGGTGGCGCCGTCGGTCGCCGTGCTCTCGGCGAGGATCGTGCGCGCTGCCACTGCGGCGAGCACGGGGGTGCGGTCGTGGCGGCGCAGGACGTCATCGGCCAGGTTGCCGGCGCGGTGGGGGAAGCCGGCCTCGTTGAGCCGCCGGGCCCGCAGGAGATCGAGGTCGTCGGCGGGGTGGTCACCGTGGAAGCCCTCAGGGACGGCGTCGAGGATCCATTCGAAGAGCGCGATGGCGGCGTCAGCGCCGTCGGGATCGGACAGGGCCGAGAGCACCTGGGCGAGGTCGGCGGCGGTGTTGCCCATCTGGACCAGGCGGCGGTACTCGGTGCCCTGGACGGAGCTGTCGCGCTTGCCGGCGCGCTCCAGGGCGCCCAGGCGCTCCAGGGAGTCCTGGACGAGCCCCCACAGGGCCTCCAGGTAGTGGTGGGCGCGCTCGGCCAGGGCCGCGGCGCGGACGGCGTCGATGCCCTCGCCCTCGGGCGCGTCGGCGGTGTCCGCCGCGAGCTCGTCGCGCAGGCTCAGGATGTCCAGGCGCAGGAAGCCGAGCTCGCCGTCACGCGCCCCGATGGAGGAGCGCATCCGGTGGCGCTCGCGGATCGCGCCCTGGTGATCGCGCAGGAGCCGCTTGGCATCGGCGCGCAGGAAGGCCGTCTCGATCTGCAGGTTGGCGGGGCCCGGCCAGTCCGCCTCCAGCACACCACCAGCGGCCACGCGGTCGGCGACAACGAACCCGTCCAGGTCCGCGCCGAGCCTTGCCAGCGAGCGCGAGTAGCGCAGGACGGCGTCCTTGGGTCCGTAAACCGGCATGACGTGCTTGATCTCGAGCTCGGGGTAGGGGCCCTCGAGGTCGGGGGCGGAGGTGTCCTCCATGATCGGCTCGGGCTTGCTGCGGCTCCCGGCGCCCGGAGGGGTGGCGGGAACGAGCGGCTTGGACCCCGACGGCGGGGCCGCGGCGGCGGGCGCGCTCTGGGCGCTGGCGGCATCCGGGGTCCCGGGGCCGCTCGGCGCATGGGGGGCGCTGGCGGCGCCCGCTCCGGAGGCCGCGGTCGGCACGGGTTGTGCCGCCTGGGTCGGGGCGTAGGCCTGGGTCGGGGCGTAGGCCTGGGCCGGGGACGCGGGGGCGGGCGGCACCGGGATCGGGCCGGTCACCGGCGTGCCCGCGGAGAGCGCCTGGGCGGGGACG
>ERZ773050.420-NODE-420-length-24674-cov-8.404038_pt1 | contig 24674 bp, 16 predicted proteins | sample MGYA00580632_ERZ773050 | MGnify/ENA primary metagenome ERZ773050 (study PRJEB29015, sample SAMEA2738123) | human oral metagenome | biome: human oral; feature: human-associated habitat; material: saliva | place: China | collected 2166 ... | reverse complement strand
ATCAACCCTCGACGGTTTTCAAGACCGTTGCATTAAACCGCTCTGCCACGCTTCCGTCTCTTGAAGCGGGAATAATAATAAAATTTGTCGGGTTTGCCAAGCGAAATTTTAAGGTGAATATTTAGTTTTTTGTTTTTACTTGGTTTGTTCTTTGCGCATGAACACCCATTCGGACTCATTGGACGCTGCTGCGTTAAATGCGTAGCCTTCGTAATCGAAGTTTTTCAGCATTTCCGAGTCGGCGATATTGTGTTCTGCCGCATAGCGCACCATCAGTCCGCGCGCGCGTTTTGCGTAGAAGCTGATGATTTTGTATTTGCCGTTTTTTTCGTCTTTGAAAACGGGAGTAATCAAGCGGGCTTTGAGTTTTTGGGTGTTGATGGATTTGAAATATTCTTGCGAAGCGAGGTTAACCAAGGTGTCGCTACCGGCTTGAGCAAGGGTGTCGTTTAGCAGGTTAGTAATGGTGTCGCCCCAAAATTCGTACAGATTCTTGCCGCGCGTGTTGGCAAACGCCGTTCCCATTTCCAGGCGGTAGGGCTGCATCAAATCCAGTGGGCGTAGGACGCCGTAGAGACCGGAAAGCAGGCGGACGTGTTGTTGCAGATATTGGATTTGTTCAGGTTTTAACGTGTCTGCAGCGATGCCTTCGTAAACGTCGCCGTTGAACATAAAGACTGCCTGTTTTGCGTTGTCGAGGGTAAACGGCGTATGCCATTCGGCGTTGCGCTCGGCGTTTAAGAGGGCGATTTTGTCAGAGACATGCATCAGCTCGGCGATTTGCTGTGGGGCGAGTTCACGCAGTTGGCGCATCAGGATTTCGGCTTCCGCCAAGAGGTCGGGTTGGGTAAATTCTTTGACGGGCGCGGGGTCTTTTTCATTGAGGTTTTTGGCGGGAGATAGAACGAAAAACATGATTGGCTCGGAGATGTGATAAACAGCGGCATTGTAGGTTTAAAATGTTTTATGGGCAAGTTTGATAAGTGAAGTAAATACCGTTATAGCAAAAGCTGTTTGAATAGAATTAAAAAGGTCGTCTGAAACTTTTCAGACGACCTTTGATATTTATAAACAGATTTATTGGGTGCTGACAATCCGGTTGATCTGCCATTCAAGAAACGGCGTATATGCCGAGGCGCGGCGGATAATGGCTTGGTCTTCGCTGTCCGGCGTGCTTGGGCGGCTTTCGGCGGTTTGGATGTTTTGGTTGTCCCATTTGTGGAATGCTTTGCTGTGTTGGTGATAGAAACCGCGTTCGGTGATGATGACTTCGGGGTTGTAGCCGTAGCCGCACCATGCGGAATCGGGTTGCGGGGCGGTGAGGTTGCAACCGGTTTGGTAGTAACGCGCTTCGGACAGGCTTAAATTGTAGAGGGTCGGCAGGATGTCTTTGTGCGAACCTGCACGTTCGGGATGGTATTCGGCGCTGCTGCGGTAGGCTTGCGGAACGTACAGATAGAAGGGGACGCTGTGTCCGAGTGCGACATCGGCGGATTCGGGATAGCCGATAGCGCGCATATTGTGGTCGCCGGTAGCGGCGATAATGGTGTCGGGCGCGATGGTTTTTACTTTGCCGATAAAGCGTCCGAGTTGGTCGTTGCTGTATCGGAAGGTGTTGAAAATTTCATTCAACTCTTTACCTGAGGCGAGATTGGCAAGGCGTTTTTGCTCTTGTTCTTCCAAACGGAAGTTTTTGAGCTGGTGCGGTGCGGGCAGGTGGTAGGGCGGATGGTTGGTCACGGACATCATCATGATGAATACGGGCGTGCCGCTTTTTTCGGCGCGCGCGAGTTCTTCTTCGGCATAACGGAACATGAATTCGTCGGGTACGCCCCATGTGCCGGATTTTGCTTCGGGATAGCGGGTTTTGAGGGTGTTTTCATCGATGATTTCATTGACGCCCAAGTGCCGCAGGAAGGTGTCGAAATCGCGCCAGCCGCCGTTGCCCGCAGTAATATAGACGACGTGGTAGCCGGCATCGAGATAGGGTTTGAACATATTGCCGGGGAAGGTTTTGTTTTTGGCAAGGGATTGGCTGAGGTTGAGACGCGGGCTGCGGACGAAGAAGCGGTGCAGGGAGTCGCTGGTACCGTCGCCCTCGGAAACGAATTTACGGTATACCCAGTCTTGCTGCCAATGATTGCCCAGTTCTCCCAAGAGATCCCGTTCGGAATTGTCCATATTCAAGAGGTGTGCGCTCATGCTTTCCATGACAGTGAAAACGACGTTGGGACGGTGTTTTTCAACAGCGGGATTGGGGGCGGTTTGAACAAAGAGTTGCGTCAAGTCGGCATCGGTTTTTTTATCGAGCAGGGTGCTTATGAGCCGGCTACCGTCTTCGTCAGATACGGCATAGAAGTTGTTGCTATTGCGGTATTCGTTGACTGCCCAGCTTAGGGAGGTCAGGGCATTCGGGACGAGTTTGTTGATTTGGGGTGCGGCGGAAATCTGCATGGCGGTCTGGCGTAGAGGGAATTTGCCGAACGAACCGCGTATGCCTGCGGCAAGCGCAAGAGTGGGCAAGAGGATGGCGGCAATCCAAGCGGTTTTTCCCCATGAGATCGTCTGAAAGCGGGTGCTGCGGCGGATGAGGCTGAACATTTTACCCAAAACGAAAGCTGCGGCAATCAAGGCTGCCAGACAGGAAATAACGGGATAGTCCGACCAGACGGTTTTCAGGACAGCGCTGGTGTCTTCTTCTGCCAGCCCGAAGACGAAGACGTCAAATTGACGGTCGTACACGCTGAAATAGAACCAGTTGCCCAGTGCGGCGGCAAAGGCAGTCAGGGAAAGGATTGTTGCGATGGTAGGCAGGAGGCGGAGAGTAAAGGCGGCAGTTTTCTGCGTAGCCAGTCCGAACAGCCCGATCAGGAAGGGGAAAGCGGCGGCAACGGAAGCGATTTTAATGTCGAACAGCAGCCCTTTGACAAACAAAGCCGCCAAATCGCTCGCATAACGGTTGCGGATGTCGTCTGAAACAAAATGGTGCAGCATGAAGAAACGTTCAACGGAAAAAAACGGCGACGATAGATACCCATAAAATCAGGCAGGTGAGGAGGGTTTTTCGGTAGGCAGCAAGGCGGGTAATCATGATTGGCGAGTAAGACGGGTTGGATGTATAAGTTATATCAAATTGGGTAAGGCGTGATTTTATGGTTTGGCGGTGCAACTTTCAAGATATGGCGAAAGATTATCGGGAATGAAGGGGCAGACGATACTTTATCCAACATTTCTACGCTACTTTCATTTGCGCAGAAAGGGTTGCGCCGCTGTATGGGTATAGTGGATTAACTTTAAACCAGTACGGCGTTGCCTCGCCTTGCCGTACTATTTGTACTGTCTGCGGCTTCGTCGCCTTGTCCTGATTTAAATTTAATCCACTATAATGGGTAACAACGATATTGCACGTCGTCTGAAATCCGGTCGGCTCGCAGTTTGGGCGAAACCGTGAAAAAAGTTGCCGCGCTGCCTCCGCCATTCCCGCCGCGGCCTGTCCTCGCTTAGGCGGGGGCGGGAATGACGGCAGACGTTGCGGCTGGTTTTTCAGACGACCTTCTCTCTCGCATATTTCAACAGGCCGTCTGAAAAGCGGAACCGTAGGCTGGTTTCAGTTTTCCGTGGGCAAAGCCCACGCTACACGTCGTCTGAAATCCGATTGGTGTTTCCTACGGTTGTAGTCCGTCTCAGCGTTCTTCAATCTCCACAAACGCCAAGTCTTCAGGGCCGGTGTAGTTTGCGCTCGGACGGATGATTTTGCCGTCTTTGCGCTGCTCGAGGACGTGTGCCGCCCAGCCGGTGGAGCGCGAAATCACGAAGAGCGGCGTGAACATGGCGGTCGGTACGCCGAGTTTTTGGTAGGACACGGCGGAGAACCAGTCTAAGTTCGGGAACATTTTTTTCTCTTCCCACATCACGCTTTCCAAGCGTTCGGCGATGTCGAAGAGGCGCATATCGCCCGCTTCCCGGCTCAAACCGCGCGCTACTTCTTTAATCACGACGTTGCGCGGGTCGGAAATGGTGTAAACCGGATGGCCGAACCCGATAACGATTTCTTTGCGGGCGATGCGTTCGCGGATGTCGGCTTCGGCTTCGTCGGCGTTGCGGTAGCGTTTTTGGATGTCGTAGGCAACTTCGTTCGCGCCGCCGTGTTTCGGACCTTTGAGCGCGCCGATGGCACCGGTGATGCAGGAATACATGTCCGAACCCGTACCGGCAATCACGCGGGCGGTGAAGGTGGAGGCGTTGAACTCGTGTTCCGCATACAGAATCAGCGAAACATGCATGGCTTTAACCTGCGATTCGGTCGGGCGTTTGCCGTGCAACAGGTGCAGGAAGTGGCCGCCGATGGTGTCTTCTTTGCTTTCAACGTCGATGCGTTTGCCGTTGTGCGAATATTGATACCAGTAGAGCAGGATGCTGCCGAGGCTGGCGATGAGTTTGTCCGCAATGTCACGCGCTTCGCTGTTGGGGTGGCTTTCGCGTTCGGGGTGAACACAACCGAGCATGGACACGCCAGTACGCATCACGTCCATCGGGTGCGTGTGCGCAGGCAGGGCTTCCAAAACTTTAATCACGCGGATAGGCAGGCCGCGCATGGATTTGAGCTTGGCTTTATAGGCGGCGAGTTCAAATTTGTTAGGCAGATGACCATGAATCAGCAGGTGAGCGACTTCTTCAAACTCGCACTTCTGCGCCAAATCGAGGATGTCGTAACCGCGGTAGCTCAAATCGTTGCCGGTGCGGCCGACGGTACACAGCGCGGTATTGCCCGCCGCCACGCCGGAGAGGGCGACGGATTTTTTCGGTTTGAAAGTCGGGGTTTCTTTAGTTGCAGTCATGGTATTTCTCCTTTGTGTTTTTATGGGATTTTGGTTTTTCAGACGACCTATTCAAGGTTGAGGGTCGTCTGAAAACGGTTTTTACTTCTGAAACAATTTATCCAGCTTCTGCTCGAAGTCGTGGTAATTCAAATGTTCGTAAAGCTCGGCGCGGGTCTGCATGGTATCGACCACCGCCGCCTGCGTGCCGTCGCGCATAATCGCCTCATAAACATTCAGCGCGGCCTTACTCGCGGCGCGGAACGACGAGAGCGGATACAGCACCAGCGACACGCCGTTGTCCGCCAGCTCGCGCTGCGTATAAAGCGGCGTCGCACCAAATTCGGTAATGTTTGCCAACACGGGCACTTTCACCGCGTCCGCAAATTGCCGGTACATCGCCAAATCCGTCATCGCTTCGGGGAAAATCATGTCCGCGCCCGCTTCCACGCAAGCCTGCGCCCGCTCGATGGCGGCATCCAAACCTTCCACCGCCAGCGCGTCCGTCCGCGCCATAATCACAAAATTCTCATCCACGCGCGCATCCACGGCGGCTTTAATGCGGTCAACCATTTCATCTTTAGAAACAATGGCTTTATTCGGGCGATGCCCGCAACGCTTCTGCGCCACCTGGTCTTCGATATGCACCGCCGCCACGCCCGCACGCTCGAAGTTGCGAATCGTGCGCGCGATATTGAACGCCCCGCCCCAGCCGACATCGATGTCCACCAGCAAAGGCGTATCCACGTTGTCCGTAATCCGCCGCGCATCAATCAGCACATCCTCCATCGTAGTAATGCCCAAATCCGGAATCCCGCACGAACAGGCCGCCACGCCGCCGCCCGACAGATACACCGCCTTAAAACCGCTCTGCGTCGCCAGCCGCGCAAAATAAGCATTCACACAGCCGACCACGGCAAGAGGATTCGACTCCTTCACAGCTTGGCGGAAACGGGCACCGGCAGAAAGTTGGCTCATGGTATTTCTCCTTTGTAGATTAGATTTTTTTCAGTATCGACTCAGCGGCTCGGTTTCTGCGAAACCCGAAACGAACCGTTCAAAAAGAAACAATGGTTTCAAAACCATTTTCAGACGACATTTCAAAACCCAAACCCATCAGGTCGTCTAAAAATCAAAATCAATAAAAACAATCAGTTAATAAATTCAATACATACAATTCGGCTGAAGCGGAGGTCTAAAATATTTTTTAATTATTTTAATATTCGGAAGGAAATACAGTGGGAGATATGAAGTTTCAAAACCCGAACCGACCGCAGAAATACGGGAAACCAAATTCGGGCAAAGAGCCGTCAGACCGCCGCGACTGCCCAAAAGCAGACGACGACGGGTGCGGCAGAGATAGAAGACAATCTATAACAAGACGGAGAAGTTTGGTACAGATTCATGATAGGGTTCCTTTGTAGTGCGATGTAGTTTTTATTGGTAAGGGCAAATTTAAAAAATAATTTTCAGGCTGTCAAACACTTTTTCTCAAATATTTTAAAAAAATTCAATTATTAATGAACAATACTTCAGAAACAAAACCTAAAATCCCCACCTTAAAACACCCAAAATCCTTACTATACAAAGCCTGTATCACCTCCAACCAATCAGAACAATTTTAAACAATACTTCTTAAAATCAAATATAATTAATTCATTTTTCAGGAATTTTTGTTTAACCGCAAAAAACAGCATCCAAACCACCCAATTTTGCACCCACGCCCTTTTCAGACGACCAAAATTTAAATAACATTATGATTTACCAATAAAAATAATCCAATTTAAAAATGTAGTCGTGTGTAGTTTTAGATATAAAAAGGTCGTCTGAAAATCGTAACCCTATGATTTCAGACGACCTCTCCACACCCAGCCGTAGCGTGGGCTTCGCCCACGAAAAATAACGCTATTTATCACCCGACTCGGAAACCAAGCCATCAATCCCGTGGGCAAAGCCCACGCTACAATCCGAAGCAGGCATCGCAACACCCTACCTGCCGCCTCGTTGGATTTGCCTATCAGGAAAAGCTGTTTGTTTAGCTTAGATTCACTTTACTCCACCATAAAAATTAAAAAAGGTCGTCTGAAACCCATAATCACATGGTTTCAGACGACTTTTTCACACATTCCCAGTACGCGTTACGACGCTGTCTGATGCCGCTTCAGGCGCATGGCGAAAAACACCATTACCGCGCCCAACACCAGCGCGCTGCCCATCGCCAGATGGATACCGTCGAGCATGGCTTGTTGCGGCGAGGCTGCTGAAGACAGTTTCTCGCCGATATTGGTTGCACCGACGAAAAATGCCGCGCCGACCGCGCCGGCAATCGGGTTGATGGTGGTCAGAATCGCCGCACCGTGGGGGTTGAGTTTTTTCGGCAGCGCGTTCAAGCCGTGGGTTTCGCCCGTTACGCAGGCGGAGACGGACACCGCCATCAGCGTGAACATGGCGGTCAGCATCATAACTTGCGTGTCAATCCGCAAAAACAGCCACAACACCGCCAGCGACACCGTCAACATCACCGTGGCGGGCAACACGACGAACCGTCCGCCCTTCTTGTCCAGCAGTTTGCCGAACAAAGGCGCGGCAACCGCTTGGGCGATACTCGCGGGCATCAGAATCAGCCCCGTCGCCGTACCAGTCAGCATCAGCACCTGCTGCGTGTACATCGGCATCATCAGTTCCAAACCTAAAAATAGGAACACTGCACCCGCCAAAATCACGACGCAGTGGCAGAACTGCTTATATTCAAACGCCCGAAGGTTCAGCAGCGGCGTCGCCAAGCGGGACTGGCGGTATGCAAACCAGCCCACCAACGCGACGGAAGCGGCAAACAGCAGGATAAATTCCGCCAGCGGCAGATGGGCGAAATTACTGCTCGCATACACCAGCCCGCCGAAGCCCGCAATCGACAGAACGGCCGACAAAATATCAATTTTCGGACGGCTGATGTTGCTCAAATTGACCGTCAGATACTTGCCCACCAACACCATCGCCGTCAGCATAAACGGCGCGGTAAAGCCGAACAGCACGCGCCAGTGCGTGTGGTCGATGATGATGCCCGACAGCGTCGGTCCCATCGCGGGCGCGGCGGTGAACATCATGGTAATCACGCCCATCGCTGTCCCGCGTTTGTTCGGCGGGTAAATCGATAAAATGCCGTTAAACAGAAGCGGCACGAAAAACGCGGCAGACACCGCCTGCACCATCCGCCCCACGACCAAAATCCCGAAAGTCGGCGCAAACGCGCAAATCAGCGAACCCGCCAGAAACGTCGCCTGCGTAAACAACACCATCTTGCGCGTTTCAAACCATTGGATCACGCCCGCCGTAATCGGCGTGAACGCCCCCATTACCAGCAAAAAGCCCGTCGTCAGCCATTGGACGGTGGTCTTGTCGACACCGAAATCCTTCATAATCGGCGTGAGCGCAACATTTAAAAGCGTGTCGTTGAGATAGCCGAAAAACGCGCCGATAAACAGCGTTGCCACAATGGTTTTAGAAGGGAAATCGGGATTGTCGGCGTGGTATTCGTGAGCCGTATCGTCTGTGTCAATATCGGAAGCGTGCATAACATCATATTGAAATATTTGAGGAATGCGGATTTTAACATGGATATGCAAAAGGCCGTCTGAAACCCGATACCGGATTTTCAGACGACCTTTGAAGCTTGATACTTATTGAGACCTCTACAAAATTCACCTAAATTCCTACCCCGAACATTTAATGCACCGAGGTTATCTGAAACTACAACGCGACAATAAAAATTATTGGGCATACCTCCGATGAGTAGGAGCAGTTATTCAGGGTAGCAGGCCTCCTGCTGAGAAATGTCAGCCTCAAGATAAGTAATAAGTTTATTCGCCACAAATCCTGTCCGAACCTGTTTTCGACAGGCATTTTTTATTTTAAAACAGCAGGTTGCTTTTCAGTAAGGTATTTCCAATAGCGCTGCGGCATTTGTTGGCGGTGCAACTTGGGATTGCGTCGGGATGGAATATTGCTGCTATTGAAATAGTCCTGCCAAAGGGCTTGGTAACTGCGTTCGTTTGGGGCATACGATGTTTGAATGCGGTCGGCTTCAAGCCCATTGATTGCGTGCAGACCGTTTGGGTCGCTTAAGATGCCGTAATGGCGCTGCATATCGAATATCGCCCATTGCTGTTGCGGATAACGGTTGCGGAAATGGCATGTAATCAAGGGCAACACGTCGTATTGAGGTTCGATACGCGCGAGATACAGTCCGTCTGTCAGCTCTTCAAAACGGACAAACGCTTCCATCCGGTGTTTTTCATGTCCGACGGTTTTAACCCATTGCGCCCATTGCATCACATCAAAAAGACCGTAATCGCAGAGCACGTCTTTGCGCATCGGGCGGGCAAGCATCAGGCGGACGATGCGCAGAAAAGTGTCGGGCATCTCAGGTAGGGCGATTAAAAAACCATACAGCAGTTTGACCATACCGCTACGCCCGATTTGCTGTTCGAGCCTTTTGAAAACGCGCTGGGCGCGTTCGGGGGAGGTAGTAACGGTTTCGCCGCGGCTGAATAAATCCGTATCCTGAGCATCATGGGTAATATGCACGTTTTCAGGAGCGTATTTGCAGGCGTAAACATGAAACACGGTGCTCAGCAGTCCGTCGAAGCTGCCGTCGTAGTGCAAAGTGATTTGCATAATGTGGACCTTTTCGCTATCAGCCGAACAAATCGCTTTGCACGGCATCGCTTTGGCTGAATTTGGAGCGTGTGTTTTGTAAAAGCAGGCCGCGTAGTTGCGGGCTGTCGATTAGGTCGGCGTAGCGGTTGGGTCCGGGCAGGGTGATGAAATAGCGCGCGCGGTTTAACGCCACGCCCATTTTGCTCAGCTGTGCCATAGTAATTATGCGGAATCGGCGCGCCTGTACGATTTTGCGGGCGGACTTCACGCCGATGCCGGGTACGCGCAAGATGATTTCAAGCGGCGCGTGTTGCAGCGGCACGGGAAACCATTCGCGGTGGCGCAGCGCCCAAGCGAGCTTGGGGTCGAAATCCAAGTCGAGGAAAGGTTGCTGTTCGTCTAAGATTTCATGATCGGAAAAGCCGTAAAAACGCATCAGCCAATCTGCCTGATAGAGCCGGTTTTCGCGCCGCAGCGGCACTTGTGTCGATAAAGGCGGCAGGCGTTTGTCTTCCAATACCGGTACATAGCCCGAGTAATACACGCGTTTGAGACCGTAATGGCGGTAAAACCCGCCTGCGGCGCGGATGATTTGACGGTCGGTTTCGCCTGCCGCGCCGATAATAAACTGCGTGCTTTGTCCGGCAGGAGCGAACTTGGGCGTGGATTTGATGGTTTTTCGGCTGTCGGCAAAGGAAACGATTTCGTTGCGGACAAACGCCATAGGTTGCGTCATATCGCTGTGGTTTTTTTCGGGGGCGAGCAGCTTGAGGCCGGAAACGGTGGGGATTTCCATGTTGACGCTGAGGCGGTCGGCATACAGCCCGGCTTCGTGCAGGATTTCGGCAGACGCTTTCGGAATGGTTTTGAGGTGGATGTAGCCGTTAAATCGATGTTCTTCGCGCAGTTTTTTGGCAATCCGTACTAAGCGTTCCATGGTGTAGTCAGCGTTTTTGAAGATGCCGGAACTCAAAAACAGCCCTTCGATATAGTTGCGGCGGTAAAAGCTCATGGTCAAATCCACCACTTCATCGACCGTAAACGCCGCGCGCGGGATGTCGTTGCTGCGGCGGGAAGCGCAATAAGCGCAGTCGTAGATGCAATGGTTGGTCAGCAGGATTTTCAGCAGCGATATGCAGCGGCCGTCTTCAGTGAAACTGTGGCAGATGCCCGAACGCGAAGAGTTGCCCAAGCCCTGCCCGTCGTTGCCGCGCGAACCGCCGCTCGACGAGCAGGAAACATCATATTTGGCGGCGTCGGCTAAAATTTCGAGTTTGCGGCTGATTTTTTGATAGTCCATAGCTTATCTGTTATTAGAGAAAGTTAAGTTTTTTATTATAGTTTTAAGATTTTATTTAGTCAGCTAAATTTTTCCTTAGTTTGAAGGATGATTCAGACAGACATGATGCCTGTCTAAGCTTTTATGAAGGTTCGTAACGCGACAGAATGCTACGTTTCGGATTGAAAGCAAAATGCAAGATATTCGGGTTAAGCCGGAATATGACGAAAACGCGCCGATAAACAGTGTCGCCACAATGGTTTTAGAAGGGAAATCGGGATTGTCGGCGTGGTATTCGTGAGCCGTATCGTCTGTGTCAATATCGGAAGCGTGCATAACATCATATTGAAATATTTGAGGAATATGGATTTTAGTATGAATATGCAAAAGGTCGTCTGAAACCCGATACCGGATTTTCAGACGACCTTTGAAGCTTAATAATTATTGTCCCGAATGCCGTTTTACCAGCTTCGTCCAGTTGATATAGCCGTAAACCGAATTGCACAAATACATGACGTACATCAGCAAAAGCGGCAGGCTCGTTTCTCCGTTTTTGAACCATGCCACTGCCCACAGCGAAATCGTCAGGATATTGACCACAATCCACAATGCCCATTGCTCGCGATAGCGCAGAATCATCAAAACCTGAGCCACAATCGACACGACGACCGTTACGCCGTCGAGGGTCGGCAACGCGCTGCCTAAGTGGTGCAGCCATTCGATGTAGACCGACGTTCCGACGACAGATGCGGCAACCACCAGCAGCCACTGCCTAACCGTCAACGCCTTCGCCTTTACTTCCTCCGTTTCCGCCGTTTCGCCCAAAGCCATATGTTTGCGCCACATAGCGAAACCGACAAACTGGACAGGCACATACACCAATAAATTCAGCATCATCTCGCCGTAGAGCTTAAACGTATAGGAAACATAAGCATACAGCGATACGGAAATCAGCCCGAACAAATAATTGCTGATTTTGCCCTTACCGACGAAGACGACGCACAAAATGCCCGTTACCGCCGCAACGCTCGCCAGCCATGAGTCGGGATTGAAGACGAACACGACCGCCTGTATCCCCAAAAACATCAGCAGCCACACTGCTTCGAAATGCGTCCAACCGCCGAACAATTCGCGTTTCCACCAGGCCAATGACATGATTTTTCGCTCTTTTTTCTTTATAAATACTTGATGCGGGATGCCTCTCAAACCAAAAGAATCCATCCCATATTGCATACATTTTACATTATGCGTAAGTTTCAATTTGCACGCAATAAAACAATTACTAAAGTTATATATCTAATTAAAACTGTTGCCCAAGGAATACAGTGAATCCGAAGAAAACAAGTCTTTCCGCCTACCAATATGCTTTCAACTATCTGATTTGTTAACAGAATTCCCATAACAACCATAAAGAAACGAAATCTCAGCGTGTACGACCTGCCCGTAGATAAAGCCTCCTTAACGCGATGCCCTAATCTTGACCGTTATCCGCGCCCATTTTAAAATGAATTTACGAATCGTTTTTATTTTCACGCAATCAGGAGAAAATTCATGGCAAAAAAAGTCAGTATTTTAGTAGGCAGCCTGCGTAAAGGCTCGTTCGCACGCAAAGTGGCGCAAAACGTCATCCCCATGTTCCCCGAAGGCTACGAAGCCGAAATCGTCGAAATCGGCGGTTTGCCGCTCTACAATTTCGACTACGACGACCCCGCCGAAACCGACTTCCCCACGCCCGAAAGCTATACCGCCTTCCGCGAAACCATCAAAGCCTCCGACGGCGTATTGTTCGTTACCTCCGAAAACAATCGCACCATCCCAGCCTGTCTGAAAAACGCGGTAGACATCGGCTCCAAACCCAACGCCGACGTCGCATGGAAAAACACGCCCGCAGGCATCATCAGCCATTCCGTCGGCAAAATGGGCGGTTACAGTTCGCAAAAAAACCTGCGCCTCGCCTTGTCCTACTTCAATATGCCGCTGACCGGGCAGCCCGAAGTCTTCCTCGGCAACTCCCCTACCCTGTTTGACGATAACGGCAAACTCATCGAATCGGCACGCAGCTTCGTCCAAGGCTATATCGACCAACTCGTCGCCCTGATCGAGAAAAATCCTAAATAAGCCGTCATCTATTCCGTCAAAGCATTTCCATAAAAAAGGTCGTCTGAAAACCTATGCCGAAGGTTTTCAGACGACCTTTCTATCCCACCGCTTTACGCGATTTCTTTCTTGCTCAACGTCAGACCTGTCCAACCGAACAGCAGCGTCAAAATCAGGCTCAAATAGCAGAAGAAGGCATAAGGCAGGTATTCCCAAACGGGTACGCCGAGTGCGTGGCTGATGAATACGCCGCAGACGCTCCACGGAACGAGAGGGTTGATGACGGTACCCGCATCCTCAAGCGTGCGCGAAAGGTTGCGCGAATGCAGACCGAGCTTGTCGTACACGGGTTTGAAGGTTTCGCCGGAAAGCAAAATACTCAAATATTGTTCGCCGATGAGGAAATTGACGCCGACCGACGTGGCGGCAACGCTGAAGGTGGCACGTCCGGCGGTAGTCAGGAACGCGCGGATGGCGTCCAGCAGCGACGGAATCACGCCGAGCGTAAACAATAATCCGCCCAAACTCATGCCGAGAATCACGATGGTTTGCGTGAAGAACATGCTTTCCAAACCGCCGCGTGAAATGAGTTTGGCGATGTCTTGAAACGCTTCGCCTTCGAGTTTGTAGCCGCCGTAAAACCATGTGCCGAGCTGGTTCAAGTCGGGCGTGCTGTGGAAATAAGTTACCGCAAGCGCGGCGAGGATGGTGAAGAGCATGGCGACGACGGCGTTGATGCGCAACAGCGCCAGCACGACCAACAGCGCAAACGGAATCAGCGAATAGCCGTGCACCAAGCCCGTCGCTTCAAGCTGGCTGCGGAAGGATTCGACGCTGTTCAAATCGTGGGCGGCAACATTGGGCAAGAGCCACAGCATCAATGCCGCGCTGATGAGCCACGCGGGAATGGTGGTGTACATCATGTTTTTGATGTGTTCGAACAAATCAATGCCGACGATGGAAGCGGAAATGCCCGTGGTATCGGAGAGCGGGGACATTTTGTCGCCGAAGAACGCACCGGAAACAATCGCGCCAGCCGTCATCGCCAAATCGGCATGAAACGCCGCCGCCATGCCCATAAAGGCAACGCCGACGGTGGCGCAAGTGGTCAAGCTGCTGCCGATGGACACGCCGATGACGGAACAGAGCGCAAACGCGGAGAAATAGAAATAAGTGGGGGAAATCAGCCCGAAACCGTAATACATCAGCGTCGGAATCGCGCCGCTCATCATCAGCGCGCTGACCATCAGTCCGATGAAGAAAAACAGGTAAATTGCGCCCATGCCCTGCCCCACCGCACCGACCATACCTTTTTGCATATCGTTATATTTCAACCCGCGCGCGAGGCCGTAGAGGATGAGGACGGTAATGGCGGCGATGATGGACATATGGGGCAGCCAGCCCAGCGAAATGATGGTATAACCCATCGCTCCGATTAACGCCGCAACGACGGCAAGCGCCTCTTTGCGCGGCATATTGAGCAGTGATTTGAATGCAAACATATTGCTTTGCCTGTTTTGTGTCTATTTAACGAAGTTTAGCACACGGGGTCGTCTGAAAAACCGCTTTTCAGACGACCCCGTGATTTTTTATGAATGTGGCAACGGATTTTTATTAAAACAATATAATCTAAAAATAGATTTTTTAGAAAAAATATCTATTTTTTAATATTTAAGAAATATTATGGCTTTTTATGCCATAAATAACCACATCGTTTATCATGTAAAAATACGGCCCGAATTTCGTTTTATTCCGCTTCGCACTGTTTCAAGTTAAACCTTGCCGCAGACGCTTCGCGTTTGTAATCTGTTTCGTTGATGTAGTTTGGCCGATAATCCCGCAGCCATTCGGACAATGAGGCAAGCGTTTTGCGGCAGACCGCTTTATCTCCGGCATTTTTAAAGCTGACTGCCAAATCATTCAAACCCCGCATCCAGTCGGTCAGGTAGAGGAATCTGCCGCATTGGTTTAGATATTGCCGCTTGAGGTTTGCCGCCTCTCGGAAACGTTTGTCCCGATAGGCAGCCTGGAAACGCCGCTCCGCCGCCTCTGCATATTTCGGTGCACAGGCCGTCGGCATTTTGTCATAAACCCTGTCGAAAAAAGCGTTATGCCCGCAATAGCTTTGACAGGCTTCTCGGGCGGATTCAGGGACATCCAAACGCACGCTGTCGCGCTTGAAACTGAAATGCACGACACAGCCCTCCCCATCGCTGGCAATACGGTTTCTAACAATACCTTCGTAATCGCACACATTGCCGTTTGGATTGACGGTACTGACGGAAAAACTGCTGCCCTCAAGTGTCAACACCCCGCTACTGAGTCGGTCGTCGGCAATGACGTAGTTTTGTGCGGCAGCATGCAGGGATAACACGGCGGGAAGTAAAAAGATTAAGGATTTCATCAATACGGACTCCCCAGAATTGACGGTTTCAGGCATTCGGCAAAGCTTTCACGCCCGAAATGGATTCATTTAGAAAATACCCTCACTTCTCTTTTCACCCAAGCAGGAAGGACGGCAGGAGCTTCTATGGTTTGAATTGGCTATATTTCCGTAAAAAGGTCGTCTGAAAACTTTCAGACGACCTTTGGGTTTTATTTGCAGGTTTTCATGTTCAGGCTGCCGTAGCGTCCGACGATGTTGCGGATTTCCTGTGCGTCTTTTTCATCGACCGACATGAAGATAATGGTCATGCGGGAAACGCTGAGGGTGTTGTTGGAAGCGTTGCCTTTGTCGTCTTGTTCGACAATGCGCGCACCACCGAAGCCTGCTGCGGACAGGCGCGAGATGAGGACTTGGGCGGAGGAGCGGCTTTTCATCACACCGAGGCTGATTTCGCCGTTGTAGAGCGTGCCGTTGAAGCCTTTGTTGCCGAGCGCTTCAAGGCGGTTCATGGCTTCGCTGTCGGCAGGCAGCAGGACGCGGAAGGTTTTGGCGGCTTGGTCTTTTGCTGCGCCGCGTTTTTCTACGGTGCGGCTGGCGGCGTGCGGCCAACGGGTCAGCAGGCCTTTGATGCGGTGGTAGTCGTCTTCGTCCAGGGTAACGCTGGCGTTGGACGTGCATTGGTGGGCGGCGGCTGCGTTTTTGGCTGCGGGATTTTCGTTGGTTGCAGTAGTCGGGGTGGGGTTTCCTGCCGCTGCGGCTTTTTCTTTTTCGCGGCGGGCTTTTTCTTCACGTTCTTTTTTTTCTTTTTCGCGACGTGCCAATTCCTCTTCTTCTTTTTTCTTGCGTTCGGCTATGGCTTCTTCGGATTCAGGCTCGGGCAGGTCGGCTTGAGTTTCGTCGGTTTGCAGCCAGTCGGGTTGCGCGTTGTCGGCAGGCGCGGGGGCTTGCTGCGGGCGCAGGGATTCGGGTTGGGCAAGTTCGTGGGCGCCGCCTTCTACGGGCGCGGCGGTGTTGGGGGATTTGGCGTTGTTGAGGCGGTGCGTAATCATGCCGCCGAAGACGATGATGTTGAGTGCCACGAGGGCGGCGAAAAGCCATTTCATGAGTTGTTTTCCTTTTTTGTGTTCGGGTGCCGTTGTGGTGTGCGGACGATTTTGTGTTGTTATTTTGTGGCGGATCGGCTGTAAAGCCAACCGGCTGAAGTGTGTTTTGTTTGGAGGTCGTCTGAAAAACGGTATGGGCGTTTCAGACGACCTTTTGAATCGGCGCGACAGCGTTGCTGCTTATTCGGGCAGTTTGTCGGTCTGTTCCTGCTCGTGTGCGACCCAGTTCAATAAACCGTAAATGACGAGATTATCTACAATTTTTACCGTATTGTCCAAAACAAACTGCTTGGGCAGGGCGTTGACGACTTTGCTTGCGCCGCCGCCGGTGATGATGACGTCAACGGGTTTGCCTTCGCCCGTTTTTTGTTGCAGCCGCCCGTGCATCATGATGACGGCTCCGCAAACGGCATCCATCATGCCGCTGGTGATGGCGTTGGGCGTAGTGGTGGGGAAGGGGTACACTTTGCCGGCGGGGCGGTCAAGATTGGCGGTTTTGGTGGCGAGGGCTTCTTTCATGAGATGGAAGCCAGGCATGATGGTGCCGCCGAGGTAGTGGTTGTCTTCGGTGAGCGCGTCGGTGGTTACGGCGGTGCCGCAGCTGACGACGACGCAGGCGTTTTGGCTAAAGCGGCGGCTGCCCAAGGCGTTGAACCAGCGATCGGAACCGTGTTCGGCGGGGTTGCGGTAGTGGTTGCGGATGCCGAGTGCCTGCGGCATGGAGGGCAGCCAGCGGACAGGCGTGGTCAGGTGGGCTTCGACGAGGGCTTTTTTGAGGTCGCCGCACACGGCGCAGCCGACGATGCGGGTGCGGTCGTCTGAACGCTCTGCCCACTCTTCGCCGAGCCTGCCCAAGTCGCGGTACGGCGCGCGGGTAACTTCGTTGAATACGCCGTTTTCCACCCATGCCCATTTGAGCTGGCTGTTGCCGCCGTCGAGCAGGAGGAGGCGTTCGGGCGCACGCGGCGTTGCGGCTTTGGGCGTGTCGTCGGGGCGCAGGCTGATTTCGCCGCTGACGACGGTTTGTTCGCCTGCCGATGTCATCAGGTGCAACGCGCCTTGCGCATCGACGCTGAGTACGGTGCCTTCGCTTACGGTTTGCCCGTCGCGCAGGAGCAGGACGGGTCTGCCGTGGTCGCGGTGGGCGGTTTGGTATTCGCCGAGGAAGGGCGTGAACCCGTTTTGCGCGTATTGCGTCAGGACGGCATCGAGTTCGCCCAAGAGTTTGTCCAACAGCGTTGAAGCGGCGATACAGTGTACGGAAGCCGCGCCGCGGGCAAGCTGCATATTGTGGAAAAGGGCTTGGACAGAGGCGGCGTGTTCAACTTCTTTGGGCAGGACGAAATTGATGCCGATGCCGATGACGGCAGCGGTTTTGCCCTCGTTGCGGACGGTTTCGATCAGAATGCCGCCGAGTTTGTCCCTGCCGGCGACCAAATCGTTCGGCCACTTGATTTGTATCTCCAAACCCGATGTGGCTAAAGCGCGGCGGCAGGCGAGCGCGACGGCGGGGGCGAGCGAACCGAGTTCGTGCTGCGGTTTGTCAAATACCCAGCCAAAGCTGAACATCAGGCATTCGCCTAATCGGTGTGTCCACTTGCGTCCCTGCCGCCCGCGGCCTTTGGTTTGCAGATGCGCGACGCAGAGCGCTTTATGGGCTTGCTCGGGCGAAGTGCGCGCCAGATTCAGGATTTCATCGTTGCTGGACGTGCATTCTTGTTTTAAGGTCGTCTGAAAACCGCGTTCCGCCCCCAAACGCTGCAAGGCTTCTTCGTTAAACAAAGCAAGCGGGCGCACGAGCCGCCATTGTCCGTCGTGCTGGCGCAGCAGTCCGCGGATGTGCGCGGTCATCTGTTGCCAAAAGCCGTTGAGCTGGTGCGGCTTCACGCCCGCGATACGCGCCAGATGGGAAACGTGTTGCGGCAGACCGTCGGCTAGTTCCGCCAAAACCCGACTGTGCGGCAGTTTCAGCGCGGTCATTTTCCGCCCTCGGCTGCGCGGATTTTTTCCAGCGTTTTCGTGGTGGAAGTTTGGTGTAGGAACGGAATGGAAAACACTTTGCCGCCGCGCGCCAGCGTTTCTTGCGCGCCGACGATTTTTTCGACCGGCCAGTCGCCGCCCTTAATCAGGATGTCGGGTTTGATTTGCTCGATCAACTCGGCGGGCGTGTCTTCGTCAAACCAAGTAACCAAATCCACGCTTGCCAATGCCGCCGCTACCGCCGCGCGGTTTTCCAGCGGGTTGACGGGACGGTCGTCTCCCTTGCCCAAACGGCGCACGGACGCATCCGTATTCAAAGCCAGCACCAACGCCGCCCCCGCCGACCGAGCCTGCGCCAGATAGGTAACATGCCCCCTGTGCAGAATATCGAAACAGCCGTTGGTAAACACCAGCGGGCGGGGAAGCTCGTGCAGACGCTGCGCCAATTCTTCGGGCGGGCAGATTTTGCGTTCGAAATCGGGGAGGGACCAGTCAGACATAATCGGGATTCCGTTGGGGATAAACAGACAGGCGGTATGATACCGAAGCGGGCGGAAAAGGTAAATTTGATAGGGAGGGGAAGGGGCGTCTGAAAACCAAAATCGGATTTTCAGACGACCTTCAAACCCATCCTATTCGTGGGAGCTGCCCACGCTGCGCATCGGTTTGCGGGAAACGGTTCAAACCGTTATTTGAACCACCGCGACAGCGCCGGAATCCGCGACAGCAAGGCCGTATCCAAGAGCCAAATCACGGCGATGGCGGCGATGGCGGTCGGGAACAATACCGCCACGATCAAAAGCGGCACAGCCATTGCCCACCATACCGGCAGCTCGATTTTCTGTGCCGGAGGAATCAGTCCGCCCGCTTTGGACGGGCGGCGTTTCCACCACATCACGCAGCCGCTGACGCAGATGAAAATAACCGCCAGGCAGAACAAGACGTTCGCCAGCACGCTCCACCAGCCCAGCGTCCCCATGTGCAGCGCGATGCTGGCTGCCATGAATTTGCCGAAGAAGTTGTAATCGTTGAAACGGATGTCGGCCAGGATTTTGCCACTGTATTGGTCGATGTGCACCGTGCGGTCGGCGGTCGGGCTGACCATGTCGTAGCTCATCGAATCCTGCGACAGCGTCCACACGCCCGTTTCGCCTTTGGGCAGGTTGAGCTGGTATCGGCCTTTGAAACCGATTTCGCGAGCGAAGCGGTCAACCGTTTCCAAGGTCATCGGTTCGCTCGGATTGATGCCGTTTTCGCCCTTCGTCGTACCGGAAACAGGCATGGGCGTGAGTTCCAGAACCCACGGTGCTTCTTTGGTTTTGCCGTCGTTCAACACATCGCCGTGGGTCGGCACGACGGATACGGGATTCGGTTCGCCCCCCCATTTACCGGCGGGGAACTGGCTCCAAGACTGAACGAACTTACCGCCCCAAATGCCCGCCCAAGCAACACCAGACAGGCAGAACAACAATAAAATCAAAGAAACCCAAGTGCCGAATGCGCCGTGCATGCTACGCCACCACGAGCGTCCTTTGCCCGTTTGCGGCACAAGCATGGATTTCAGGCTGCGCTGTTTCGCCCACCACAAATAAATCCCCGTAATCATCATCAGAATGGTCAGCGATGCGGCAGTTTCTATCAGATAGTCGCCCGCCGTGCCGAGCATCATATCGCCGTGGATTCCGTCCATCGTGTGATACCAGCCCTCATTGCGCGGCATGGAACTGACGACTTTCGCCGTGTAAGGATCGACGGCGACCATGGTCGCTTTGTCGTCGTTGTTCACGCGGAACACGGCAACCATATCGTCGGCGCGCGGCGCGATATATTGCACCACCGACGCGGTTTCAGGGTTCACAGACTGCCGCGCCGCTTCCGCCTGCGCCGACAAAGGCTGCACCTGCGCCTGCGGGGTAACGTTTATACGTTCGCCCTCTTTGCCGGTAATGTTGGCGAATAGCAGCATTCCCAACCCTGTGATGGCAAGCAGTGTCAGAAAGGGGGCGACCAGAAGTCCGAAATAAAAATGCCACCGCCACACGGTCAGATAGCGGCGGTTCGCTTGTTGCTCGGAACGGGGAGCGGGTTGGGATGTGTCCATAAATTCTCTCTGTTGTTTTATCGTGGATTGAAATTAGAAAACGCCTGCCCGCATGGGAATGACGACATAGGTATCCCCTATTTAATTTGAATTTACTATAAATTAATACAAAATAACTAATACTTTATAAGTATAACGAAGTTTTGGAATGCTAACAATTCCTGATGAAACCATTGCCGCATACGGAAATGCCAAAAGAAGACCGTATCCGGCAGAAATATAGTGGATTAAATTTAAATCAGGACAAGGCGACGAAGCCGCAGACAGTACAGATAGTACGGCAAGGCGAGGCAACGCCGTACTGGTTTAAAGTTAAGCCACTATAGTTTACCGACCGAAAGCTCTTCATAGCAAAGCTTTAGCGTAAATAAAAAGGTCGTCTGAAACCTCAAACCGAGCTTTCAGACGACCTTTTTGTTTGTTCAATCAGAAATCGATGTTTTCGTAGGCATCGTCAAATACGAACGGGCCGCGTTCGCCACCGCTTTCGGATTCGAGGTGGATGCGGGTCATCATCATGGACTGATCGACTTCTTTCATCATGTCGTAGATGGACATGAGGGCGACGTTGACGCCGGTAATGGCTTCGGTCGTGATGCTTTTGCCGACTTCGGAGGTAACGGTAACGGTGGCTTTGACGTAGGCGAGTTCGATATCGACATCGAAATCGACGCGGACGTGTTGCAAGACGGCGGGTTGGTAAAGCGGGACAATCAGTCCGACCTGCTTGATGCCTTGGACGGCGGCAACACGGGCGACGTTGAGGATGCCTGCGTTTTGGGTGGCGTTTTCCGCTAAAACTTTGATGGCGGAGGTGCTCATGTTGATGGAGCCGCTTGCTACGGCGGTGCGGGGAGTGGGTTGGCGTTTGTCGTTTTCGCGTACGGAGTTGAAGTTGAACATACTGTGCCTGCATGAAAATAGGATTTTATGTCGTAGTATTTTACGGGATTTCTGCGCTTCGGACTATGCTGCGGATACAAACGGCAGAATAATCGGACTGAAATGCACGGGCGGCTTTGTTAAGCAATTAACGGCTTGGCTTGTGCGGACGCGGATTACATCAAGTTTCGGCGTTTTGCAACACCTTTTCCGATGGCGGTTTCAGACGACCTGCTATACAATGTTTTACGTTTGTTTTTGAGATAAATAAATAAAGAGAGAAAATCATGCAACTGCATATCCTGAACAATCCCAAGGACGCCGCTCTGGCAGCAGACGCGGAATTTTTGAAACAGTCTTTGTACAAACTTCTGCACGAAGAAGCCTCGCCGTTGGTGGTGGAAACGGTCAAACTGTTGTCCACTTCGGACGACAGCGCGGCTTTGATTGAGAAGGTTTTGCCGCAACTGGACGAACAGCAAACCCACGACCTGACGCTTGCCTGCGGCCTGTTCGCGCAAATTCTGAACATCGCCGAAGACGTACACCACGAACGCCGCCGCCAAATCCACGAAGAGGCGGGACACGGCGGCGCAGAAGGCAGCTTGGCGGAGACGGTACGCAAACTCAAAGCGGCGAAAATCGGCGGCAAGGCGGTTCAAAAACAATTAAATACGACCAATGTTACCGCCGTTCTGACCGCGCACCCGACCGAAGTGCAACGCCAAACCGTGTTGAACTTCAACCGCCGCATCCGCGCCCTCCTACCCCGCCGCGAACGCTGCACCCATGCCGACGCGCTGGCGGAGTTGCGCCTCGAAATCGACACTATTTTGTTGGGCTTGTGGCAGACCAGCGAAACGCGCCACCACAAAATCAGCGTCAACGATGAAATCAACAACGGCGTGTCCATCTTCCCGATGAGTTTCTTTGAGGCGTTGCCCAAACTCTACCGCAGCATGGAACGCGAGTTTCAGACGACCTATCCTGACGTTGACGTACCCGACATCTTAAAAATCGGCGGCTGGATAGGCGGCGACCGCGACGGCAATCCGTTCGTATCCGCCGAAACCCTGCGTTTCGCTTTCGGACGCCATGCCGACGCGGTGTTTCGTTTCTACCGCGGCGAACTCGACAAACTCTACCGCGAGCTGCCGCTTTCCGTCCGCCGCGTCAAAGTCAACGACGACGTGATGGCGTTGTCGGACGAATCGCCCGACGAAGAAATCGCCCGCACTGAGGAGCCGTACCGCCGCGCCATCGCCTACATCATGGCGCGCGTGATGGGCAAAGCCCGCTCGCTCGGCTTGGGCATGGGCTGCAAATTCGGCTTCATGATGCCTTACGCCTCGGCGCAAGAGTTTTCAGACGACCTTTACAAGCTGCAACGCTCACTCTGCGACAACGGCAGCGCGCTTTTGGGCGAAGGCAGACTCGCCGACCTGATTCGCTCCGTGTCCGTGTTCGGCTTCCACATGATGCCGCTCGACTTGCGCCAACACGCGGAAAAACACGCCGATGTCGTTGCCGAACTCTTCAAACACGCCGGTTTGGAAGACTACGCCAGCCTTTCCGAAACGGAAAAACAAACCGTCCTGCTGCGCGAGCTGAAACACCAGCGGCCGCTGTCCAGCCCGTTCATCACTTACAGCGAACACACCCGCCGCGAAATGGCGATTTTCAACGAAGCGCGCAAAATCAAAGACGAATTCGGTGAAAACGCCGTTACCCAGAGCATCATCTCCAACTGCGAACAGCCCAGCGACCTGCTCGCCCTCGCGCTGCTGCTCAAAGAAAGCGGCTTGTTGACGGTCGAAAACGGCAAACCGCAAAGCCGCATCAACATCGTCCCGCTCTTCGAAACCATCGAAGCCCTCGAAAACGCCTGCCCCGTCATGGAAACCATGTTCAGCAACGAATGGTATCGCGACCTGCTGCAAAGCCGCGACAACATTCAGGAAATCATGCTCGGCTATTCCGACTCCAACAAAGACGGCGGCTACGTTACCAGCTCTTGGTGCCTCTATCAGGCGGAATTGGGTTTGGTCGAACTCTTCAAAAAATACGATGTCCGTATGCGCCTGTTCCACGGTCGCGGCGGCAGCGTCGGACGCGGCGGCGGCCCGTCTTACCAAGCCATTCTCGCCCAACCGGCGGGCAGCGTGGCGGGACAAATCCGCATCACCGAACAAGGCGAAGTCATCACCGCCAAATACGCCGACCCCGGCAACGCCGTGCGCAACCTCGAAACCCTCGTCGCCGCGACGCTCGAAGCCAGCCTGCTGCCCGATCAAAAAGACCCCGAACCCGCGCTCATGCAGGCATTGTCGGACGTATCGTTCAAATACTACCGCGAGCTGATTACCCACCCCGACTTCATCGACTATTTCCTGCAAACCAGCCCCATACAGGAAATCGCCACGCTCAATCTCGGCAGCCGCCCCGCCAGCCGTAAAACCTTGGCGCGGATACAGGATTTGCGCGCGATACCGTGGGTGTTCTCATGGATGCAAAACCGCCTCATGCTGCCCGCGTGGTACGGCTTCGGCAGCGCGGTGGAAAGCCTGTGCGAAGGCAAACCCGAAACCCTCGCCGCCCTGCAAGCACACGCACAACACAACCCATTCTTCCAAGCCATGCTCTCCAATATGGAACAAGTCATGGCGAAAACCGACATCACCCTCGCCGAAAACTACGCCGGCTTGAGCGAATCGCCGGAAAAAGCCGCCGTCATCTTCGGCATGATTAAGGAAGAATACCAACGCAGCCGCAAAGCCCTGCTCGACCTTCTGCAAACCGACGAACTCTTGCGCGACAACCGCAGCCTCGCCCGTTCGCTCGCCCTGCGGATTCCGTACCTGAACGCGCTCAACGGTCTGCAAGTCGCCATGCTCAAACGCCTGCGCAAAGACCCGCACGACCCGCACACCCTCCTGATGGTGCACCTGACCATCAACGGCGTGGCACAAGGTTTGCGCAATACAGGTTAAGGCAGCACGAAAAAAGGTCGTCTGAAAACCGTTTCAGACGACCTTTAGACCAAGCACAAAACCGTAGCGCGGACTTTATTTGCGAAAGCCCATACTGTTCTGCTGCATCACTGTGTTTACAGGGATATGGCAGCCGCTTCGGCATTGCGGATGATCAACGTACTGACACACTTTAGCGCGGTACTGCACCATATCGCCGCACCATAAAATTTCAGACGACCCCGAGGTCGTCTGAAACACAAAAACAGCTTACGTTAAGGCGACTCATTATGTTTGACATTGTATTTATATTGTTATTCGGCAGACTTCAACCCCACAGGACACCCGACTCATCCGACACATCCGTCCCCTTTTGGCATTCGGCGGCAGGCTCGGCTTTGATT
>ERZ773050.419-NODE-419-length-24713-cov-23.501095_pt1 | contig 24713 bp, 25 predicted proteins | sample MGYA00580632_ERZ773050 | MGnify/ENA primary metagenome ERZ773050 (study PRJEB29015, sample SAMEA2738123) | human oral metagenome | biome: human oral; feature: human-associated habitat; material: saliva | place: China | collected 2166 ... | reverse complement strand
CGGCCAACCCACCACCTCCACGGTCACCAGGACCTTCACCCACGAGCACACACCCGGCAGCCCAGACTCGAATGTGACGATGGCAGCGCCTGTGGGAGGCGGCCAACCCCCCAACAGCCCTGCCGCCAGGGTTCACGACGCATCGATCGCAAATTCTATCGACGAGGCTCCAGCCGAAGGTAGAGTTCACCGGCTACCGGCCGGAACAGAGTTTCCCGAAGGTTTAGCCGCGCACACAGGCGGGGCCGATGTGACCGTAAACGAAATTACTGGATCCAGACCAGAGGGGCATAGAGCTATATGCCCGGAAGGTTATTCAGGGGTGGTTTTGAAGACGTGGGGCGTGAAGATCGTGGTGGCGGTCTGCTCGGGTCACCTCCGGGCGCGTCGGTGGGGTCGGGCGCGGCGGGATCGGCCGGTGCGGTCGTCGGGGGCGGTCCGGGCGGCGTCGGGGGCGGTTCCGGCGCCCCGCCCCCGCTTCGCCCCGATAGCGCATCTCGCATGGCGGGACGGCGTCTCGCATGTCGTGACGCGCCCCGGACGCCGAGACGCGCGCTCCGCCCCCGGGAACGACGGTCGGACCACCGTGGTCCAGCGGAACGCAAGTGGTCCGCACAGGAGAGCGCCACCATGAGCCCACTGAATAACCTTCCCGGTGAGCCTCACTGGCCCCCCGGGTCCAGGGCCGACATGATCCCGTTCAACCGCGTCAGAAGATCGGGCAGGTCGTTCGCAGCGGTCACAACCAGAATCTCCATGTCAACGGACCAGTAGCCGTGAACGATCCGGTTACGCAGACCAATGGGACGGCGCCAGGCGATGTCGGCATGCCGATCCCGGAACTCCTGAGGCAGTCCGGCGGCGGCCTCGCCGAGAACCGTGTAGTTCCACATGAGGGCGTCGGCCCTGTTGCGATCCTGCTCGATCTCGGCGCGACTCGACGTTCCGACGATGTCGATGATCCGCACGACGGCGTCGCGCATCTCATGGAGGTACAGGTACTCAGGCCGCCGCATAGAGCGTCTCGGCCTCCGCCATGACCCGGTCGCGAATCATGGGATGGAGCGAGCGCCGCGAGACCAGGTCGACGGGCCTGTGGAAGACCTCCGTCAGAGACTCGACGAGGTCCTCGACCTCCCAGCCGAGCGCGCGCCCACCCTCCAGCGTGTACAGCAGGTCCACATCGCTGTCCGGGCGCTGCTCCCCCCGGGCGACGGACCCGAAGACCTCCAGGCGCGCGATGCCGTAGCGCCGGCACAACTCGGCCAGGCGCGAGGCGTCGATCCGCAGGTCCTCCACACGGGGAAGTGTACGGGGGCGTCGAGACAAGGATCAACGTCGAGCGGGGATCCTGGGCTGCCGGATCAAGGGGCCCAACGGCCGGTGAGGCGGAGGATTTCCGGCGACAATGGAGCCATGCGTCACATCATCTGGGACATGGGCGGTACTCTCGTCAACACCTACCCCGAGGTCGACCGCGTCCTGTGCGAAGCGGCCTTCGGGGACGCCGAGCCCGAGCACGTCAGGCACGTGACCTCCCTGACCCGCCGTTCGATCGCCCACGCCATCGCCACCCTCGCCGTCGAGCACGACCTCGCACCGCGGGTCTTCGAGGAGGCCTACGCCGGGCTCAAGGAGCGCTGGCGCCACCGCCCCGCCCCCGTCATGGACGGGGCCCGCGAGGTGATGGCGCGGGTGAGCGGGCTCGGCGGCCTCAACCTCGTGGCCACCCACCGCGACCGGGCCAGCGCCACGGACCTGCTGCGGGCCCTGGACCTCACGGTGGACGACATGGTCTGCGCCCCCGACGGGATCGCGCGCAAGCCGAGCCCCGCCATGAACCTCCTCCTGGCCGAGCGCCACGGGCTGGACCCCGCCGAGGTGCTGTGCGTGGGGGACCGGCCCATCGACGTGATGGCCGCGCGCGCCGCCGGGATGGCGGCGTCGCTGCTGGTGCGTCCGGGCACCTCGGTCACCCTGCCCGACGACGCCCCCGGCGCACTGGTCGTCGCGAGCCTGAGGGACCTGCTCGCGCTGCTGGACTGAGGCCGCGCCGTCTGCGACCCTACCTTCATGAGCGACGAAGCCCCTGACGACCGCGAAGGCCATGCCCCTGACAACCGTAAGGGCGGTGCACCCGGCGGTCCCGCCCCGCGAACGGCGGTCCCGACCGGCTCTCCCGACGAGTCCTCCGCCCGCACCGGCCGCGCCCCGCGGGAATTGGGGCACGGGTCCGCGGCCGCGGCTCCGGTCGAGCGTCGCGCCCCAGTGGGCCGGCTGGCGTGCGCCGCCATCTGCTGGCTGTGCGCCCTGATCTCCACCGGCCATCTGCTCGCCGGGGACTGGTCCGAGATCTCGAAGCGTCCCACGGGCTTTTCCGACTTCCTGTGCCTGCCGGCCCTGTCGACGGGCGCGCTCACCTCCATGGCCGGGCTGTTCGCGTGCCTCATGCTGTGGGGCTCACTGGAGGATATCGGCGTGGCCGTCTTCGGCGTCGCCATGGCGGCGGTGGCCGGGGCCATCTCCACCATCGCGGGGGCGGCCTTCGATGCCGGTTCCACGGACAGCAACCCGTTCTACGCGCTCGCCGGCCTCCATCTGTTCGCGGCGCTCTTCCTGTGCGCCCACATCAATAAGTTCGCGGGCCGGAACGGAGCCGTCACCGGCGGCCGCCGTCAATGAGCGCGAACATCGCGTCGTCGGTGATGACGGTATTCCGCCCTGGCGACGAGACGTCCGTATTCGCGCCCGGAAGGAGTAAGGTTATTCAGCGGGGACGGGTTCGGACCTTGGCCCGGGGGCGGGCGAGTGCGAGTCGGTAGGCCGCGGCGCAGGTCAGTGCCAGTGCCGCGGTGAGGATGGCGGGTGTGCGCCGGGGGTTGGGCGTCGTGGTGGTCGCGTGCCGATCCGTTTCGAGGGGGTAGGAGGATTCGAGGATCTCGGGCAGGGCGGCGGTGGCGGGCAGCTGGGGGGCGATCCGGGTGAGAATGGCGATGGCGTCGTCTGTGGCGGCGCTGCGGTCCTGCGCGGTGCTGGCGGCGGCCGGGACGCTGGGGCGCACGGCGGCGTAGTGGCCGTTGGGGTACTCCCACAGGGCCGAGGGGGCGCCCCTGTCGTCGGCTATCAGCAGGCCGCTGCCGCGAGCGCGACCGCGAGCATGACCACCGCCCCGCGCCTCGATACGAGTCCCGTCCGCCGCATCATCCTGCGCATCCTTCCCTCACCCCGTTTCTACAGCCCCTCGGCCGCGTCCCCGCCCCTGCCGCGTCCCGTCGCGCAGGCCCCGCCTACTACACCCTCAAATGCGAAGAGCCATCAATCGGAAGCCCCGCGGGGCGGCCCCATCATTCGATTCCCATTCGAACGCGGGTGCCGGGCCCCCTCGCCGCGGAAGCGGAGAAGGGGCCCGGCACTGCCGGCGCTACCGGCGTTCAGCGCGCGGCGCGGGACTCAGGTGCCGGCGCTACCGCCGCTCAGCGCGCGGCGCCGGGCTGCGGGCTCGGGTTCCTGTGCCACACGACGACCGACCACGGCTGCACCGCGACGCCGTCGGCGACGATCTCGCCCTCGCCCTCGGGCCAGCAGTTGTCGTCCTTCTCCGACCCCACGGCGGTGTCGACCAGGCGCCGCCACACGTCGCCCCCGCCGGCCGCGGGCACCCGGAAGTCGACCGGGTCCGAGCTCATATTGATCATGACCCAGAAGCCGTCGTCGGGCGCATCGATGTGCACCGCGAGCGCCCGGTCGCCCTCGCGGGGGGAGCCGTCGCCGTCGGGCGTGCGGAACAGGTAGGAGACGTCCTCGCCCCCGGCCTCCAGGTCGCCCCAGGCGGCCCGGCACAGCGCGGGGTGGCGGTGGCGCAGCCGCATGAGGAAGGTGGCGAAGCGGAACAGCGGGTTCACCCGCTCGTCGCGGCTGTCGAACACGCCCAGGTTGTCGTGGTAGGCGGCGCCCGTGCCGTCCTCGACGGCGACGCGCTGGGGGGCGCTGGTGGCGATCATCGCGTAGTTGTTGCGCATGGCCGGCGAGTCCAGCGCCCACGGGTTGTTGTTGCCGTTCTGGGTGCGGCCGAACTCGTCGCCGGCCACCACCATGGGCACGCCGCGCGAGAGCATGAGGATCGCCCACAGGTTGCGCAGCCGCTGGCGCCGCAGGGCCGGATCGCCCCCGGAGTCCCACGACATGTTGTCGTCGCTGCCGCCGTCGGAGGGGCCGAAGGGGTAGGGCTGGTCGTTGTTCTTCGTCTGGTAGCTGACGAGGTCGGCCAGGTTGAAGCCGTCGTGGGCGACGATGAAGTTGATCGACTTCTGGGGGCCGCCGTTGTCCTCGAAGTGGTGGTAGTCGCCGTTGACCATGTCGAGGAAGTCGGCGGTGTTGCCGTCGCCCTTGGTGAAGCGGCGCACGGCGTCGCGGTAGCGGCCGTTCCACTCGCCCCAGCCGCGGGGGAAGTTGCCCACCTCGTAGCCCCACAGGTCCCAGGCCTCGGCGATGACCTCGAGGTTCTCCTTCTCGGCCAGGGAGGCGATGCCCGTGAGCAGCGGGTGCTCGTTGAAGAAGCGCTTCTGGGCGCCCCAGTCGTCGGGCTCGGCGTCGCGGGGGCTGCGGCCCAGCACGGTGGCCAGGTCGAAGCGGAAGCCGTCGACCCCCATGTCGTGGCTCCAGTAGTGCAGGGAGTCCAGCACCAGCCGGCGGGCCATGGGCGAGGAGTAGTTGATCTGGTTGGAGGTTCCCGTGGCGCCGTCGACGAGGATCTTGTCCGTCGTCATCTGGTAGTACTCGGCGGTGGCGAAGCCGCCCAGGGACGTGAAGCCGGTGGTGTTCACGTCGCCGTTCCAGTTGCCGCCCTCGGCGGTGTGGTTGTAGACGACGTCGAGGTAGACCTCCATGCCGGCGTCGTGGAAGGCGCGGACCATCTCCTTGAACTCGCGGGTGGGCCCGCCCCAGCTCTTGTCGGCCGCGTACCGGCGGTTGGGGGCGAAGAACGACAGGGTCATGTAGCCCCAGGCGTTGGTGGCGCCGGCCCGGCCGGTCTCGGAGGCGTTGGTCTCGTGGACGGGCAGGAGCTCGATGGTGGTGACGCCGGCGGCCTTGAGGTAGGGGGCCAGGAGGCCCGCGCCCTTGTAGGTGCCCTGGTACTGGGCGGGGATGTCGGTCACGCCCTCGAAGCCGGGCTCGCCGGCCAGCAGGTCGGCCAGGCGGGCCGCGGAGGGGTGGCCGGTGAGCTGGGTGACGCCGGCCTCGTAGATGATGGCCTGCTCGGGCGGCAGCTGCGGCTTGTCGGCGGGCGCGGCGCTCTCGGCGATGACGATGCCCTTGGGGGCGTAGGGGGCGGTGTCGATCCGACGGCGCGGCACGCCGTCGACGAGCTCGCCGCCGGTGCCCAGGACCCCGTCGTTGACGCCGAGGCGGCCCAGGGCGTCGGTGTAGACGTTGTGGGTGATCTCACGGGAGTAGGGGTCGAAGAGGACCTTGTTGGGGTTGAATCGGTTGCCCTGCTCGTCGAAGTCGGCGATGAAGCCGGCGTCGGAGCCGGGGGTCCAGGCCTCGTCGTAGGGCCAGTTGGGGCCCCAGACGCGGAAGCCAACGAGGGCTCCGGGCTCCAGGCCGCCCAGTCGGGCGCGCCATATGCCGTCGGCGCCGCGGGCGGGCAGGAAGGCGGCCGAGGCGGTGGCGCCCAGGGCCTCGGGGTAGATCTCCAGCTGGACGCGGGTGGCGGCGGGGGCGTAGACGGCGAAGGTGGTGCCGTCGGCCCGCAGGTGGGTGCCGAGCGGCCAGTCGGCGTCGGCCCAGGTGGTCTCATCGAGTGCGGTGATAGCAGACATGCCGGGCATGGTGGCATCGGAGTCTGAGCGCGGGCTGATCGCGGCCCGCTCCGGCCGGGAGGTTCTACTCACACCTGTCGGGCCGGCCGGCGGGGCGACGGCGGAGCCACAAGGCCCCATCAGCGCATTGGCTCGGCCGTCTACCCGGCTGCGCTCCAGAATCCCTCGAGCTCGTTCCCCAGGGCCTCGGGCTCCTGCATGGGCAGGGAGTGGGTGGTGTCCGGCCAGATCTTGACCGTTGCCCGGGGAAGGAGCTCGCGCGCTCGCCGGGCGGCCTGCTCACCGCCCGCCAGGGATTCGTGCTCGGCGATGGCGACGTAGACTGGCATCGTCATCGTCGAGGCCTCATCCTCCGACAAGGGCGATGGGGTGGGCAGGTCCGCCGAGTAGTGCCGGGTGCCAGTCCTGATCATCACCGCCATCGGGTCCTGGTTCTCGGCCTCGCCGTCGGCCCCGCCGATCTTGCCCAGGGCGTGCTCCCGCATACCCTCCGGGATCAGCGGCAGGGAGGCGACCATCGCCCAGGCCATGAACCGTGTCGGAGGGTGGCCGAAGGTGAAGACCGGTTCGAGCAGCGCGAGCGAGCGGACGCGTTCGGGGTGGAAGCGGGCGTAGGCGGTGGCGGTCGCCCCGCCGAAGGAGTGACCGACGAGGTGGACGCCGTCGGGGGCCAAGACCTGGAGCACCTGGTCGATCCACTCGGCCTGATCCGCCATGGAGGTCAGCGGGGAGGACTGGACCGACATGCCGGCGTCGCCGAGCGCATCGAAGGCGATGACCCGGTGGCCGGCCGCGAAGCCGGCGAGGTTGACCGACCACATGGGCATCCCGGAGGAACGGCCGGGCAGAAGCACAACCGGCGTCGTCTGGGCGGTCTTATCCGTGCTCCACTCATAGGCCCGCACGACCCCGAAGTCGGTGTGGATGTCGTACTGGGCGGTGGGTTCCGGGAGCAGCGCCATGGCCTGGTCGTAGGCCTCGACGTACGCGGCTCTTCCTGCGGCCGAGCGGAAGTGGCCGACCCCGGGCGGACCGAACACGGCGCTCCCGATGCTCCAGACGCCGACGACCACCAGGACGACGACGAGTACCCGCCTGACCCGACGCCCCCATCTGCGCCAGCGGGAGGCCGCCCTGGGCGCGGGGGGCTTGGGCGAGGAGGGATCAGTCATGGTGTCCTGGGGCGCGGCCGGCTCCTGGGGCGAGTCCGGCTCGGAGCAGGAGCCATCGTTTTGCGATACGTTCATACTGTAAAAGTATCACGGTATGGTTGTACCGTAAAGACATGCCGAAGGTTGTCGACCACGACCAGCGCCGGGCCGAGATCATCGGCGCACTGTGGGAAGTCATCAGCGAGCGGGGGACCGAGGGCGCGAGCCTGATGACGGTGGCCCGCGCGGCCGGGGTCTCGGTGGGGCGCATCCAGCACTACTTCGCTTCCAAGCAGGACCTCGTACAGGCAGGATGTCAGGCCATCGTGGACATGGCCGAGGCGAGCTACCGAGACCGGACCCGCGAGTCCGACCCCTGGCGGGCACTCGCCGATCTACTCACCCAGTCGATCCCGACGACCACCGAGTTCCGGATGGGGGCGGCGGTCTGGTACGCCTACATGGCCCGCGCCGTCGTGGATCCGGGGATCGGGGAGATCGTGAGGCGGGCCGCGCAGGGGACCCACGAGGAGGTGCGCTCGCTGCTTCGGGCCGGTGGCGCCCCGGAGGATCTGGCCACCACCCTGCTCGGCATGAGCGCTGGACTGACCCAGCACGTCCTCGTCGGCGCCCTGAGCGCGTCGGAGGCCACGGCGGCCATGACCGCCCAGATCGACCGGCTGCGGGAGGCGTCCGCGGCCGAGCCGGATTCGGCCGTACAGGCGATCGGCCAGAACCAGAATCCCCCTGACTCTCAAGCATCATCCCAACGGAAAGTCGACTCTGAAGCACCACGTTCACGCCGATAGCCCATGGTCTGCGAGCGCCGGCGGGCCGAACGACCCGCGTCCCGCGCGCACCGGCCGGTTACGCTGCGGGAATGTCCCACCGCGCCTCGACACACGAGTCGGATCCCGACGACATCGATATCGACAACCTGTACAACTTGAAGGGCTCCTCGAACACGGGCTCCGGGGGCTCGGACTCCTCGCACCCGTCCGCGCCCACCGCAGTCGCCCTGATCGTCTGGGGGCTAGCCGCGATACTCGCCCGGCTCGTCCACACCGTGGAGTCACCCGTGGACGTGGACGCGTCCCAGTCGTCGTACGACAACGTCGGCTTCTATATCGACATCGTCCACGCGACGACAGGGGTGGAGTTCCTCCTGGCGATCGCCGGGGCTCTGACCGCGCTGGCGCTCGTGGCCACTGAGCCCGGCAGGAGGAGGATCAGCGCCGCCATCGTGAATATCGTCCTGGCCGGACTGGCCCTGTCCGTCTTCCTGAACAACTGGATCGTCCTGCTGTTCGATAGCCCCGTCCGCCAGGAGGTGTGGTGGGGCGGCCTTCTCATGGGCGTCTGCCCGGTGATCGTGCTCGCCGCCTCGATCGTCGAACTGCACCGCAGCGCCACCCGCTGAAGCCCGGCCCGGGAGCCCGGATCGGGGGCGCGGGACCGTCGCGGCGCGCCTCCGCTAGGCCCCGCCCTCCGACCTCAGCTGGATGATCCGCTCCCACGCGTAATTCTGCGCCCGGGACATCAGATGAATGATGTCCACCGCCTCCTCGTAGGAGTAGGCGTGGGAGATGGCCTCGAACAGCGGCGTCAACGACATGGTGAAGAAGATGTGCCTCTCCTTCTCCGAGAGGACTTGCACCCGCACCCCCCTCCTCCTGGCCGCCTCCATGAGGGCCTCGCTGGAGTCCATCTCCAGTCGCACCATCCTGTCCCGGATGTCCTCCATCCTGGTCCCGGCGGAGCAGTTGAACATCAGGCGGAACTCGTCGAAGTGCCGGTACACGAAGTCCAGCACGCGGTCCGTCCCCTCCGCCGACTTCCGCTCGTAGGCCTCGACGCCGTCCTGCTCGAACACCGCCAGCGCCCTGCGGGTGTGCTCCTCGTAGAGCCGGACCAGCTCCTCGTACACCGGCTCCACCAGGGCCGCGAACATCTCCTCCTTGCCCCCGAAGTGCTTGTAGAGCGCGCCCGCCGTCAGCCCCGCGTTGCGCGCCACCGCCCGCATCGAGGCCCTCTCGTACCCGTTCTCGAGGAACTCCCGCCGCGCGCTGCTCATCACCAGGGCGCGGGACCTGGCCTTATCCCTCTTATCCCTCGGCAACCGACCGCCCCTCCCCTCGCCGCCGCCTCACGCGGGCGCACCGCGGAGCCTGCGGTAGCCCATGCGATCCAGCAGCTTCTGCGCGGAGTCTATCCGGAAGTCCTCGGCGACCCGCCCGTCCTCGATGAGGATCGCCCGCCCGCAGCAGTGCAGCACGCACTCGGCGTCGTGGGAGATAATCAGGATCGTCCGGCCCTGCGCGGAGAGCCGCCGGACGAGGTCGCCGACCCGGCGCATGCTCCTGCCGTCCAGGCCGCTGGTCGGCTCGTCCATAATGATGAGGTCCGCGCGGTGGATCAGCGCCACCCCGAGCGCGAGGCGCTGCTTCTGCCCTCCCGAGAGCGTGGCGGGGTGCTGGTCCGCAATGGCGTCCAGGTCCAGGAGTCCGAGCACCTCCAGGGCCCTCGCCCTGCGCTCGGGCGTGCGCGGACCGCCGGTGAGCAGCTCGTCCAGGAGGCTGTCGCCGAAGAGCCAGCTGTCGAGGTCCTGCGGGATGTACCACGCCCTGCCGATCCGTCCCCGGGCGCTCCTGCGCCTCCCGTCGATGCGCACCATCCCGCGGTCCTCCTTGACCAGTCCCGCCAGGATCCTCCCGATCGTGCTCTTGCCGACGCCGTTGTCGCCGATGAGGGCGACGCTCTCCCCCTTGCGGATGGTGAAGTCGACTCCGTTCAGCACGGGGGTCGCGCCGAACCGCTTCACAAGGTCGACGGCGCGGACCTCCTCCTCTCCGGGGGCCGGGCCGTCGAAGTCGGCGCGGCAGTCGTACAGGTCCGGCGTTCTCAGCCCCATGTCGCGCAGGCTGTCCGGCGCGAGCCCCCGGAACTCGGCATTGGTGAACTCCCCGGCTATGGCGCCGTCGCGGAGGTGGAGGAAGCGGTCCGCGATATCCATGAGGTAGTACAGGCGGTGCTCGGTGACCACGACCGTCCTGCCCTCGTCCTTCAGCCCCCTGATAATGCCGGCGAGCTGATGGGTGGCCTCGACGTCGAGGTTCGCGGACGGCTCGTCCATGACGTAGATCTCCGGCCCCATCGCCCTGGCGGAGGCGATGGCCACCTTCTGGCGCATCCCGTAGGACAGGGTGCGCACCCGCTCCTCCAGGACATCGGAGAGCCCGATCCGCCGGGCCGCGTCCTCCACCCGCCTCACGATGTCGTCGTGGGCGTACCCGTAGTTCTCGCAGCCGAAGGCGATCTCCCCGGCGACCTCGTTGGCGAAGAACTGGCTCCTGGGATCCTGGAAAACGTTCCCGATGCGCCTGCCGCGCTCGTAGAACGCGGCGTCCCGCGCAACCCCCTCGATCTCCAGGTCCCCCTCCATCTGCCCCTCGTAGAACTGGGGGATCAGGCCGTTGATCAGCCGCGTGATCGTGCTCTTCCCGCTGCCCGACGCTCCGGTGATCACGACGACCTCGCCGGCGCGGATCGTCAGGTTCAGGTTCCTCAGCCGCGCCCCTGCGGCGTCGTAGGAGAAGGACAGGTCCCTCAGGCGGACGGCTCCCCCCATGACCGCACCCCTCCCTAGAGGCAGCACGCCAGGCAGACGGCGCCCGCGGCCGCCGCCAACGCGCAGTCGGGAAGGCGGAACCCGCCGGCGTAATAGCTCTCCTTCCTCCCGGGGCACTCGATCCCCCGGACGATCGCCGAGGAGGAGAGCTCGTCGGAGATCTTCAGCGAGCGGAACACGGTCGGCACGATCGCGTACTCCAGGGTGGCGAACGGGTGCGCCATGATCCTTCCGAAGGACTGCAGGAACCCCCTCACCCGCATGGAGTCCCTCACCTCGGAGACCTCCTGGAGCATGGTCGGGGCGAATCTCATCATCACAATGATGATGAGCATGAGGCTGGTGGGGACGGGGAGCCTCCGGAGCCCCGCGGTCAGCTTTCCGGAGGGGACCCGCATGAGCAGGTCCACGCCCATGCCCACCGGGACCATCTTGTAGATCACGCTGAGCAGGAGGGGCGAGGGGAAGGGCACCGGGCCGTGGCGCAGCTCGAGGACCAGCCCGCCCAGCGCGAGGGCGTACACGAGGAGGAACGCTGCCGCCCGCCTCCACAGCCCGAACACCCCGAAGAGGATGACCAGGAAGCACATGCACACCAGGTGCGTCCTCATGCTGCGCGCGAACATCGTCGCAATCCCCGAGCAGACGGCGACCACCAGGACGGTGCGCGCGTCCAGATCCCTGATCGGGTCCCTCCGCCTCGACGACATCTACTTGACGACTCCCGCCTTCTTGAAGTGCCTGCCGAGCAGCCGCTGGCCGAAGACCACGCCGGCGACGGACAGGACGGCCGTGATGACGACGCCGGTGAGCATGAGGTGCGGGGTCATCACCATCCGGTACTCCATGTCCAGGGTCGTGTCCGTGAACCCACTCTCGTGAGCCATGGACCGGAACGTCTCCCAGGACCACCACAGGGGCACCGCGTTGCCCACGAAGTTCCCGATGCAGTTGATCATCCACCCGATGCCGTTGCGCACGGGGCTGCGATAACTGCCGCGGCCGATCATGGACAGCTCGGCGACCAGCCCCACCACGAGGAAGTAGGGGAACAGGAAGGAGTACCCCAGCAGGCCCTGGATCGCCCCGTAGACGGTGGCCCACACGAAGAGCAGTCCGTGCCGGTTCAGCCTGTTGGCCGCCACCAGGAAGAACGTCGCCCCGAGGAATCCGTCGATCCCCGCGGACATGTACAGGTAGACGAACGGGAATGCCAGGGCGATGGCGCCCACGACGAGGGAGACGCCGAAGCACAGGACCATCATCGCGGCGACGGTCATAATGTCTCTGGTGCTGATCTTCATCGTCTTCCTCCCGCCGAGGACGAATGAGTCGGTCGTGAGCGGGCCCGCCCCGCCGTGCGCATGCGCCCGGCGCGCCCGGGCGGGGCGCCGCGCGCGGGAGGACGCAATCCCGTACTCACGAAGTAAACGCTGTTTACCACATGCTATATGAGGTAAGGCTCGCCTGTCAACGAGCGGTCCTCGCCGCGGATACCGCCCGACGACGACCGCAGGGCCGGCGGACGGGCGATCCCTCCGCCCGCTCCGCCGGCCCTGCGGCGCCCGCCGCGGCTACGCCCCGCCGCCGGCGCCGTGGAAGACGGCCTCGAGGTTGTGCCCGTCGGGGTCGCGGACGAAGGCGGCGTAGTAGCCGGGGTGGTAGTGCGCCCGCTCCCCCGGCCCCCCGTTGTCGGTGCCGCCCGCCGCCAGGGCCGCCCGGTGGAAGGCGTCCACCTGCTCGGTGGAGGAGGCCGACACGGCGATGTGGCAGGGCGTCGGGTCCTTGGTCGGGGTCAGCCACAGGTCCGGGGGCACAGGGGCGTCCTCCGGCGCACCGGGCATCGGTCCGCCCAGGGCGGTGACGGGGCCGAAATCCATGACCACGCGGTAGCCCAGCGGCGCCAGGGCCGCCTCGTAGAAGGCCTTCGAGGCCGCCGGATCGCTGACACTGACACTGATGTGATCGATCATGCCGTCACTCTAGTCGCATGGATCGGCGCGGCGGCCCCACGCGCCCGACTGGCGAGCGGGGCCGCTCACCCGAACAGGGCGGGCAGGGTCGCCCCGATCCTCTCGCGCAACTCGGCCAGGTCGAAAACGAGCGGGCCGCCCCCCGGCCCGGCGCCCCCCGGCCCCTCCCCGCCCTCGGCGAGCAGGTCGGTGCCGGCCACGACGAGCATGTCGCCGCCGGTGGTGCCCAGGCGCGCCCAGGCGACGCCCTCGGCCTCGGCCGCGGCGGACACGGCGGCCACGGCCCACTCGGGCACGGCCACCAGGGCCCGCGCCCCGGACTCGGAGAACAGGGCGGTGAAGTCGTCGACGCCGTCGTTGCCCTGGAGCCGGGACAGGTCGATGCTGGCCCCCACGCCGTGACGCGCGACGGCGTCGACCAGGGACTGGATGAGCCCGCCGGCGGACAGGTCGTGGGCGGCGCGCACGAGCCGGGCGCCGTCGGGCCCGTCCGCCTCGGAGAGGGCCAGCAGCACCCGCCCCAGCGCCATCTCCGCCTCCAGGTCGACGGCGGGCGGCAGGCCGCCCAGGTGGTCGTGGACCGCGCGCGCCCAGGCCGAGCCGTCCAGCTCCTCGCGCGTGGAGCCCAGGACGACGACGGCCAGGCCCTCCTCGAACCAGCCCGAGGGGTTGGCGCGGCGCACGTCGTCCATGACGCCCAGCACGCCGACGACGGGGGTGGGGTTGATGGAGGAGTCGGGCAGCCCCTTGACCCTGCCGTGGGAGTTGTACAGCGAGACGTTGCCGCCGGTCACCGGCACGCCCATGGCGGCGCAGGCGTCGGCCAGGCCGGTGATGATCTCCACGAGCTGCCACATGGCGTCGGGGTCCTCCGGGGAGCCGACGTTGAGGCAGTCGGTCACGGCCAGGGGGCGGGCGCCCGCGGTGCACACGTTGCGGTAGGACTCGGCCAGAGCCGCGGCGGCGCCGGTGGCGGGGTCGAGCTTGGCGAAGCGGCCGTTGGCGTCGGTGGAGATGGCCACGCCCCGCCCGGTGGCCTCGTCGACGCGCACGACGCCGGCGTCGTCGGGCTGGGCCAGGGCGGTGCCCCCGCGCACGAAGCGGTCGTACTGGTCGGTGACCCAGGCGGGCGGGGCCTGGTTGGGGTCGGCGACGACGGCGAGGACCTGGTCGGCCAGCTCGGCGGCGGTGGCCGGGCGGGGCAGGCGCGCGGAGGAGTCGGCGTTGAGCTCGTCCTGCCAGGCGGGGCGGGCGTAGGGGCGCTCGTAGGCGGGGCCCTCGTGGGCCACTGTGCGCGGGTCGACGTCGACGATGCGCTGCCCGAAGTGGTCGATGGTCAGCCGCCCGGAGTCGTTGACCTCGCCGATGACGGAGGCCTCGACGTCCCACTTGTCGATGACGGCCATGAAGGCATCCAGGTGCTCGGGGGCGACGACGGCCATCATGCGCTCCTGGGACTCGCTCATGAGGATCTCGCCGGCGCTCAGGGTGGGGTCGCGCAGCAGCACCTTCTCCAGGTCCACGTGCATGCCGCCGTCGCCGTTGGAGGCCAGCTCGGACGTGGCGCAGGAGATGCCGGCGGCCCCCAGGTCCTGGATGCCCAGCACGAGGCCGCCGTCGAACAGCTCCAGGCAGCACTCGATGAGGACCTTCTCCATGAAGGGGTCGCCCACCTGGACGCTGGGGCGCTTGGCGGGCATGCCGTCCTCGAAGGACTCCGAGGCCAGGATGGAGGCCCCGCCGATGCCGTCCCCGCCGGTGCGGGCCCCGAAGAGCACCACCTTGTTGCCGGCGCCGGTGGCGTTGGCCAGGTGGATGTCCTCGTGGCGCAGCACGCCCACGCACAGGGCGTTGACCAGCGGGTTCTCCTGGTAGGAGGGGTCGAACTCGGTCTCGCCGCCGATATTGGGCAGGCCCAGGCAGTTGCCGTAGCCGCCGACTCCGGCGACCACGCCGTGGACGACGCGCGCGGTGTCGGGGTGGTCGACCGCGCCGAAGCGCAGCTGGTCCATGACGGCGACGGGACGCGCCCCCATGGAGATGATGTCGCGGACGATGCCGCCCACCCCGGTGGCCGCGCCCTGGTAGGGCTCCACGAAGGACGGGTGGTTGTGGGACTCGACTTTGAAGGTCACGGCCCAGCCGCCCCCGATGTCGACGACCCCGGCGTTCTGGCCCATTCCGACTAGGAGGCGGCGCCGCATGGCGTCGGTGGTCCGTGCGCCGAACTGCTCGGACAGGTGCTTCTTGGAGGACTTGTAGCTGCAGTGCTCGGACCACATGACCGAGTACATGGCGAGCTCGGCGTTCGTGGGGCGCCGGCCGAGGATGGCGCGGATTCGCTGGTACTCGTCCTCCTTGAGCCCCAGTTCCCTCCAGGGCATCTCCTTGTCGGGGGTGGCGGCGGCGTCCTCGACCGTGTCGTGCAGCTCGCGGGGGTTGGTGGGGGTGGCCTGGGCGGTCATGCTTCGCTCCGTTCGTACATTGTTTCACGAGGCGGGGGCCGGTCCGCTCCTCGCGCGGACCCGGGGCCCTCAGCCTGCCAGCTGGGCGAGGACGGACTGGAAGATCCGGAGGCCGTCGGTGCCGCCGTGGTGGGCGGCTGCGGCGCCGTCGTGGGCGAGGGGGCCGAAGCCCGCCTCGGCGGCGTGCTCGGGGTGGGGCATGAGGCCGACCACGTTCCCGGCCTCGTTGGCGACTCCCGCGATGCCGTTCGCGCTGCCGTTCGGGTTGGGGCCCGCGTAGCGGAAGACGACGCGGCCCTCGCCCTCGAGGCGGGCGAGCTCGTCGGGGGACGCCTGGAAGTTGCCCTCCCCGTTCTTCAGGGGGATGGTGATGAGGTCGCCCGCGCTGAACCCCCGGGTCCACGCGGTGCCGGGGTTCTCGACGCGCAGCTCCTGGTCGCGGCACACGAACTTCTGGTGGTCGTTGCGGATGAGGGCGCCGGGCAGCAGGTGCGACTCGCACAGTATCTGGAAGCCGTTGCAGATGCCCAGGACGGGCAGGCCGCGCCCGGCCCCGCGCACGATCTCGGCCATGACTGGGGCGGTGGCGGCGATGGCCCCGCAGCGCAGGTAGTCCCCGTAGGAGAAGCCTCCGGGGACGACGACGGCGTCGACGCCGCGCAGGTCGGCGTCCTTGTGCCACAGCGCCACGGGCTCGGCCCCCGCCAGGCGCACCGCCCTGGCGGCGTCGCGGTCGTCGAGGGTGCCGGGGAAGGACACTACTCCGATGCGAGTCACCGGGCGCCTCCCGCGTACCGGGCGTCGGCCTCGTCGATGGCCTCAACGCGCACGACGTCCTCGATGATGGGGTTGGACAGGACCTCTTCGGCGGCCTTGCGGGCTTCGGCGAGGAGTTCGCCGGTGACGGGCCCCTCCACACTCAGGTGGAAGCACTTGCCCTGGCGCACGGCCTGGAAGCCCGTGATCCCGAGCCTGGGCAGCGCCGAGCCGACGGCCTTGCCCTGCGGGTCCAGGATCTCAGGCTTCGGCATCACTTCCACGATGATTCGCCCCACGGCGTCCCTCCTTGTGTTGTCGGTGAGGATCCCGCCGCGCACCTCGCCCGGCGGGCAGGTCTGCTAGAGGACGGGGTCGGCGCCCGTCAGGCGGCGGTAGGCCCCGGCGTACCGGGCGGCGGTCGCGGCCACCACGGAGTCGGGCAGCGCGGGCGGGTTCTCCCCCGAGGCGCGGTCCCACCCGGATCCGGCCGAGGCCAGCCAGTCGCGCACGTACTGCTTGTCGTAACTGGGGGTGGGGCGCCCGGGGCGCCACTGGTCCGCGGGCCAGAAGCGCGACGAGTCGGGGGTGAGGATCTCGTCGGCCAGGACGATCCGCCCCGTGTCCGGATCCAGGCCGAACTCGAACTTCGTGTCGGCGATGATCACTCCGCGCCCGGCGGCGATCCCCCTGGCCCTCTCGTACAGGGCCAGGGAGGCGTCCCTGAGGCGGTCGGCCAGTTCGCGCCCCACCATGGCGGCCGCGCGCTCGAAGGTGATGTTCTCGTCGTGCTCTCCCGCCCCGGCCTTGGCGGCGGGGGTGAAGACCGGGGTGTCGAGGCGGGATCCCTCGGTGAGCCCGCCTGGCAGCCCGATGCCGCAGACGGCGCCGGTGCGGCGGTACTCCGCCAGGCCGGAGCCGGTGAGGTATCCGCGCACCACGCATTCGATGGGGACCATGTCGAGGCGGCGGCACACGACGGCGCGCGCGTCCACGGCGTCGGGCACGGCGCGCAGCGGGGGGCGGGGCGCCCCGGCGAGGGCGTCGGCCGCGTTCGCGGGGGCGGCGCGCCCCACGGCGAGGAGGTGGTTGTCGACGATGCCGCGCAGTTCCCCCATCCACCAGATCGCCATCTGGTTGAGGATCTTGCCCTTGCCGGGGATGGTGGTGGGCAGCACGTGGTCGTAGGCGCTGATGCGGTCGCTGGTGACCATGAGCAGGGCGTCGGCTCGGGCGGGGTCCTCCCCGTCGGGGGCGTAGATGTCCCGGACCTTGCCGGAGGCCAGGTGCATCCACCCGGTGAGTTCGACGTGCTCGCCCATTGTCCCTCCTGGTCCCCGCGCCTCAGCCGTCCAGTCCGGCGGGCCAGGTCGCGATGTCGGTGCGGTGGTGCTCGCCCTGGAACCGGATGAGGCCGACCGCCTCGTAGGCGCGCTGGCGGGCGCGCTCCACCGTGGCGGCGCGGGCGACGACGTCGAGGACGCGGCCCCCGGAGTTGACGAGTGCGAGGGTGGGCTCGAATCCGCAGCAGCCGGCCGCCACATCGGCGGGGTCGTCCGTGATCTCCTCGGAGGTGCCCGCGTGGATGACGTGGACGCCGTCGAGCTCCTCGGCCGCTTCGATACCGGTGATCTCATGTCCGGTATCCGTGGGGCCCGGGTAGCCGCCCGAGGCCATGACGACCGTGACGGCGGCATCCTCGCTCCACACGGGGGCGGGGACCTTGGCGAGAGTGCCGGTGGCGGCCGCGTACAGGATGGGCGCCAGCGGGGAGTCGAGGCGTTCGAGAACCACCTGGGTCTCCGGGTCGCCGAAACGCACGTTGAATTCGACGACGCGGATGCCCTTCGAGGTCATCGCGAGGCCGCAGTACAGGAGGCCGCGGAAGGGGGTGCCGCGCCGGGCCATCTCGGTGACGACGGGCTGGGCGACCTCCTCGACGATGCGCTGCGTGGCTTCCTCGGGCAGCCACGGGAGGGGACTGTAGGCGCCCATGCCGCCCGTGTTCGGGCCTTCGTTGCCATCGCCCACGCGCTTGAAGTCCTGGGCGGGCTGGAGCGGGACGACGGTCGCGCCGTCGGCGAAGCAGAAGAGGGAGACCTCGGGGCCGTCGAGGTAGTCCTCGATGACGACCGCTCCTCCGTCGCGCGCCAGGCAGGCGCGCGCGTGGTCCGAGGCCTGGGCGCGGTCGGTGGTCACGACGACACCCTTGCCGGCGGCCAGGGCGTCGTCCTTCACGACGTAGGGGGCACCGAGGTCGTCGAAGGCGGCCTCCACCTGATCCATGGTCGTGCAGGTGAAGGAGCGGGCGGTGGCCACGCCGGCGTCCGCCATCACCTGCTTGGCGAAAGACTTGGAGGCCTCCAGGCGGGCCGCGTCCTTCGTCGGTCCGAAGACCGGAATCCCGTAGTCGAGGACCGCGTCGGCGACGCCCGCGACGAGCGGGGCCTCGGGACCGACGACCACGAGGTCGACCTTCTCGGAGGTCGCGCGTCGCACGACATCCTTCGGGTCCAGCGGATCCATCGTGAGCGAGCGGCCCAGCTGTTCCAGCGCGGGGTTACCGGCCTGGACGACAAGCGACACGGGATGCTCAGGGGTGGACGTTCGTACAAGCGCACGGGCGATCGCGTGTTCGCGACCTCCGTTACCAACGAGAAGAACCTTCACGTTTCAAGCCTATCGGTGTTTGGTGGCCTTCCGGGCCGCCGTGGGGTTTTATGGGTGCACGTCACAGCGAAGTTGAGACGCGCGATCACGACTCACCAGGCACCGTTAGGGTTGCCGCTACGCTTGTCGTCGGTCTGGTCGCGGCGTTCCTTCGCGCGGCCGCTGTTCTGGTCCTCCAGCTTCTGACGCTGTTGCTTTTCATCGCTGTTCTCGCCCTCGTAGGGGTCGGACGTCGGGCTGTTGGAGGGGGTCGGGCTCGAACTTGGGTTGGGCTTGGGATCCTGGTTGTTCTGGGGATCCTGCTTCTTCTGGTTCGGGTCTTCGCCCTGCTGTTCCTTTTCGGTGTCTTCCTTCTTCTTCTGGACGCGACTCTTATTCTCGTCCGCGGGGTTCTCCGAGGATCCGCCCGACTGCTGGTCGTCGCCGGATTGGCCCTGGCCTCCGGATTGGCTCTGGTTGCCGGACTGGCCCTCGCCGCCGGACTGGCCGGACTGGCCGGACTGGCCGCCGCCTCCGCCGGCGGTCTGGCACGGCGAGATCAGGTCGACGGCCTCCTGGTAGGCGGCGATGGCGTCATCGAGAGAGTTGGCCGAGCGCAGGGCGTCCGCCTGGATTTCGATGCCGATGCCGAGGTTGACGCGCACCTGGCACTCGTAGGAGAAGGGTTCCAGTCGCCCGGGCTGCACCTCGGTGGCCTTGGGCACCAGGTCGTAGGCGGTGCGCAGCTCGGCCACGCCCTCGTCGATGGCGTCCTGGCGCACCAGCGTGGTGCCGAGGTTGTAGTGGGACACCCAGCGTTCGATGCCGATGGAGGTCCACGTCATCTGTCCCTCGTATCCTGCCTGCGCGGCCGGGTACTCTCCCTTCGTCCAGTGGCCCAGCGACGAGCGCGACCACAGGGTCAGGCCGATCAGGTACGCCGAGATCACAAGGGCGATCACGAGGATCGGGATGGAGTACCACAGGGGGCGCAGGGCTCGCGGGGAACGCTGAATCTTCTGCTTGCCCGACGAGGCCTGGGTGAGCTTGGCGCGCACCGCGGGGTCGACGGAGTCGACCTGGGGGGCGCCGAAGGGCAGGAGGTCGTCGTCGCGGGCGGAGTTCTCAGATTGCATGGGAATTCCTCAGCTGTTGGGCGCGCAGCGCCAGGGTTGCACCCTCCCACGCGAGGAGGCCGCCCAGGATGAGGGCGAAGGGCCAGATGATGTAGCGGTAGGTGGACTGCATATTGCGCGACTCGGAGATCGTCGAGGCGTTTTCCAGGAGTGAGCGCGCGTGGGACTCGATGGCCGACTTGTCGGGCGAGTGCACGTAGTCCACGCCGATGCGCGACGCGACGGAGCGCAGGGCGGCCTCGTCGATCTTGGAGATCGCGATGGGTTCGCCGGGCTGGGACTTGTCGCGAATGTACTCGTCCCCGCCGCCACTCTGCGCGCCCGAGTCTCCCAGGCGCAGGACCTTCATCTTGCCGCCCTCCTCGGTGCCGTAGCCGATGACCAGGCCGCCGTCGACGTACTGCTTGACCTCGTCCCAGTCACTCTCGGAGCCGGTGGGAGCGGTCGACCAGTGATCCTGGTTCGAGGTCTCACCGTCGGAGAAGACGAAGACGGCGCGAATATTCTGGGGGTGACGCTCCTTGTTCTTCTTCAGGAGCTTGGCGAGTTCCGCCGCGGGGCGGTTGGGTGAGGAACCCTGCGAGGAGGAGGACAGCTCGCGATCGAAGCTGCCCATGTAGGCGTCGACCGCGGAGGAGTCGGTCGTCAGCGGCATGTCGATGTGCACCTTCGAATCCCACGACAGGATCGAGAAGCGCGAGCCCGTGAGGGATCCCATGAGGAGCGCGACGTCGTTGCGCACGCCGTCGATGCGGGGCTTGGCGCCATCCCAGTCCTCCGCTGCCATCGAGCCGGTGCGATCAATGACGAAGTAGACCTCGAGGGTGGAGGTGACCTCGACGGCCTCGCCGGGGATGGAGGGGCCCGCACCCATGACCAGCACCGTGACAACGATGAGCGAACGCCGGATGACATCCTTCATGTTCTTGCGCACCGCTCGGTGCCACGTGAGGAACACGAAGACGCCCGCGACGACCGTAATGAGGATCAGCAGGAACAGGTTAATGACGGGGTGAAATACCATGTCAGAGCCTCCCGAAGGCGAGCAGACCAAGCAGTGACACGACGCCCACGAGGGTCCATCCCAGGGCCGCCGTCGGTCGGTCGGTTTCGAGCATCTTGCCGTTTGAGTCCAGGTCTTCCTTCTGCTCGGCCTCGATCTGCTGGACCACGCTATCGACGGACGCCGGGGAGGAGGCGTCATAGAAGTCGCCGCCCGTGGACTGGACCTGATCGCGCAGGTCGATGGCCTCGGAGGAGAGCATATCCATCGAGCCGGGGTACAGGGCGGTCACGGTCACGTTCTGACGCTTGGCGAAGGCGATCGCCTCAGTGAGGTTGTAGATGCCCTCGCCCCACACCTCGTTGTCGGTCGCCAGCAGGATCGTACGCGAGCGGTTCTTGTCCTTGTGGTCGAAGCCCATGACGCACGAGGCCAGACCGTCACCCACGAGGGAGGCACGCTCCTCGTCGTCGTCAGGCAGCGTCGGCTGGAGGTATTCGATGAGCTCCCGCGTCGCCGTGTAGCGCCCGCCGTAGGAGGAGAAGCCCCGATCGATGACGTCCGACATCTCCGTGAGCGTGTCGTTGGCCATCTCGTAGTCGTCGGTGAGCGGGAACATCGTGGTCGAGTAAACGTTCCACAGCTGCAGGGAGATTCGCTCGCCCTCGAAGTGGGAGATGATCTGCTTGAAAGCGTCGCCGATCTTCGAGTCGTAGGGCAGCATCGAGGCCGAGGCGTCCAGGCAGATAACGATGTCACGGCTCGCGGACTTGTCGTGCTTGACGTAGCGGTCCACGGGGGCCGCCGCGGACACCGACGCCGCGATAACCGCGATGATGAAGCACACAACCGCCATCGCCAGGGAAGAACGGGTCCTGCGCACCAGCGCCTGGTACTTGGGCAGGCCACGCAGGTAACCAGAGTTCGCCACCCAGCCTTTCTTGCCCGAACGCTGCCCGGCGCGACGAGCGAACCACCAGCCGATGCCGGTCGCGGCGGCGACCGCCAACAGGACGAGGGGAATAAGCCACCAAAACCTCATACGTTTACCGCCTCCACGGCCTTGCTCAACACGTTCGTCACAGCCTCGTGCGAGGGCTGGCCGACGGGGATGTTCTCACCCGTGAAGCTGGGGACCTCGCACGCCTCCAGGACGTCTGCCAGTCCCGGCCACACGGGCACGAGCTCGCGGACCTCACGCACGGTCGCGACCTCAAGGTCACGACCGGTACGCTCCGTGCCGAGTGCGCGCATGAGGCCGGCTATCGCCAGGTGCACGCCGCGGGCGTCCAGGTCCGCGTCGGCGTAACGATCCGCGATCTGATCGATGTAGCGCAGGTACTTCTTGCGGCGCGCGTCCGTGATCGTCTGGAGCTCCATGACCTCGCCGATGCGCGAGGTCCACCACCGCCACAGGCAGTAGACGATCCACCCGAGGACGGCCGCCAGCAGGGTGACCCCCAGGACCCACATCCAGTTCGGATAGATCACCGGATCCTGCAAGTATTCCTTCGTGTCACCGGACATGTGATCCCCTTTCAAGAGCGCGCATGAGCGCGCGAGGGACTTCCTCGCTGGACGACACGTCCACGTGGATGACTCCCCTCCTGTCGAGCATCTGGGTCACGGCGGCGCAGCGCGCGGCCATGACGTTGGCGGCCTCGCCCGCCAGCTGCGAGTCTCGCAGCAGGAAGTCGGGCAGCGGCCCCTCGTTGACGTCGACGACGTCCGTGCCCTTCTCGAGGCTGGTGGGGTCGACGTCGGCGACACACACCTGGATGACCTGGTGGCGCACGGTGAGGGACTTGATGAGGTCGTCGGACTCGCGCGAGGGGGTGGGCTGCGTGGAGTCGGTGACGATCACGATGAGGCTGCGCCGCCGGGTGACGGTCCTGGCCCGCGCCAGCAGCTTGGGGACGTCCGAGTGGGGTGACCCCAGGGTGATGTCCTCCTCGATGCGGCGCAGCACCGTTTCCGCGTGCGCATTGCCCGAGCGGGCGGGCATGAAACGCACGCGCTCGGAATCGCCCGCGACGAGGCCGATCTGATCTCCTCGGGCGACGGACAGCCAGGCGATCGCCTCACACGCAGCCAGCGCGATCTCTTCCTTCGTCTCACCCGAGGGGGCGAGGGCGCCCATCTCGCGGCCCGTGTCCACGACGAGCATGACCTGCAGGTTCGCCGTGGCCTCGTGGCGCTTGATGACCGGCGAACCGGTGCGCGCCGTGGCCGCCCAGTCGATTTCACGCACGTCGTCGCCCGGCTGATAGGGAGCCAAGTCCATGAACTCCCATCCGCGACCCTGCCTCAGCGCAGAGTGCTGGCCGTCCATGACGGACAGCAGCTTGCGCATGACGGGCAGCTGGATGCGCGTGGAGAGCGCGTGGATTTCGCGCGAGCGTACAGGCATGACGTTCCTCTAGACAGTCGACGGGCGTGGAAGCGGTATTCGTTACGGAACGGGGACCGCGTTGAAGACGGCGTCGATGAGGCCCTCAATGGACACGTTGTCGGCCAGGGCGTCAAAGGTACGGATGATGCGGTGGCGCAGGATGCCGTAGCGCATCTCCTTGATATCGTCGGGCATGACGTGGTTGCGTCCCGCCATGAGGGCGAGCGACTGGGCGATCTGCATGAGCGCGATGCCACCACGCGGGGAGGCGCCCACGCGCACGTGCTTGCTCCAGCCGGGAAGCGGGTTGGGGCCCGCGCCTCGGGTCGTGTTGATGATGTCCACGATGTAGGCCTTGAGGGTCTCGTGGATGAAGACGCGGCGGCGCGCCTCCTGCAGGGTGCGCACGTCGTCGAGGGTGATCGGGACGGCCGGGGACGGGATCGTCATCTGGCCGGAGTCGATGCGGGACAGAACCTCGAGCTCCTCGACGGGCGTGGGGTAGGTGATGACCTCCTTGAGGAGGAAGCGGTCCATCTGGGCCTCAGGCAGAATGTAGGTGCCTTCTTCCTCGATGGGGTTCTGCGTGGCCATGACCATGAAGGGGCTCGGCAGCTTGTGATTGACACCACCAATGGTGGTCTGGCGTTCCTGCATGGCCTCCAGCATCGCGGACTGGGTCTTCGCGGAGGAACGGTTGATCTCATCCAGGAGGACCATGTTGGCGTGAACCGGGCCCAGCTGGGTGACCATCTCGCCGCGCTCCTGGTTCCAGATCTGAGAGCCAACGATGTCGTTGGGCATCAGGTCGGGGGTGCACTGGATGCGATGGAAGGTGCCGGACACGGCGGAGGCGAGGGTCTGCGCGGCCGTCGTCTTGGCCAGGCCGGGAACAGATTCGACCAGCACGTGGCCGCCCGCGAGCAGCGAGGCGGTCAGCGCGCGGCGCAGGCCTTCCTGGCCGACGACGGTGTGCTGGTAGATGTCGGTCATGCGATCGAGCAGGCCCTTGGCGTGGGCCAGCTCGTCATTCGTCAAGTAGTTGGGCACGGGCTCTCCTTGCGTGCGCGGTCGTATGCCCTCCCAGTGTAGCCCGCCGAGACTCACATGACGCAACCCGGTCAGTTTTCGCACACCTCGTGGCGAAGCCTACACGTCGTCAAAAAGGGGGCGAGCCCCGGAGTTTCCTCCGGGGCTCGCCCTCAGGTCCGCGTCAATCAGGCCTGCTTCGCGGCGGCAATGCGCGCGCGGAACTTGGCCAGCTGCTCGGTGATGGCGGCGGGGAGCTTGTCGCCGAACTGCGAGAAGTACTCCTCGGTGTCGTCCATCTCGGCGGCCCAGGCGTCGGGATCGATCGCGAAGAGCTTCGCCCAGACGGCCTCGTCAATGTCCAGGCCGTCGAGGTTGAAGTCCTCGAACTTCGGGTAGCGGCCGGTCACGCCGTCGATGGCCTCGACCTCGCCGGCGGCGCGGCGAACGATCCAGTCCAGGACGCGGGAGTTGTCGCCGTAGCCGGGCCACATGAAGTTGCCGTCTTCATCCTTACGGAACCAGTTGACCTGGTAGACCTTCGGGAAGCCCTCGCCGAGCTTGTCCTGCATCTCCAGCCAGTGGCCCCAGTAGTCGGCCATGTTGTAGCCGCAGAAGGGCAGCATGGCGAAGGGGTCGTGGCGCAGCGAGCCGGCCTTGACGTCGGTCGCGGCAGCGGTGACCTCGGAGGCCACGGAGGCGCCGATGA
>ERZ773050.417-NODE-417-length-24790-cov-4.444633_pt1 | contig 24790 bp, 24 predicted proteins | sample MGYA00580632_ERZ773050 | MGnify/ENA primary metagenome ERZ773050 (study PRJEB29015, sample SAMEA2738123) | human oral metagenome | biome: human oral; feature: human-associated habitat; material: saliva | place: China | collected 2166 ... | reverse complement strand
AGTACCTGTCATGGAACCCAGACCACCAAATACCACGATAATTAAGACATTAATACTATTGATAAAAGTATAATCTTTCGGCACAACAGAGCCAATAAATCCCGCCTGAAGTGAGCCTGCAATACTAGCTGTTATAGCTCCGAAGACAAACGCAACCACTTTAATTTTAGTAGTGTTGACCCCTACAGATTCTGCCGCAATTTCATCTTCACGAACTGATAAGGTTGCTCGTCCAATTGGGCTCCGCAAAAAATTGATGGTCAAAATAGTTGTAATAACTACAAAGAAATATACCATTTGCCAATTGGTAAAGGCAGGAATACCCAATATACCCGCAGCTCCATTGGTCAAATCACCACCGTTAATGATTAAAATTCGAATGATTTCAGAAACCCCAAGCGTTGCAATTGCTAGATAATCGCCTTTCAAGCGAAGAGTAGGAATCCCAACAATCAAAGCCACTGCCCCTGCAATCAACGCCCCTAACACCATAGCCGCAAAAAAGGCAGGATAAGTAGCTGTTCTCGAACCAATAATCGCAGCTGCATAGGCACCAATTGCCATAAATCCAGCATGTCCCAGAGAAAATTGACCTGAGAAACCGACAATCAAATTTAAACCTACTGCTAAAATAATGTTAATGCCGATTTGTTGTAAGATTTGTAAGTAAAAATCATTCAAAACTCCAGCGCTGACAAGTAAGGCAATCAAACCATACCCTGCAAGAAGGAGCACAAACCATAAAATATTTACTTTTACATTCTTTTTCATAGCCTATACCTTCTCTTTCACATTCTTACCAAGAATTCCTGCAGGACGAACAAGCAAGATTAAGATTAAAATACCATACACAATCGCATCACGGAAATCTGACATACCAAAAGCTGTTGCAAAGGTTTCTAACAAACCAATGACAAAACCTCCCAATGCTGCTCCAGGGATAATGCCAATCCCACCAAGAACTGCAGCAACAAACGATTTCAGCCCTGGAGTCATTCCCATCAATGGTTCAAGGGAATTATAATAAAGCGCAATGAGCACACCTGCCGCTCCTGCCAAAGCCGAACCCAAAGCAAAAGTGAAACTAATTGTACGATTGACATTGATTCCCATTAGCTGCGCTGCATCACTATCAACAGAAACTGCCCGCATGGCTTTTCCCATTTTGGTTTTTTGAACGATAACCTGCAGCAATACCATTAAAATCAAGGAAATAATCAAAATCATCAATTGGATATTGGTGAGACTAATAGGACCAAAATTATAACGAACCGTTTCAATCACTTGTGGGAACGAACGAGTATTGGCCCCCACAAAATAGACCATCACATATTCCAAGAAAAATGAAACACCAATCGCAGTAATCAAAGCTGCAATCCGAGTCGAATTTCTCAGTGGACGATAAGCCAAAAACTCGACCAACACACCTAAAGCTGCTGTCCCAACCATCGCCAAAATCAAGGCAAGGAAAAAATTAAGATGAAGAGAGTTAATCAGGAAATAGCCCATAAAAGCGCCCATCATATAAATGTCTCCATGAGCGAAGTTGATGAGTTTGATAATTCCATAAACCATGGTATAGCCGAGAGCGAGCAAAGCATAGACACTCCCTAAAATTAGACCATTAACAAGTTGTTGGAGCATGGCCACCACACTTTCTAATTATAATATAGAAGAAAGAACTATGTGATTGTTCACATTTTCTTATCTATCGTGAAAAAAGAGCGAGTCAAGTCATCATTTCAAAAAAATGATTTTTCTCACTCATCTATTCTAAGTTTGAGCAAAAGAGACCGTCAAGCCTTGTAGCTCTTACTTCACAGTTGATTGATTTTCAACAGCTTAAAATATATCTAACAATCAATCACTAGGTCTTACAAACCATAATGAAACATATTCTTAAAACTAAGACTCTTGTCCTATCTATTTTCTTTTTTTCTATATAAAGAGAAGTAACTATCTACGATGTTCACCATAAATAGTTACTCTTTTATACACTATAAAATATATTTTAAGCAATTTCTTGCGAAAGGTTACGGCTTAACCGTTTCAGCTGCTGTGACCTTCCCATTGTTCATGGTCATCATAAAGGCTGTTTTAACAGTATTATGATTCTTGTCAAAGCTGGTATCACCTGTTACACCTTCAAAATTCTTTGTCTTGGCAAGATTGTCTTTGATGTCAACAGATGTTTTAGCACCCTTAGCAGCATTGGCAACAAGATAAACAGAATCGTATGCTAGCGCTGCAAATGTTGAAGGTTCTTCATTCTTGTATTTAGCCTTGTAAGCTTCAAGGAATTTCTTTGCTTTCGCTGAGACATCAACTGTTGAAGAGAAGCCTGAGATATAGTAGATATTTGAGGCTTTGGCTGGTGTTGCTTGTTGAACAAATTCTTCGCCATTAAAGCCGTCACCACCAACGATTGGCTTATCAATGCCCATACCACGCGCTTGGTTTACAATTTTACCAGCTTCTGTATAATATCCAGGTACGATAATGGCATCAAAATCTTTGCCTTTCATTTTGGTAAGAGCTGCTTGGAAGTCGGTATCACCAGCGACAAACTTTTCATCTGCAACAATCTCACCTTTGTAGGCATTACGGAAAGCTTTTGCAACACCTTTCGCATAGTCACTTGAGTTATCTGTATAAAGTACAACTTTTTTCGCTTTTAACGTTTCTGTAACATATTTAGAAATGATTTTCCCTTGGAAACTGTCTTGGAAAGTTCCGATGAATAAGTATTCTTGATTTTTCGTCAAACCGTCTTGTGTCGCACTAGGTGAAATCAAAGGCACACCTGCTTTTGTCGCATTGGGAACTGCCGCTGCTGTTGCACCAGAAGTTGCAGGTCCTACGACTGCATTTACTTTTGATTGGGTTACCAAGTTAGTCGTAACAGAAGCAGCTTCTGCTGTTTCAGATTTATTATCCTTGTCAACAACTTCAAGTTTCTTGCCATCAATACCACCGGCTTTGTTGATTTCATCAACAGCCAGTTGGGCACCTTTTTGTTCGGCTGTTCCATAAGCTGCTGTTGCACCAGTTTCTTCAAAGTTGAATCCGATTTTAATAGTCTTATCAGCAACTTTTGTACCAGTTGCATTGGAGCCACCTGACTTTACTTCCCCACAAGCGGCAAGAAGGGCAACACTTGCAAGGGCAACAAATGATAGAGCAAATTTTTTCTTCATATTCTTATCTCCTCGTTCCGAAATGATATGTTTAGAATATATCGAATTATCTGACAATTGTCAAGTGGTAAATGAGATTTTTTTATATGTTTACGTTTTCTTTATCTCTAAACAAGCTTCCAACAAAGTCTGTGTCCAATTCTTGAATGTGACAGATCCGTACTTGTTTGACATATTTTTCTTTAGATAACCTTTGCATCGTCTCTTCTACCTGCTCTGTCGGAACATACAACTGGAGGTAACGATGCTTTTTAGAATGGTAGACAATATCGCCAATAGTTTCTATTTTTTTCACATCTCGATTGTAATACAAATACACAATCAAACCTGTTCGTTCTTCTTTTTTAAACATGAGTTTTCTTTCTAACATTTTTTCATTTATAAGTATATCAAAAAAATGCCCATCAGAGGACATTTTTCGTACAGTAATAAACAATGATTAGTTTAAATTATTATTTGCCATGATTTCATCAATGAAGCCATAATCCAAGGTTTCTTGAGCGCTCATCCAATAATCACGTTCTGCGTCTTTATGTACTTGCTTAATGGTTTTCCCTGAATTATCCGCAAGGATTTTCTCCAAGTTATTCCGTGTTTTCAGCAAATGCTCAGCCGCAATCGCCATATCGGTTTGTTGCGTACCGCTACCAGTTCCGCCCATTGGCTGATGAATCAGGTATTCTGCATTCGGCAACATGAAGCGCTTGCCTTTAGCACCACTTGAAGCAATAATGGTTCCCATGGAAGCAGCCATCCCCATGACAATTGTTTGGACATCTGATTTGATGAAGTTCATGGTATCCACAATCGCTAGACCAGCCGATACAGAACCACCTGGCGTATTGATGTAAAGATAAATATCTTTAGTATTATCTTGTGCATCAAGGAAAAGCAATTGCGCAATAATAGAATTAGCCATATTGTCCTCAACAGGACCTGTCAGCATAATAATGCGATCTTTTAATAAGCGTGAGTAAATATCGTAGGAACGTTCCCCACGACTTGTTTGTTCAATAACTACAGGAATCATTGTATTCTCCTTTTCATCTGATATTTAATCTGACTAACAATTTTTAGTGAGATTTTTCAAATATGAGACTATTATAGTCTTTTGGTCAAAAAAGGTCAAACATAAAACTCATTATTTTGTACCGAAAAGACGATCTCCTGCATCTCCCAATCCTGGAACGATATAGCCGTTTTCATTCAAGTGATCATCAAGGGCCGCTGTAAAGATTTCTACGTCTGGGTGAGCTTCTTGTAAAGCTTTCACACCTTCTGGCGCTGAAACAAGGCAGACAAATTTAATATTGTGCGCACCGCGTTTTTTCAATGAATCAATGGCTAAAATAGCTGAACCACCTGTCGCTAACATTGGATCTACCACAAAGATTTGACGTTGGCTAATGTCTTCTGGTAACTTCACGAGGTACTCAACTGGTTTTAGGGTTTCTTCGTCGCGATACATACCAATATGTCCAACTTTAGCAGCTGGCACAAGGCTCAAAAGACCGTCCACCATACCGATACCTGCACGTAAGATTGGAACAATGGCTAATTTTTTACCAGCCAATTGTTTTTGAACCGTCTTTGTAATCGGCGTTTCAATTTCCACATCTTCTAATGGTAAGTCACGTAAAACTTCATAGCCCATTAGCATAGCAATTTCATTTACTAACTCACGAAAAGCCTTAGTAGAGGTATCCGTACGACGTAAGATAGACAATTTATGCTGAATGAGCGGATGTGCGATCACTTGAAATTTTTCCATGATTGGTTTTCCTTCTTTCAATTTATTCTTCTTATTATATCAAAAAAACATAAAAAAGGCTCGTAACAAACAAGCCTTTTCAAAGATTGTCAATTGCTTACAACCATTCATGGTATTTCTTAATATAAAGATGCTTCACAAACGTAATACTTGCCATATATAAAATCATGACAAGGATTAAGAATAAGAAATAAGTACCGTTTAATGGAGCCACTTTTAAAAGTGCTGCAAAAGGACCGTAGGGCAATAAGGTTACAAAGAACACGGCTGCTAGCGTTGTCATAACTACAGACAAAGCCGGTCTGCTTTGAATAAATGGCAGTTTAGGTGAGCGTAGCATATAGATAACCATGGTTTGCGTCCACATGGACTCAATAAACCAGCCTGTTTGGAAAACAGTAATGAACTCGCTAGACATACCATGATGGTAAACAGAACCTGTCATCATCGGTGCGATGATAAAGAACAAAATCAAAAAGGTCAAACAGTCAAAAATAGAACTAATCGGACCAATCCAAGCCATGAAGCGCGTAATGGATTTGGCACTCCAAATACGAGGCTTTTGCAAAAATTCACGATCTACATTGTCAAATGGTAAAGCGATACAAGAAATATCATAGACCAAATTCAACATAATCAAATGAATCGGTGCCATAGGCAAAAATGGTAGGAAAATACTTGAAATCAACAAGGAAAAGATATTCCCGAAGTTGGAACTGACTGTCATCTTGATATATTTGGTCATATTGGCATAGACTTTGCGACCTTCCACCAAGCCTTTTTCAAGCACCAACAAGTCCTTATCTAACAGGATAACATCAGCTGTTTCTTTAGCAATATCGACAGCTGTATCAACTGAAATCCCTACATCAGCTACTTTCATAGAAGGTGCATCATTGATGCCGTCTCCCATATAGCCAACCTTATGCCCATTTGCTTTCAGCTGCAAAATGATACGCGCTTTTTGGTCAGGAGATAATTTTGCAAAAACAGTTGTGGTTTCAACCACCTTGCTCAATTCGTCATCCGACATCGTTTCAATCACAGAGCCAAGTAGGATATGTTCTGCATCTAAGCCAACTTTTTCACAGACTGCTTCTGTGACTTTTTCATTGTCCCCTGTCAAAATTTTGGTGGCAACACCATATTCTGTTAAAGCCTTGATAGCAGGCGCTGCAGAAGGTTTTGGCGGGTCAAGGAAAGCAAGATAACCCGTCAAAATCATATCAGACTCATCTTCTACTGTGTATTCATAGTCAGCATCTAAGTCTGAGCGATAGCTAACCCCCAGCACTCGCAGACCTTGCTCATTTAACTGTGCTACTTCTGCTAAAATTTCTTGACGAATTTCCTCTGTCAAAGGAAGGATTTCCCCTTTGTCTTCGACATAATTTGAAATGGCTAACATTTCTTCCAAAGCACCTTTTGTTACCATGCTAACGACATTTTCATCATCTCGAACCAGCACACTCATGCGGCGGCGTTCAAAATCAAAAGGCAATTCATCAATTTTCTTAAAAGTTTGGTCCAAGTTCCGAACGATTTCATGCTTTTCAGCTTCTTTTTCTGTCCGATTGATAATAGCACGATCCATTAGGTTTTTTAGCCCTGTTTGGTAATACGAATTAAGATAAGCCCTGCGAAGAACGGCTAAATCAAGCTCTCCATGAATATCCAGCGGATATTCCAAGACAATCTCATCTTGCGTCAATGTCCCTGTTTTATCCGTGCAAAGGATATCAATCGCTCCCAAATCTTGAATGGCATTGAGTTTTTTGATGACAACTTTTTCTTTTGCCATAAGAATAGAACCCTTAGCCAAGCTTGCAGTGATGACCATAGGCAGCATTTCTGGTGTCAAACCAACACCGACACTAAGTGCAAATACACCAGCCTCCAACCAATCTCCGTCTGTCAGACCATTGATGAAAAAGACAACGGGCACAAGTACCAGCATGAGACGAATGAGCAGCCACGAAATACTGTTCATTTCCCGCTCAAAAGAGGTTGGTTCGTCATAAGTATTGAGCGTTTGCTCAATAGCCCCCATCTTGGTATCATCTCCAACGACCAGAACAAGGGCAATGGCACGACCAGAGATTACATTGGTTCCCATAAAGGCAAGTGCTTCAGACTCAAGCAAGCTATCTGTTTCTTTTGTCTCACATTTATCCAGCGCCATTTTTTCAACAGCATCACTTTCACCTGTCAAACCTGACTGTTGCACAAAGAAGTCGCGCGAATCTAAGATTAGCACATCTGCTGGTAGCATATCTCCTGCACTCAAGCGGATAATGTCTCCTACTACTAATTCTGTAATCGGAATTTCTTGCTCTTTTCCCTCACGAACAACTGTCACTGTATTGACAATCATACGTGAAAGATTGCTGGCTGCTTTGTCGCTCCGCAATTCTTGCACAAAGCGAATACTACCAGACAACAAGACAAGGACAACGATGATGATAAATGTCGTCGGGTCTTCTTGCCCTGGCTTTGCCAGCCAAACATTGGTCACCAAGGATACCAATGCAATGAGTAAGAGAATGACGGTAAAGGGATTGATAATGGATTCATAGATCTTTTTAAAAATTGAATCTTCTTGCCCTTTAGTCAATTCATTTTCGCCGTATATATCACGGTTTTCCTCAACTTGCTCTTCTGTCAGCCCTGCTCTGGAAGTGTTGAAAAAAGTCATCGTATCCAGTACAGACATGCGAAGAGCATCTGTTAATCTTTCTTTTGCTGTTTTCACTGATTTCTCCTCTATCTAAGACGCATCCAAGCAACAAAATAACTGCACACAGCTTTTTGCTCAGATATCGTTCATTTGCTAGAGTCGATTCCAAAGGGAGCATAAGGAATGCTCAGATATGGCAATCGACTGGTTTTCTGTTGACTCGGGTGATCATCATTTGGCATATTCCTCACTCCTTTCCCTTTCGGTTTTCCTTTTAAAAAATCAGCTAAAAAACAATAAAATCCTACCATGAAAAAACATGGCAGGACTGTATGTCTTGTGTTACCGTTCAAGCTTTAACTCCGTAGGGCGATGAAATGACATTAGTCGAAACCTTAGCGATCTCAACTGCTAACCAACGCGTAGTGTCTCCACTACTTTGCGGTAGTCATCCGTATCCCTATGGTAGCCTCACCTACCGATTTTTCATACTAACTATACTCCACTTAAGAATGATTGTCAACCCCAAATGGCTGTTTCTGAAAATTTCTTTTCATTCTTATTGTGGCAAACAATGCACGATTCTCTTGCAAATCTCTTCTACTAAGGGTTTTGGTGTTGCAATATTTAATCTTGCATGCAACTCCCCCTCTTTTCCATAATCACTTCCTCGATTGAGAATGACTTTGGCTTGGTCATGCAACAAAGTAAAAAGTTCATCATCTGTCAAACCATAATCGCTAAAATCAAGCCAAATTAGATACGTTCCTTGTGGTTTCATAACTTTTAACCGCGGAGCTTCTTTGGCAAAATAATCCACCGCAAATTGAATATTTTCTTCTAAAACAGCTTTTAATGCCACCAACCAAGGTTTGCCATAGCGATAGGCCGTTTCTGTCGCAATATAACCTAAACTTGACACTTCATGGTGGTTATTGGCAAGCTGCTGACGTTTAAACCGTGCACGCAATGCAGGATTTTCAATAACAGCATAGGAATTTTTAGTGCCTGCAATATTAAAGGTCTTGGTAGCACTAGACAGTATGATGGCAAATTCTTTAAAATCAGGTGAAATGGTATTAAAGGAAACATGCTCATGACCAAACAAGGTCAAATCTTGATGAATCTCATCTGATACCAAGATAACCTGGTGTTTTTGACAAAGATGACCGATTCTTTCCAAAACCTCTCTTTCCCAAACACGTCCTCCGGGATTGTGCGGACTGCAAAGAAGATACAATTTCACATTATTTTCGACAATCTCTTTTTCCAATTGCTCAAAGTCAATTTGAAATAGACCATTTTCTTCTTTGAGAGAATTAGATACTAATTTTCGATCGTTTAAGCGAACGCTACGAGCAAAAGGTGGATAGACAGGAGAATTGATTAGAACAGCTTCCCCTTCTTTGGTAAAGGCTTGAATCGCAAGAGAAATAGCTGGCACAACACCTTCTACAAAAACGATATCTTCCTTATCAAACGAATACCGATGTTCGCTCTTTTCCCAATCCAACACCGCTTGGAGTAGCTCATCACTCGCATAAGTATAGCCATAAACCAACTGCTCTGCATAGTCATGAATCGCATTTTTCACTTCCGGCATGACCTCAAAGTCCATATCTGCAATCCATGCTGGCAGCAATTGAGGATCTGTCTCTGTCTCTTTCCACTTATAAGTGTGATGAGACAAGCGATTCGGTGCTGTTTGAAAATTGTATTTGCTCATATTATACCTCCAAAGCAAATTTTAAATCTGTGATCAAGTCTTGGCTGTCTTCGATTCCAATGGACAATCGCAATAAGTCATCTGTTAAACCGTAGGATTTCCGCACTTCTGCTGGAATATCTGCGTGTGTCTGAGTCGCAGGATAGGTAATCAAACTTTCTACTCCCCCCAAGCTTTCTGCAAAGGTAAAGACTTTTAACGTATTTAGCAAATGTGGAATAACTGCTTCATTTTTGACTTTAAAGGAAATCATGCCGCCTTTTCCCGGATAGAGAACCTCTTTTACTGCTGGCGAATCTTTCAAGAAAGCTGCTACAGCTTGTGCGTTTTTTGTTGAACGCTCCATACGTAGAGACAAAGTTTTCAAACCTCGAAGCAAGAGATAACTATCAAATGGAGATAAGACAGCTCCTGTCGTATTGAGATTGTAGAATAGATTCTCATAAAGCTCTTTGTCACTCGTCATAAGGGCACCAGCCAGAACGTCATTATGTCCTCCTAAGTACTTGGTCGCCGAATGAAGAACTAGGTCAGCACCATTTTCCAAAGGACGTTGATAGATTGGAGTATAAAATGTGTTATCTACAATAACCTTTGCACCTTTTGCATGAGCTTTTTCTGCAATAGCCGCAATATCAAACTCAAGCATTAACGGATTCGTCGGGGTTTCCAGATACACCACATCTATATCCTCTGTTAAAGCCGCAAGTAATTCTTCTTCCGTATTTGCATATGTAAAGTGAAAGCGCCCTTCTTGCTCCACTTGATGAAACCAGCGAAAAGAACCGCCATAAAGGTCACGAACTGCTAGAACCTTGCTTCCAACTGGAAAAACACTAAAAGCCAAAACAATGGCGCTCATTCCTGAGCTCGTAGCTAATGCATAATCCGCATGCTCAATGGCTGCTAACGTCTTTTCCAAGCTGCTTCGCGTTGGGTTTTTCGTGCGCGTATAGTCATATCCAGTGGATTTTCCAAATTCTGGATGCTGATAGGTCGTTGAAAAATGCAAAGGAGTTGTCAATGCCCCTGTTGCTTCATCTGTTTTAATACCAGCATGAGCTAAAAGAGTATCTAATTGTAATTTTTTATCCATAATAAGCTCCATAAGATCGAAATAGAATCAATCAACCTTTATTATTCTAAGTGATTCTATTGTAACATCTTACGAAAATACTGTATTTTGTTCTTTTCAAGATCTAGATATAGTTTTAAACTATACTGACTATTCAAAAAATTATAGAACTTGATTGCAAGAATAGCTATTTTCATTATAGCTTAATTTTTATAATTTTTCTACAACATTAAAAAGCCTTACGACTTTTTAATGAATATGAAATTTTTGACGTAAAACTTGAGCTTTTTCACCAATAAATCGGTCTAACAAGCGAACCCGCAAAGCCATTGCTCCATAAATGATAATTCCCAGACCACCAATCATAATTAAATAAAGCATGCTAGAAATGCGTCCATTTGGATAAAAGACAACTCCCAGTACCACTTCCACAATAGCAATTAAAAGAGACATGATAGCAGTTAAAATCCCTATCAATAAACTCCGTTTAACGAGAATTCTTTGATTGAGTCCTGTTACTTGGCGAATGTGTTGGTACATCAAAACAATTGGAACAATCAGTCCGACTGTCGTTGCAAGAAGCGGACCATAAGCTCTGAATAAATAAATAAATGGAATTTGCAAAATGAGCTTAACAAGAACTCCATAACCAAAATAGATAATCGCTTTACGATTTTGGAACAGCGCTTGAATCATTGGCGATAAGACAGTATAGATGCCAAGAATAATCGTCTGTAACATAGCAAAAATGAAGAGCCCCAAGGCCAAACTATCTGGTCGTCCGTAGAAAATCGTATACAAAGGACGGGCTACTAAGACTGAACCAATCGTTGCTGGTAAAAGAAACAGCAGTAACATACTCAAATTATCTTGAACTAAGCGCGCAGCCGCCTTTAAATCACCTTTGACATAGTTTTCTGTCAGCAAAGGAATCCCCACACCGCCGATCGAAGTTGCTACTGCAATCAAAATCATGGTAATCTTATTTGGATTGGCAGAGAAATAACTGAACATAACCACCAGCTGAGAATTGCTATAATTGGTGAACCATTTCATCGTATTGATAAATGTCATCTGGTCAATGATTTGGAAAAGCTGAATAGCAGAACCCGTGATGATAAAAGGAATGGCTTCACGAATCGTATCCACCAGCAAAGCACGGCTGTTGATTTCAGCACTATTAGCTGGTTTGTGTAAGATAGATGTCAAGAGATTGGTTTTCCAAAGAAAATAAACCAAAACCGCCATACTGGCAAACATACCGACAAAGGCTGCAAAAGTGGATTGGGTCACTGCAGCAACATAATCTTTAGAGCCCAATTTCATAATGAAGAATGTTGCAAGCAACATCCAAATCACACGAATGACCTGCTCGGCAATCTGGCTCATAGCATACGGTTTCAAATTGTTAAAACCTTGGAAAAATCCACGAATAACACTCATGGCTGGAAATACCAGCACAGCCCACGACAGACTCTGCATAACTGGAATCAGCTCTTTCCCAACTCCTGATACACGCGCAAAGAACGGTGATAAGAGATACATGATCACTGCAAAAATGACTCCCAACAAGAGCATGAATTTCAAAAATTCACGAATGAGAGTAAAACTATGATCTTTTTGCTCAATTGTATTGTATTTAGCAACTTGCTTGGCGACTGCGACAGGTACACCTGCCGTGGAAATCAGAAGAAACCAAGCATAAATATTGTATCCCATGGTAAACAAACCATTGGCCTCTGCGCCATGCTTTCCCATCCAGATATACCAAGGAATGATATAAATTGCCCCTAAAAAACGGCTGATAAAATTACTAGCTGTCAGCCAAGCTGTCCCTAGAAGCATTTGCTTTTGTTGATTTGTTGTTTGTTGGTCCATACATAACCTCTAAAAATAGTCTCATCTTATTATAAACTTTTCCTTTCCGCTTGTAAAACCTCGCCATTAAGTTTACAATAGAAATATGATAACAATTGAAAACGCATTAAACATTTTAAAAAACGATTACAATTTCCGCGAGATTATCGACAAGGGACATTTCCTTTATAGAGCTACTGATTTCACATTTGATAATATCAGCTACGACAGCCGTGAAGTGGATGCTTCCACTCTTTTCTTTGTCAAAGGTGACAATTTTAAAAAAGAATTTTTGGAAAAAGCTGTTGAATCAGGCTTACAGTTCTATGTCAGTGAGACGGATTTTGAAGTAACTATTCCGGTGATTCTAGTCAACGACGTAAAGCAAGCCATGAGCCTTCTTGCCATGGAATTTTATGGAAATCCACAAGATAAACTCAAACTGCTCGCATTTACAGGAACTAAGGGAAAGACAACGTCTGCTTATTTTGCCTATCATATCCTCCAACAAAGTCATAAGCCAGCTCTCTTGTCTACCATGAATACGACGCTTGATGGAGAACATTTCTTCAAATCTGTTTTGACAACACCGGAAAGCTTGGATTTGTTCAAAATGATGGCGACAGCTGTTGAAAATGGTCGAACTCATCTCATCATGGAAGTTTCCAGTCAGGCTTACCTGAAAAAGCGGGTTTACGGTTTAACCTTTGATATTGGCGTTTTCCTCAATATTAGTCCTGATCACATCGGACCAATTGAACACCCGACATTTGAAGACTATTTTTATCATAAACGGCTTCTCATGGAAAATAGCCGAGCTGTGGTGGTCAATAGCGAAATGAACCATTTTGAAGTTTTGGCTGAGCAAGTTGCTTCCATGGAGCATGATTTCTACGGACAGCATTCAGACAATCAAATTCATCACTCGCAAGCCTTCTCTTTTGAAACAAGCGGAAAGTTAGCAGAGAAATTTGACATTCAGCTGATTGGTCGTTTCAACCAAGAAAATGCGCTTGCTGCTAGCCTTGCCTGTCTCCGCTTGGGTGCTTCCATTGCGGACATCAAGAAGGGAATTGCAAATACACGTGTACCTGGACGTATGGAAGTGCTGACTCAAAAAAATGGTGCCAAAGTGTTTGTGGATTACGCACACAATGGTGTCAGTCTCGCTAATCTCCTATCGGTCGTTCAAGAACATCAAAAAGGTAAGATTATTTTGGTGCTCGGTGCAACTGGAAATAAAGGAGAAAGCCGTCGCAAAGATTTTGGTCTACTCATCAATCAACATCCAGAATTGACCGTTATCCTGACAGCAGATGATCCAAATTACGAAGATCCAATTACCATTGCCAAAGAAATTGCTTCTTCCATATCCTTTGATGTTGATATGATTGCTGACCGCGAAGAAGCTATTAAAAAAGCCCTTGGCTTAACTAGCAAAGAAGGCGATGCCGTCATTCTAGCTGGTAAAGGCGCAGATTGCTACCAAATTATAAATGGTAAAAAAACTGACTATCTAGGTGATTATGCCATCGCTGAAAAATATTTATAGAAAATAATAAAGGTCGAGACAAACGTTTTCGACCTTTAATTATTTAAGAAAATTTATACTAGCAAGGAGAGATGAGCACAATTCCTCAGAAATCAAAATCTTGCTTTATGACTTTACTTTCTCCAACTAATCAAGACATACATTAGACTTGACCCAAACATATCTGCAAGTGCATGCACGAGGAAGAATGGTAAGAGGTTTTTAACCTTATATTTATAAAGAAAATAATAGAGAAGTCCAAAACCAACACCGATTGTCAGTGCCCAGAGCATTCCTTGATAGGTATGGAAAGAAACGCGAATGATTGTCGAATAAAGAAGAACCCACCACTTATATTTATCTCTAACTGAGGTCAATAAACCTAAGAAGAAAAATTCTTCATAGAAGCCATTGAGCAAAGCATAGAGAATAGCCATAGGTGTCAAATCAATAAATTTGCGGAAAATTTCCGTCAGATCAATATATTTCCACAATTGCGGATCAAAATAATTGTATTCTCCGCTAAGGGTGGTCACTGTATCCGCGAGAATCCCCATAACCGCAAAGATAAAGGGAACCCAAAAGAGCACAGACCACGATAGATGAATTGGCAACTGCTTAAAGTCAAAACGGCGAAGTATTAAATAGGCTATCGTCAAAGCTAACATGAGAAGCTGCAATTCTAAATTACTGGAATAAGCTACTCCGTCACTTGCTGTTTTACTAGCTGTATCTGTTACTGCTGCCGTAGTGGACGGTGACAAGCTCGCAAGATAAAGTTCCGTTGAGCGATAGATAAATTGTCCAAATAGCAGAGTTGTCACAATGACAATATCAAACCATTTCAAATACTTCAACGGCTGAGACGGACGAATTTTTGCTAAAAGATTCACGATACCTTCCTTTCATGAAACGAAATGATTTAGTGACTACCAAATCTTACTAAACTTAAACCTTATACTTATAAATCTATCAAATAAACCTTAAAATTGTATTATTCTAAGGTTTATCTAATGCTTTCTTTACACGAAAGGTCAATGTTTCCTTATCAAAATCCAATTTTAATTCATATTTCCCTGCTTCGTTAGGCGTAATATAACCTAAAATCACTAGAGCATCTACAAAAATATCACGCCGTTTCTGCATCAGCTCAGTTTTGCGACCATATTTTAAGAGGAAGGTCGTCATATATTTTAGAGCATACTCAGGATTTACATCTCCTACTAAATCATAGAGTTTCTGCTGCTGATTGGTCAATGGATATTGTTGTTTCAGCCTGTAAAAATAATTGGAAAGCGTCAACTGCTCTCTGAGAAAATCCGTTTTTTCTACTAAAATAGCTTGGTTTGTTTGATTGGTTAAATGCGTCTCAAAACGCATATTCAGCAATTCTTGATAAAGAGGACTGTCATCTCGCACAAAGACTTCCTGATCCAAAGACAAAGCCGTCACATTTTCCAACAGAGGAACGCTTTGATGATAGCGTTTATTTTCCCGAAGCACATAGCCTGCCTTGATATAATCCTCTATAGAGCGATCAATATTGGGAAAATTTGCAAACTCACGCTTTATCTCTCGCAAAGTAACATCGTCATGTTGATCTAAGTAATTTATCAATTCATGAAAAAAGGGCTGACGTGTCAAACGACTGGGATTGATTACTTTAATCATCTAATCTTCCTTTGTAAACTAATTTTTCGGATTGAGCCAATTGGCTAGGATTGGTTCCCAGCTGATGAAGAGGAACAGCTAGCCCCAATTCCTTGTAATACTGCTGCCAAAAAGGAGCAACTTCCTCATCTTCATCACCGAACTGCATAGCAATAGTTCCAAAAATGGGGAGGATTTCCGCAATATATTCAGAACAGTAAAAACCTGTCATATTTGGATAAAAGCTATTGTTATAAGGCTTGTAAAGGTGTTGTTCTGCTCTTTTCCAGACAGCTTTCACATCTATATCAGGGAAAACATAGACATCATAGCATTCATCGTCCTGTAAAAATACCTCTATCGGCTGCTTCATGACACCCTGTTCACTTGTCGCATGGTACATCCAGCCGTCAAAAAAGATTGCCACATGGTTATACCGCCCAGTTGATCGCTGAATAGCTTCTGCTATATCAGATTGGCTGGACACAAAAAGCAAATCCCCATTTTTTAAATCTTGAATTTTCATAGAACTATTGTATCAAAAAAGGAGCCGAAACTCCCTTTTTATTCTATTCTTAAGCATTAAAACTTTCTGTTAATTGCGGAACGACTTGTTTCTTACGAGAAACAGCACCAGCAAGGAAAGCGTGGTTATTTTCAAGAACAAAGTTGAAAGCTGCTTCTACCTTGTCCATATTAGCACCAAGAGCCAAAATTTCTGAGTTTGAGTTGACGATGTCTGTAATCATCAAGACAAAGTCAGAGTATCCGTTAGCTGCATTTGCGGCTTGGATGGCTGCTTCGATTTCAGCTTGGCGTGCCAATACTTCAGTAATATCAACTGTATTCACTTGAGCCACACGGACATTGTTTCCATTAAGTTCAAATGTCTTCGCATCGATATCAATCAATTCTTCTGCTGATTTGCTTGCTAAGTTTGTACCAGCCTTGAGCATGGCAAGACCGTATTCTTCCAAGTTCACACCAGCCAATTCAGCCAATTCAAGAGCAATGACTTTATCTGATGGGTGAGTGGTTGGAGATTTCAAAAGAAGAGTATCTGAAATCAAACCTGAAAGCATCAAACCTGCGATTTCTTTTGGAACAGCTACACCATGTTCTTTGAACATGCGGTAAACGATAGATGATGCTGATCCAACTGGTTCCAAACGCATGTAAAGTGGGCTGGCAGTTTCAAAGTTAGCCACACGGTGGTGGTCCACCACACCGTAAACTTCTACTTCAGCGATATCTGAAACAGATTGTTGGAATTCATTGTGGTCCGTCAAGATGACTTGCTCTGCGCCTTCTGCCTTAGCAGATGTAATCACGCGCGGTGCTTCCACACCAAAATAATCCAATACGAAAGCTGTTTCTTCATTTGGAGTTCCAAGAGCCACTGCTTCTGTATCCAAACCATAGGCTTCTTTTGCAAGATAAGCAAAGGCTACAGATGATCCAATGGCATCTGAATCAGGGTTTTGGTGACCAAAAACAAGAATTTTTGACATGTTTCTACCTCTTCATTTTCATTTCTATAGTCACTCTATTTTAGCACGTTTTTCCGTTTAAAGAAAGGGAATAGTTGTGCATTTCGTTAGAAAAAGACAGCTGGAAGCACCAACTGTCTTAACTTCATTATCCTTTAACTCGTTTCAGGTAATCTTGGTAACTTTCAGTTTCCATCAAATCCTTCGCATTTTGGACCCGTTCTTTTGTCGGTGGTTTCACACCCTCCAATTTGTAGGGAATTCCCAATTCACGCCATTTGAATTCCCCCATAGTATGATAAGGGAGAATTTCAAATTTATCAACATTTTTCAGGGTCTTAACAAATTTTCCAAGCTCGATCAAGTCATCATCTCGGTCCGTCAAACCTGGCACCAAAACGTGGCGAATCCAGACTGGTTTTCCAATATCAGACAAGTACTTAGCACAAGCTAAGATCGTTTTATTGGTATGGCTGGTCACAATTTTGTGCCGTTCATCATTGATTTCCTTGATATCAAGAAGCACCAAGTCTGTCACCGCCATCAAGCGGTCGAATTTTTCCAGGTAACGAGGGGTATTACGGAAAGGCAGAGCACAAGTATCCAGCGTACAGTGAATGCCCAACTCTTGAGCCTTGGTGAAGAGGGCAATCAAGAAATCTATCTGCAAGAGAGCTTCTCCCCCACTAACCGTGATTCCACCTTTTTGACCCCAAAATCCACGATAGCGGAGGGCTTCTTCTAGGACATCATCCACTGTCCGTTCACGGGACTTGTTGGTTTCCATTGCCCAAGTATCTGGATTGTGGCAGTATTGACACCGCATTTGACAGCCTTGAAGGAAGACAATAAAGCGGATCCCAGGCCCATCTACTGCTCCAAAACTTTCTGTTGAGTGTACCATTCCTGTTACTTTTCCATAGTCAACTGTTTCATTTTCCATTGAGGAACCTCTTCTCTTGAAAACGTTTTATGATTTTATTATAACACGATTCCATCTATTTTAAAGAGTTTAAGCCTCTTTTTGAAAAGAAACTGTTCTTTTCAGTGTTTTTCATTGTCCTAGTACAGTTTCCAATATGGAACTATCTGTCCTGTATTTTAGGAGAAAAAAAGGAGCCAGAGACTCCTTGTTTAGATTTTTCTTATAAAACACGTTAGTAAGTAGTCCTTTTTTTCTTATACAAGACAAGACTCATCGTAGCTACTGCCACTCCAAAAAGAGCTAGATAGCTTGTTTCTTGACCAGTAGATGGAAGGATTTTCCGTTTGCCTGGTGTCTTAGTTTCTGTTGTTGCCTCTTCCTTGTCTTCTTGCTTCTCATCTTCGTTCTTGCCCTTCTCTTTGCTTTCAGATGTTGAACTCTTTTGTTCATTAGCTTGAGCTTGATGAGGGACCAGTTGAGATCCTGTATTCGATGAAGAAGGGCTAGTTTGATCCGTTGGTTGTCCTGAATTCCCTTTTTGATCATCCGTCGGCGTTCCTGGAGTTTGTGCTCCACTAAAGTCGATTTGGACCAAGACAGGATCATGGTCTGATGCACGACCGTGTTCCTTCATAAAGGAAGCATTGATATGGACTGGTTCAAACGTTGCTTTGGTTGCCATGTTGTTTGAGATAAAAATGTTATCCAATACTTGATTGCTACCACGGTAAAAATAAGAATAGCGATCGCCTGCATCATGTTGGGACATTAAGTTGGTTAGTTCATTGCCCGCAAGGATCTGTGCTGTAGTTGAGAAATCGTAATCATTAAAATCACCCGTCAAAACGAAGGTAGTCTTCGGATTTTGCTTCAATCCTTCTTGGACGAATTGATGGATGACACTGGCTTGCGCTTCACGAGTTGGCAAGGTATGTTCCACTGCTGGTTGGCTTGCCCCATAAATAGCATCATCTCCGATTTTTGATTTCAAGTGATTGGCAATCACCACAACTGGTTGGCCTTTGAATTCAAACTCAACGGCTAAAGACTTGCGAGTATGGTCAAACGATGGATCGCTAGGGGCAATCCGAGCTGGGTTTTTAACCAGGTGTCCCTTGTCAAATTGCGCTGCTTCGTTGCTAGTCGCTGCCTCTTTTTTGGCTAAGCTCACGCGTTCTGGATTGTAGAGAATTCCCAAGCGAATATTGGAACCTGGCTTTCCACCGTCAGCGCCATCTAGTGGAGCAACCTCCGTATACTCATAGCTTTTGCCACCCAATTCCTTAATCCGACTAGCTAGTTTGCGTCCACTTTCAACACCACTGGTCGTCCCGTCATCCACACTGCCGTTATTGTCCTGCACTTCGATCAAAGTGATAATATCCGGATTGTGAATTTCATGGATAAAGGAATTGGCAATCAACGTCACCTTATCATCTGGCGTTTCATTTTTGGCATTGTTGGCCGAGAAGTTTTCAATATTATAAGAAGCGATGGTCAGCTTGTCCTCACTTGGTTGGGTTTGAGCTGCTTGACGCTGCAAGCCACCATCTTGGACTGTCAACTGTTGAGTAGGCTCTACCTTATAAAAGCTATTCCGATAAGTCACCACTCCTGTCACATCTTCTGAAAAGTAATCTTTGGCTTTTGCGACAAACTGATTACCAACATAAATCGGGATCGTCGCTGTATTTTGCGCATGTGGTCGTAGATTCAGACCTCCAATATTGTTTAAAGGAAGGCCTGTGAAATCTTCTCCCAATACATAGATATCTCCTTTGTATTGGGGACCAAGGACATGCGGTTTCTTCACTACAGTGAGCATGCCTTCCAGACTTTCCCAATAATCGAGGGCATCGGTTTCTGGAGCATAAGCAGTTGGATTAGTCTTCACCTCTGCCGGCATCCCTGCAGTGATATTCACAGCTTCTGGAAGAGGGGCTGTCCCGTCTTTTGTGATCCCAGCATCAACCAACATGGTCACCGTTAAACTATTCGTCGGTTCCTTAAAGGTCTTCCCAGCTCCCAAGGTGACTTCTTCCATATAACCTTCCTTGACAGTACCGGTGATTTTTACCTTGTCACCGACCTTGACCTTGTATTTAGAAACTACATAAATCCCATCTGAAGTCCGACTATTACCATCCGATTCAATATCTTGAGCATAAAAACCATAGCGGTCTGTTTTGGTCACCACCGCATTTTTAATGGCTACCTTTTGGCCTTCAAGTGGAGAGCGTTGCGCTTCCCCTTGAATCTCCCCAATCTTAACCGTTTTCTCTTCGGTATCCTCCGAGGAACTACTAGCTATCTCTCCTCTATCACTCGAAGCGCTAGTCGTAGCTTCTGTAGTTGTTGTAGCGGAAGTCGAATGATTTGTCGAGCCTTCCTCACTGCTAGTGTTCGTTACCAGAGCTGGCTCTGAAGTCGAAGCTGTGGTCTCGTCAGCAACTACTGTGAGGGCACTGTTAAAGACCCCCAACTGACTAGCCAATAAGGTGGCTACTCCCAGTAAGCGAATCTTTTTACCGTTATTTCTCATGCTTTTCTCCATCCCTAAAAAGTTTTCCTCTTTTATTATAAGGGAATGGTTTTACATTTTCAAGCGCTTTCAAAATTTTTTTCAAAAAAAAATACTTCGACCCAAAAAGATCGAAGTGTGAAATACTTAAACTAAAACGGTCGGCAATTCCAGTTCACCGAAAGCCGTCACAAATTAGACAAGTTTCATTTTGTCGACTATGCAGAGCGGAGGAAATAAAAAAAATCGAGCAAGAAAGAGAGACACAAAAACAAATTCTTGAAATGACAAATCAACGAATTGACGCACAAATTGAGAAAGAAAATCAGGGGCTTGTCAATGAGAAACGAATGTGGGAAGAACGGCTAAAAACATCGCAAGAAGGAACGGCAGTGTACAATGCAACGCGTGAACTTCTTATACAAACAGAAGAAAAGCTCAGGCAAAAACGAGAAGAACTCTTGAAGCAAGGCGATGCAGAGTATGACCAAATAAAACAAAAAATCGAGATTGGAGAGGAGTTTCAAAAAATTCTTGAAAACCAACTCAAATTAGAATGAGAAAAATCCGCATCTCTTCAAAACCTTGAAAACAGAACAAGAATTCTTCACGATGAACAAGAGAAATTAAAACAGCAGTATGCAGACGGAAAAATTACACTCGAAGAATACAATAAAAAAATGCAGGAAAATGATAAGGCTATGAGTGAGGTTCAAGCAACCCTTGCGGAGTATAAAAAAGGGCTTGATATCATACAAGAAAGTCAACTTGGCTATATGGATAAAATCGCCAAAATGAACGCACTTAAACTCAATGCCACCGCGTTTAATGATTTGCTCAATGCACTCAAACAAGCAGAATTGCAAGCATATAATACGGCTCGTGCCGTTGCGTTAGCATTGCAGTCAAGTATAAAAAGTGCTATGGCGGGAGGTGTATGAAAAGGAATTATACACCCATCAGCCCTTCCAAACGAAACAAAAAGCCCTCTTTCGTTTCAAAATAATGTCTTCAATATGACAGAACGAATGAAACACGGCAAAGATGCACTACAAAAAGGTGTCAGTATGGCACTCGATAAAGAAATTGAAAAAATCGAGGCAATGCAAAAAACCGCCGATGAAATCACGAAAAATATTGATAATGCACAAAAAGAAGTGCCAAAAATTGAAAAACTCAAAAAAACGGGCGGTGGCGGCGGAAAATCCGGCAAATCGAAAGAAACCGAGGAAGCGAAACAGGCAAAAAAGGCGGAGGAAGAATTGCAGAAATCGCGTACAAATGCATATAAAGATGCTCAAAAACTCAGCGAAAAATATCAAAATATTGTCGTGGATACGACGAAAAAAATGGCGGAACAAAAAAAGAAAATGGAGGAAATCCGTCAATCGGCATTGGACACTATCACAGATATCGACGACCAACTCGCGGAGAAAAAAGACACTTATCAAGAGAAAATTGCAAAGCGATATTCAGAAACTTTCAAAGAACTCAAAGAATTTTTTCGTGAGGACAATTTGCGTCCTATATTCGCCAACTACAAGGATGATGATTTCAAGAAAATGTTCGCCGAATGGGAATTGAGCGAAACGGATACTTCGGATTTTGCAAAAAATATTCGTGAATTTCAATATATTCAGAAAAATCTTGATGCGGAAGAACTCACGCTTGCGGTTAAAAAAGAACAACGCTCGGAGGCTCAAAAACTCACAGAAGAATACAAGGAACAAAAAGCGTTGCTTGAAAATTCTCTTGCAATGAACGAGGCGGTGCGTGCAGGCAGATATATCACGAACGCCGAGGGTGGACTTACATTCTTCGATGAGGAAGGAAACACCATCGAGGGGATGGGAAACAAGCAACGAAAGGAATTCAGGGAAATGGCGAAAAAACTTCAAGATGTGGCGGATGCGGAACTCAAAATACAGACGGAAAAAGAGCAAAAAATTTTCGATATCTATAAAGAGTTTGATGATGAACGCAAGCGCTTGAACGAGGGATACTTCGAAAAAGACAAGGAAATGCGTATTGCACAGGAAGAGATGAAACGCGAGTTTTTCGCAAATGAAATTGCTCGTATGGTAGATATGCGTGCAGAGGCTATACGACTCACAGAAGCACTTATTGCCTTGCGTCGTGTGGGTGGACAGCCAGCTAGCGTATTCAATACATACAATTCGACAACGAATAATTCAAATTCAACGCAAAATGTGAATGTGAAAACGGTTGCAGACGCAAGCAGTATTGATAAAGCGCTCGGGACAAAACTTTCACGCCATCGACTTTAATTCTTGGTATTTTTTAAAAATAGGGATACTTCCCTATTTTTATTTTGCTTTTCATTTTTTAGAATTTTTTTGGAAAGTTTTTTACAAATTTTTTAGAAAAATTGTGCAAAAATTCGTGTGAGAAAAAAATGAGAATAAGATGATGATATCGTATTTTTAACTAAAAAATTATGACAATCAGAGTTGGAAAACTTAACGGAAAAAATCTCAATTATCTCGACCACGATGTGTCCAGTATTGATTATGCTACGATACATCAAGGAGTGATTGAAGGAATGCAAGTCGTCAATGGATTTGTAGAAATTGGGCGTGCATTGGTGGCGGTTACACGCACCAATATGATGCCAAATCAAAAATTCTTTGTTCACGCCGAGATAACAACCAAGGAAGCCATCGACACATCAGGAACAAAAAAGGTGTGGCTTGAAGTCAATAAGCAATTCGTGAATGATGGAACGCTTGCGACAGAGCCGAACGGAACAGAAATTGCAAGAATTATGACGGGGGCGAATTTTCCTAATCCAAATGAAACGGCGTTCATTCCCCTTGCGGAAATCAATGGTGGTGTTATCACAGACAGACGCCCACGCATTGAGTTCAAAGAAGGTGCGACGAAATATAAGGACTATACGCTCAAAGGAACAGGCGCACAGGCTTGGACGAAACTCGGAACATTCGAATGACCAGAAGGAAGCCGTATCAATTTCCGCTTTATGGGTGGTGCAGGATTTGGTGCCAATGACGCCAACGCAGGCGGTGTAGTGATGGAGGCTATCTTGACCATTGGGAACGGAAATCATACGCGCAATTTTGCAGGATTTTTTACAAAAATTTTCGGCGGTTCAAATATCTTCACAGAATTGCGCGTGTTCCGTAATTCAGCCAATTCTTGGGATATTGCCGTATTGCACGGAGCATATGTACATAACACCATTGTTCAGGTTGCCCACTCAGGCACTCGGTTCATCCCGAACTTCCAAAATCAAGTCAATACGCCGAACCCGTCAGGCGATACTATCTACAATATTACGGAGTATAAGGGCAATGCGATGGACATAGGCGGATTGCAGGAAATCCAAGAACCGACGAATATATATGACTTTTTCCCACTCAAAGAATTCGGCGGTGGGAATAAAAAAGTTACGCTTGAAAATCTTAGGAAATGGGTGCTTCGCTCGATGCAGTGAGCAGTAACAAGTGGTTCACAATCCTTCAATTCTTGGATTGGAGAAAGTTCATCAGTCGCCATTCCAAAAGGAGCACTCGTATCACTCTATATATTCGCACAAAATTCGAATGGAAAATGAACTGTGCAAGTGTCGAACGATAACAGTAGTTGGCGTGATATTATGACATATACATATGACTCATATCAGAACACTTCATATAGTGCTTTCTCAGTTGTTGTGCCACCTTGATTTGTTCGCTTCCAATGATATAACGCACGGCTTAATTGGACTATTCAGCAATTTTCTTAATTTTTTCCTATGTTTGCATATCTTCAAAATAACAAAATTTCTTTTCTCTCCACGGAGAAACTCGACAAGGATTTTCTTCCCGACGCGGAAAAATATCAGGTTGTCGAATATGACAATGCGATAACCGACCCTGTATACAATGAAAAAACTCAAAAAATTGAGCAGAAAAAACACGAAGAAACACGCGATGAAAAATTTGCGCGTGTGTATCAAAAATTGCTTGCCTTGCCAACAATTAATAAAAACACGGACAAAGCAATTCTTGAAGGAATTGAGTTCACAGACAAGGAGCGTGGTTTGCTCACAGCAGATTATGCCTTCAACGGCAACCTTCAAAATCAGTTCAATTATATGATGGCAATTCTCACAAATACAGCAGATGCACAGACGCTTCACGATGCAGGAATTGCACTCGGAAAACTCAACTGAATTTGTGAATTTTTCGGGCTTAATCCGCTCAAAATTCCAGGTATAAAAGAATTCACGGAGGCAATGAAAATATCGCCCGCAAACAAACTTAACTCTTAATTATGAAATATACAGATGCTGTTCGTGCAGAAAAAAACGGCACATTGATGAAGCTTGACGGCAATGATAACTTCGT
>ERZ773050.416-NODE-416-length-24798-cov-5.914440_pt1 | contig 24798 bp, 19 predicted proteins | sample MGYA00580632_ERZ773050 | MGnify/ENA primary metagenome ERZ773050 (study PRJEB29015, sample SAMEA2738123) | human oral metagenome | biome: human oral; feature: human-associated habitat; material: saliva | place: China | collected 2166 ... | reverse complement strand
CCGCCGCCACGTGGTACGAGAAGCACGACCTGTCCTCCACGGACATGCACCCCTTCATGCACTGCTTCGACGAGGCCGTGAACCCGCCGTGGGAGGCGCGCACCGACTTCGAGGTGTTCCAGACGCTGGCCCGCCTGGTGGCCCGCTTGGCCCCCGACCACCTGGGGACGCAGACGGACGTGGTGGCCGTGCCCCTCGGCCACGACTCCCCGGACGCCATGACCATGGTGGGGGGAGCCGTTCCCGAGCAGACGTGGACCCCCGGCAGGACCATGCCGAAGCTGGTCCCGATCGAGCGCGACTACACGCAGATCGGCTACAAGTTCGACCGCATGGGCCCGCTCCTGGTCAAGGCCGGCCTGGCCTCCAAGGGCGTCGCCTTCAACGTCGAGGCGGAGTACGAGCAGCTCGGCGACCTCAACGGCCGCGCCCCCATGGACGGCAATGCCGGCGAGGGCATGCCCCTGTGCGACACCGCCATCAAGGCGGCGAACATGGCGCTGCGCTTCTCGGGTACCACGAACGGCGCGCTCGCGGCGCAGGGCTTCCGCACGCTGGAGAAGCGCGTGGGCAACGAGATGGCGTTCCTGGCCGAGGGCGACGAGGAGAAGAAGATCACCTACCAGGACACGGTCCTGCAGCCCCGCAGCGTCATCACCAGCCCCGAGTGGTCCGGCTCCGAGCACGGCGGGCGCCGCTACAGCGCCTTCGTGCAGAACCTCGAGTGCCGCAAGCCGTGGCACACGCTGACCGGGCGCCCGCAGTTCTATGTCGACCACGACTGGCTGCTCGACATGGGCGAGGCGCTGCCCGTCTTCCGCCCCCCGGTGGACCTGGCGCACCTGTACGGCGAGCGCCCGGTGGGCGACCACCGTCCGGGCCAGCAGGGCCAGGCCGAGGTCGCGGTGCGCTACCTGACGGTCCACAACAAGTGGGCGATCCACTCCCAGTACTACGACAACCCGTACATGCTGACGCTGGGCCGCGGTGGCCAGACCGTGTGGATGAGCCCGGCCGACGCCGAGAAGATCGGTGTGCGCGACAACGAGTGGATCGAGGCGAAGAACCGCAACGGCACGGTGACGGCGCGCGCGGTCGTCTCGCACCGCATCCCCGAGGGCACGGTGTTCATGCACCACGCCCAGGACCGCCAGATCAACACGCCGCTGAACGAGGGGTCGGGCAAGCGCGGCGGCACGCACAACTCGCTGACCCGGATCCTCATCAAGCCGTCCCACTTGGCCGGCGGGTACGCGCAGTTCTCCTACGCGTTCAACTACTACGGCCCCACGGGCAACAACCGGGACGAGGTCACGGTGATCCGCCGCCGCTCCCAGGAGGTGCAATTCTGATGAAGGTCATGGCCCAGATCGCGATGGTGATGAACCTGGACAAGTGCATCGGCTGCCACACGTGCTCGGTCACCTGCAAGCAGGTGTGGACGAACCGCGAGGGCACCGAGTACATCTGGTTCAACAACGTCGAGACCCGGCCGGGCGTGGGCTACCCGCGCGGCTGGGAGGACCAGGAGAAGTGGAAGGGCGGCTGGAAGCGCACCGCGACGGGTCGCCTCGTGCCCCGCCAGGGCGGGCGCGTCGCGTCGCTGGCGAAGATCTTCGCGAACCCGACGATGCCGGGGATGGCGGACTACTACGAGCCGTGGACCTACGAGTACGACAAGCTGCTCCAGGCGCCGGCGGGCTCGCGCGCGATCCCCACCGCCCGCGCGAAGTCGCGGATCACGGGCGAGCACATCGACAAGCCCGAGTGGGGTCCTAACTGGGACGACGACCTGGGCGGCTCCATGGAGACCCTCGACCAGGACCCGGTCCTGCACCAGATGAACATCCAGGTCGCCAAGACCATCGAAGACGCGTACATGTTCTACCTGCCGCGCATCTGCGAGCACTGCCTCAACCCCACGTGCGTGTCGGCGTGCCCGTCGGGCGCCATGTACAAGCGCACGGAGGACGGCATCGTCCTGGTGGACCAGGACGCCTGCCGCGGCTGGCGCATGTGCGTGTCGGCGTGCCCCTACAAGAAGGTCTACTTCAACCACCACACGGGCAAGGCCGAGAAGTGCACGCTGTGCTACCCGCGCCTGGAGGTCGGCGAGCCCACCGTGTGCTCGGAGACCTGCGTGGGGCGCCTGCGCTACCTGGGCGTCCTGCTCTACGACGCGGACCGCGTGGGGTGGGCGGCCTCGCAGGCCGACGAGCGCGACCTGTACCGCGCCCAGCGCGAGATCCTGCTGGACCCGTTCGACCCGCAGGTGGTCGCCCAGGCCCAGGCCAACGGCGTTCCCCATTCGTGGATCACGGCCGCACAGCAGTCGCCCATCTGGAAGCTCATCACCGAGTACGAGGTCGCACTGCCCCTGCACCCGGAGTTCCGCACCCTGCCGATGGTGTGGTACGTGCCCCCGCTGTCGCCGGTCGTGGACCAGGTGACCGCCTCGGGCAGCGACGGCGAGGACCACAGGGTGCTGCTCTCGGCGATCTCGCAGATGCGCATCCCCCTGGAGTACCTGGCGGGCCTGTTCTCTGCGGGTGACACGGCCCCCGTGGAGCTGAGCCTGCGCCGCCTGGCCGCGATGCGCTCCTACATGCGCGACGTGTACGTCGGGCGGGAGGGGGACGAGGCGATCCCCGCGTCCGTGGGCATGAGCGGGCAGAAGATCCAGGAGATGTACCGCCTGCTGTCGATCGCCAAGTACGACGACCGCTACGTCATCCCCACCGCCCACCCCGAGATGCCGCGCGGCATCAAGGAGCTCGAGGGCTGCCCGGTGTCCTACGACGCCGAGGCCTTCCACGGCATGGCCCCGGCCACGTCGAACCGGCCGATGGGCGGCTCCAGTCCTGAGGGGCGCACGATGCTGCCCCTCGAGGTCGTCAGATGAGCACCTTCGTCGGGATCCCCCGCATCCCCGCCGCTGCTCCGGAACGCGAGATGCCCGAGGCGGACCGCCGCGCCGTGCGCATGGCGGTGTCGCTGCTGCTGGACTACCCCGGCGAGGACTTCCTGGAGAAGGTGGGCGCCGTGGAGGCCGAGCTCGCGGCGCTGCCCGACGAGGCGTCCGCGCCCCTGGGGGCCTTCACGCGCGCCGCCCGGGGGGCCGGGGTGCGCGCCATGCAGGTTCACTACGTGGAGACCTTCGACCAGAGGCGCCGGTGCGCCCTGGGGCTGACGTACTACACGCACGGGGACACGCGGGGGAGGGGCCAGGCGATCCTGGCCTTCAAGGAGGTCCTGCGGCGGGCGGGCTTCGAGATGAGGCGCGAGGAGCTGCCCGACCACCTGCCCGTGGTCCTCGAGTTCGCCGCTTTCGACGAGACGGGCACGGCGGAGGCGCTGCTGCGGTCCAACCGCGAGGGCATCGAGGTGATCCGCACGGCGCTGCGCAGCGCGCAATCGCCCTACGCGGGCCTGCTGGACGCGCTGGTGGCGACCCTGCCCGAGCCCGATGAGGAGACCCTGGAGGGCTTCCACCGCCTCGTCAGCCAGGGGCCCCCAACGGAACTGGTCGGCATCGGCGATCTGAGCGCCACGCCGTCCCCCGCCTCGGACACCACGATGGAAAGGTGACGCCATGTTCTTCGTTCCTGCGAGCGCGCCCGCGGGGGCCCCTGCGGCCCTGGGCCTCGTCGATATCGTCCTGTGGGTGGTGCTGCCCTATGTCGTTTTCACGCTTCTGGTGGTCGGGCTCGTGTGGCGCTACAAGACGGACCAGTACGGCTGGACCTCCCGTTCCTCGCAGTGGAACGAGCCGGCCATCCTGCGCTGGGCGTCGCCGTTGTTCCACTTCGGCGTCCTCTTCGTGTTCTTGGGGCACGTCCTGGGCCTGGCCGTGCCCAAGTCGTTCACGAGCGCGGTGGGGGTCTCGGAGCACGCCTACCATCTGGTGGCGACGGTCCCGGGCACTATCGCGGGCCTGATGACCGTGGTGGGCCTGGTGGCGCTGGTCTACAGGCGCGTCGTCGTCAAGTCGGTGCGGGTGGCGACGACCCGCATGGACATCGTCACCTACGTGATGCTGTCGGTCCCCGTTGCGCTGGGCGCGGTGGCGACGGTCGTCAACCAAGTGCTGGGCGGCCACGACGGCTACGACTACCGCGAGACCATCTCGGTGTGGTTCCGCTCGATCTTCTACCTGCAGCCGCAGGCGCAGCTCATGGTGGACGTGCCCCTCACCTTCAAGCTGCACGTCGTGGCGGGTCTGCTGCTGCTGGGCCTGTGGCCGTTCACGAGGCTGGTGCACGCGGTCTCGGTGCCGGTGGGCTACATCGCCCGGCCGCCCGTGGTCTACAGGGCGCGCGACGGGCGCCGCGAGGCCGCGCGCACGCGCGGGGGGATGTCCGACTGAGGGCGGTCCGGCGGGGGGGCGGGACGCCCGCCTCTGGTTGCGCGCCGCGGTGTGGTGCGTATGCGGGATCGCGGGTTCTGGTGCGGCCCGCCCGCCTCTCGTTGCGCGCCCTGGTGCCCGCGCGTTGGCGCTGCCGGGCGCGGGCGGGGCCCAGCATTGGGCGCGTGGCCCTGTGGGTGCGGGCGGAGTCCGGCAGGGGGAATGGCCGTGCGGGGCGGGGGTGCTTGCGAGTAGACTATCCCAAGATTAATTAGTAACTGATGGGGTGTCGGCGGCGCTCCGCGAGCGGGCGCGGCGGGCCGCCGACCGCGCGTATGGACGCAGTCGAGACGAAGGACGAATGATGACGAATGAGACGGCCCGGCCGAGGCGCCTCGCGGACACGTTGTCGGCAATGGTGTCCTTGACGCCCGCCCAGCACGCGCTGCTCGAGCGCATCTCGCGCCACGCCCAGCCGGTGACCGTCGCGCAGCTGGCGCAGGAGTCCGATCTGCACGTCTCCTCCGTGCGCGAGACCCTCGAGGGCCTGCTGGAACTGGGCCTCATCGAAAGGGAGCAGTTGCCCGCGCAAGGGCGGGGGCGCCCCGCGCTGGGGTACTCGACCTCGATGCCGGCCGATCCGGCGTTCGCCGCGCAGATGCTCGGCCAGTTCGCCCGTTCGGTGTTCGCGTGGTTGCGGACGGACTTGGAGGATCCGGCGGTCGCGGCCCGTTCCATCGGGCACAGGTGGGCCGACGCGGCTCTGAGCGAGATGAACGTCCCCGAGCACAACCACCGGGAGGTCGCCGAGGGGTTCAGCATCGCCGGGCACATGGGCAAGGTGCGCCTCTTCCTCACGGCGATGGGGTTCGGCGCCCAGTCGAGGGCCGAGGACCCGTTGGCCGTCGTCCTCACGGCGTGCCCCTTCGCAGAGTCGGACGCCCCCGACGGCCTTGCCTTCGAGCTGCGGCGGGGCATCGTCGAGCGCGTGTTCGAGCGCACGGCGACGGGTGTGGCGACGTGGCGTTTGGAGCAGGACGACGCGGACCCGATGGTCCTGGTGGTCCGCTTGGAGGTAGCGGCCGGCCCCCGTCCCAAGCCGCTGGCGACGACCCTCCGCTTCTTCGGGGGGGCCGCCGAGGCGGCGGGCTGCGACACGCGGGAGATCCCGTCGGACGAGGCGCCCGCCACACTGGGCGCGCTGGTGGGGCTCCTGCGCGAGTCCGATCCGGCGCTGGCACAGGTCCTGGACGTGTCGAGCTACCTGGTGAACGAGCGATCCGCGACGCTGGACACCCCCTTGGCCCCGGGTGCGCGGGTCGACGTGCTCCCGCCCTTCGCGGGCGGCTGAGGGGGGCGCGCCCCTACGGGCACTCTCCCCCGGCCCGGCCCGCCGCGACTCGCCCGCCCCCCGTCGGCGCCGCCCGGGCCGCAGTGCGTTAGCGTTGGGTGCGACCGGCGACCAGTGGAGGCACGATGAGGGCAGGACGATGGACGGCGGGGGCGGGGGCCCTCGCCCTGGCGGGAGCCGCAGTGGTCGGCCCGGCGGTGGCGGCGCCCGGGGACGGCGCGCAGTCGGAGGCGCAGTCCGCCGTGCCCCAGTCCGGCTCGTCGTACTCCTTCGAGGGGGCGTCCGGCAAGACCCGCATGTTCGTCCTGTCCTCCTACAACTCCGACGCGATCCTGCTGGAGTCGAACGGGTGGTTCGGCATCATCGACGGCGGTGAGGACGCGGACGCGCCGGACGGCTCGGACCCCCGATACCCGGCGCGCTCGGGGATCGCGGCCTCCACCTCGTCGACCACGGAGTGGCTGCTCGGGTACTTGGACGACCAGGGGGTCACGGACTCGAACGTGGCCTTCTACCTGGGCACCCACGCGCACTCGGACCACATCGGCAACGCGGACGAGATCATCCGCCGCTACAGGCCCAAGCTCATCTTCTCCCCCGAGTACTCCGACCAGTGGATCACCGACGAGAACGGGCTGTGGGACAACCAGTACGTCTACGACCACCTGGTCGAGGCCGCCCAGTGGGCGCGCTCGGAGTACGGGGCGCAGTTCATCCAGGAGCTGGACGGCTACTCCACCCACGTGCGCATGGGCGACATGGACGTGCAGATGATCCCCTTCGACGTCGACGAGGTGTACAAACGGCAGGGCACCACCGACGCGAACCTGATGGGGTGGGGCGCGAAGGTCAGCGCCTTCGGCCGCTCGGCCTTCCTGGCGGCCGACCTCATGGACACGGACTCGGATTGGACGACCCACAACGGCTTCGAGGGGCGCATCGCCTCCGAGGTCGGGAGCGTCGATATCCTCAAGGCCGGCCACCACGGCCAGGAGTCGTCGAACTTCGAGGAGTTCCTGGGTGCCCTTTCCCCCAGCACGATCATCCAGACGGGGCTCGCCGAGGACACGCCGGACCGCCTCACCCGCCACGCGATCCACGGGGACGGCCTGTGGTTCCCGATGGGCGACATCTGGGACTCCGTGAAGGTCCCGGCGCTGGTGTGCGAGTTCAGCGCCCAGGGAATCGCCTACGACGGGGTGGACAATGCCAGGTGGGGCCACGAGTACACCAGCGAGACCCCGAGGGCGTGGTGGTTCCACGCCGGCCACACGGAGGCGACGACGGGCTGGTGGCAGGGGCCCTCGGGGAACTGGTACTACTTCGACTCCTCGGCCTCGGCCGTCCACTCCGAGTGGAGGCTGATCGACGGCTACTGGTACTTCTTCGACGAGTCGGGCGCCCTCGCCTCCCGGGAGGAGGGGCAGACGCAGTCGGCGTCCATCGAGGGAACAGGATCCGGGCGGTCGGCCTCCCCACTGGTGTGGGCGGTGGGCGCGGGGCTGCTCGTGGCAGCGGCCGGGGGAGCGTGGTGGGCGCGGCGCTCCCGGCGCGCGCGGGGCTGAGGCGCCCGGCGGCGCACAGGGCCGTCTGCCCGGGCCTGAGACATCCGTCCCGCCTACGGCCCCCGGAGGGCCCGATCCCCCGGGGGCCCGTAAAATCGGAGCGCACCGACCGCCGAAATTGGAGGGATCATGCCTGCGCGGGTGTTCACTGGAATCACTGAAGAACCCCTGGACGCGACGGCCCTGACGAATGCGGCGCGCGACCCCCGGTGCGGGGCCGTCGCCGTTTTCGTGGGAGCCGTGCGCAACCACGACGGCGGGGAGCGCGTGGACGCCATCGAGTACTCCTCGCACCCCAGTTCCCCGCAGGTGCTGCACTCCCTGGCCGACCGCCTGGCCGAGCGCGCGGGCGTCCACGTGGTCGTCGCCTGGCACCGCGTCGGGCGCCTGGAGGTGGGCGACGACGCGATGGTCGTGGCCGTGGGGGCCGAGCACCGCGCGCAGGCGTTCACGGCGGTCGAGACCCTGGTGGAGGAGGTCAAGGCCCAGCTGCCCATCTGGAAGAAGCAGCAACTGGCGGACGGCACCCACAGCTGGTCGGGGCTCTCATGACAGTGGGCGACCCGTACTCGCGCGATGCGGCGGTCGATGCCCGCAGCCGGTGCGTCGCCATCCCGCTGCGCGGCGCCCCCGCGCCCCTGGGCGGCCCCGCCGCTCAGCGCTACCGCCGCAACTGGCTGGTGACAGGCGTCGGCGAGGCGGGCCAGGCGCGCATCGCGGCTGCGCGGGTGCTGGTGGTGGGCGCGGGCGGCCTGGGGTCGCCGGTGCTCCTCTACTTGACTGCGGCGGGCGTGGGCACGATCGGCGTGTGCGACTCCGACCGCGTGGAGGTCTCCAACCTGCAGCGCCAGCTGCTGCACTCCGAGGAGGACGTGGGGCGGGCGAAGCCGGAGTCGGCGGTGCGGCGCCTGAGCGCGTTGAACTCGGACGTGCGCTTCGAGCAGCACCCGCATGTGACGCGCGAGTGGCTGGAGGCGCACGGGCGCGACTGGGACCTGGTCGTGGAGTGCGCGGACACTTTCGGCGCGAAGTACATGGTGGCGGACTGGTGCGCCGAGGCGGGGGTGCCCCTCGTGTGGGGGACCGTCGTGGCGATGGCGTACCAGGTGTCGGTGTTCTGGTCCCGTCCCCCCGCCCCTGTTCCGCCGACATCGCTGCGGTCCCTGCACCCGGTCGAGCCCGCGCCGGGGACCACCCCCGCCTCGCCGGAGGCCGGGGTGCTGGGGCCGGTCGTCGGCCAGGCGGGCACCACGATGGCGACGGAGGCGCTCAAAGTGGTCGCGGGCTTCGGGGAGCCCCTGCTGGGGCGCGTGCTGGTGGTGGACGCGGCCAAGCAGCGCGCCGATGTCCTCACTTTCGCGCCGTGGGGGTGAGGGCGTGGGCACTGTCCACGCGCTGGTCCTGGCAGGGGGGACGGGCGAGCGCCTCGGGGGCGCGTCGAAGGCCGATCTGGACGTGGGGTCCCGTTTGCTCGACGTGGTCCTGGCGGGACTGGCCCCGCACGTCAGCGGGGCGGTCGTGGTGGTGGCCCCGCCCGGGGTGCCGGTGCCGGACGGGGTGGCGCGCACTATGGAGGAGCCGCCGGGGGGAGGCCCTTTGGCGGGCATCGGCGCCGGCCTGGACTTCCTGACGGGCCGGGCGGGGGCGGCCGGGGACGACCGGGTGGTCGTGTGCTCGGTGGACTCCCCGGGCGCCGGGGCCCTGGCCGACCGCCTGTCCGCGGTGGTCCTGGCGCCGCACGAGGCGGGGGCCGCCATCGTGGGCGGGGATCCCGAGCCGTACACGCAGTACTTGCAGGCCGTCTACCGCGTGGGCCCCTTGGCCCGGGCGCTCGACGGGGCCCGGGCGGCGCTGGGGGGCCTGCACGGCGTGGGGGTGCGCAGGGTCCTGGGGGGCCTCGTCCTCAGGCGCGTGGGGGCGCCGTGGAGCGAGTGCCGTGACGTGGACACCAGGGAGGACCTGCAGTGGTGGAGGGCGCGTCTTCGCGGCGGTCCGGGGTAGTCGGGCCCTCTGCCTTACCGGGTGGCCCCCGGTCAATGGGAGAGGGCTGGAAGAGGGCGGTGGATTCCCCGGAGGAGTCCCGAACACCACAATGATTTGCGAGTAACGGATGCTGAGGATAGCGTGAGGGCGTTCCGATCTCACACCAACGCCCGAAAGGCACCCGAATGCCCCCCTTCCCACGAACCGCGGCCCGCAGCGCAGCGCTCGCCGCCTCCCTCGGCCTGGCCGCCGCCTTCCTGGCCCCATTGGCGGGCCCAGTTCCCGCGGCAGTCGCCGCGCCCGCCGACGAACCCGCAACGGCGGCGCCCGAGGGGGCCGGTGCCTCCCCGGAGCAGGGAGCGGAGTCCGGCGGGGCCGGGGGATCGGCGGAGCGCAGCGGGGCCGACGGGGTGGGAACCGACCGCGGGGCCGGGGCAGGCGCGGGGGCCACCACGCCCTCCGGGGGCGCTTTCCCGCACGAGGCCGCCCCGGCGGAGGGGGGTGGCGCCTCCCCGCAGGACGCTGACGACTACGACTTCCCCGGCAACGGCGGGCCGACCCGGATCCACGTGATGGCCTTCGCCGGTGCTGACGCCATCATCCTTGAGAGCGGCGGTAAATTCGCATTCGTTGACTCCGGCGAGGACGACGCCGTGCCCGACGGCAAGGATCCCCGTTATCCACTCCGCCCCGGTATCGCCCCGAACCCCGGCTACGAGAGGGACCTGTGGGCCTACCTCAACAAGATCGGGGTCAAGCCCGGGAATGTGGAGTTCTACCTGGGGACCCATGCCCACTCGGACCATATTGGCACTGCCGACGCTGTTATCAGGAAGTACAAGCCCAAGCGTATCTACGCCCCCGAGTACTCCGACGAGTGGATCACGGACAGGACCCGCCTGTGGGACAACCAGTGGGTCTACGACAGGATGGTTGCGGCTGCGAGAAAGGCTGAAACGGAGTACGGCGCGGAGTTCATCCAGCACCTCGATCCCAACGCCCCCGTCGATCCCGCTGCGGACGCCCCGGGCGTCGGGTCGCCGAACTTCGACTTCGGCGGTACCCGCATCCAGATCATGAACTACAGCGAGGGCTACAAGAAGCCCCCCTACGTCTATGACGCGAACCTCATGGCCTGGGGGGTGAAGGTCACCGCCCACGGCAAGAGCGCCTTCCTGGCCGCTGACATCGAGAACACCGATGGCGCCGAGGACCGCTTGGCATCGCAGATCGGGAAGGTCGACTTCCTCAAACTCGGACACCACGGTCTCGCGACCTCCAACTCCGAGGGCTACCTGAGGGCTCTCGACCCTGAGATCGCGATCCAGACCGGACTCTACTCCTACCTCAAATCGCGAACGGCGCAAATCCTCGACGAACTGGGGGCGCGCCTGTATACGGCCAATGAGATCCGTGCGACTGGGAACACCGCTATTGTTGTGACGTTGTCGGACAGGAGCACCGATGTCAGCGGCCTTGGCACCGCCACCTACTACAGGTGGGCATCGTGGGGGCATCGAGTAACGGCGTTGCGCAACGGCGTGCCCGTTGGCCAGAACGGGTGGAAGTCCGTTGAAGGCGTGTACGTGTACTTCGAGCGCAGCCCTTACGCCGTGGTGGACCGGTGGCTCAATGAGCGCGGCACCTGGTACTACCTCAAGCCCGACGGAATCATGGCAACAGGGTGGACCGAGGTCGGCGGCGCCTATTACCACTTCACCCGCTCCGGCGCAATGGAGGCGGGCAAGTGGATCGCTGACGATGGGCAATGGTACTACCTGACCGGCACCGGAGCGGCGGCCACGGGTTGGACTGCCAGTGGCGGCTCCTGGTACTACATGGACCCCGGCACCGCGCAAATGAGGACCGGATGGGTCCAGGACGCGGGGACCTGGTACTACTTGGCCGACGACGGCGCGATGCGCGCGTCGACCTGGTTGTCGTCCGGCGGGCGCTGGTACCGCCTGGGCGCTGACGGCGCGATGGCCACGGACTGGGCGCAGGTCGGTGGCTCCTGGTACTACCTCGATCCCACGACGGGCGGTGCGATGGCCACAGGCTGGGCGCGGGACCGGAAGGGGGACTGGTACTTTTTCGAATCCTCGGGGGCCATGCGCTCCTCCCAGTGGGTGCGCACTGGCTCCGACTGGTTCTACCTGGGCTCCTCCGGTGCCATGGTCAAGGGGTGGGCGCAGGTAGGCGGCTCCTGGTTCTACCTGGATCCCGGGCACGGCGGGGCCATGGTGGCCGACGGCGCCGTCATCAATGGGAGGCTCCAGCGCTTCGACGTGTCGGGGCGCTGGCTCGGCTGACGCCCATGGCGTCCGGCTGCGCCCCGGGGCTCGGTCGGGCGAGGGCGCCCATCCGGTCGGCGGGGCCCCTCAGCGCTCCTCGTCCAACTGGCCGAACACGGCGGGCAGCAGGGGCACCAGGACGGCGAGGGTGTCGAGCGCCCCGCCCTTCGAACCCGGCGAAGCGACCACGAGCGCGCCGGAGGAGTCGCGGGCGCTCACGCCCACGACCTCGCGCGACAGTCCCGACAACGGGGTGCTCTTGAGGCCGTGGGCGCGGATCTGCTCCGCGATCCCCGGGATCTCCACCTCCACGACCTCCCGCACCACTTCGGGCGCGACGTTGCCTACGCCGAAGCCCGAACCGCCCAGGACCAGGACCAGGCGGGAACCCGCGGCGATGGCCCCGCGCACCTGCGATTCCAGGGCCCCGCGCTGTTCGGGGACCACGGCGGTGGCGACGTGGCCGAGTCCGGCCGCGGTGAGGGCGCCGGCGCAGGCGCGGGCGCCCCGCGCCTCCCTCTGCCCGGACAGGACCCGGTCCGAGAAGGTGATGATCGTGGCGCGGATCGGGGAGAGGTCGTATTCCTTCGGCTGGGGCATGGTGCCTCCTTCGGGCTGTTCTGGGCGCGGATCCGGGCGGCGCGGGCGGTCCCGCGGGGACTGTGCGCCGCAGGGGCCGGGGAAGCCGGTGGCGCGGGTGCGCGGCGGCCGCTCCCGGACGGCGGCGGGCGTGGATCCGGCGCCGTGGGCCGCTGTGCTCAGTGTAGCGCGCAGATATTAACCGGGTTATAGCCCTAATTAAATCAGGAGCGTATTTTTCTCTGATTTTCCAAGGGGGTTGGGAGAGTTGGTGCAGTGCTTGCGCGTGCGGACCGGCTTCCCCGTGCTTTCTTGCTATATTTAGTTTGATTCGCCCCATTGAAAAGGAGTGTCCCAGTGCGCCGCATCCGCGTGACCCTGGCCGCCACGGCCGCCGCCCTCGCCCTCGCCGCCTGCGGGGGCGGAGGGGGGAGCGCCGCCCAGTCCGACCGGACCGCTCCCGCCCCCGCCCAGACGACGGTCCTCAACGTCTTCGCCGCCGCCTCGCTCAAGGAGGCATTCGGCGAACTCGAGAAGGCCTTCGAGGCCGCCAACCCCGGCGTCGACGTCGCCTTCAACTTCGCGGGGTCGCAGGACCTCGTCTCCCAGCTCACCGAGGGCGCGGACGCCGATGTGCTGGCCACCGCGAACGAGTCCACCATGGCCAAGGCCGCCGAGGCCGGCCTGGTCGGCGAGCAGACCGTCTTCCTTTCCAACACCCTCACCCTGGTCACCCCCAAGGGCAACCCCGCGGGCGTCACCGGCCTCGACTCCTCCCTGGACAACGCCAAACTGGTCGTCTGCGACACGGAGGCGCCCTGCGGCAAACTCACCAAGGAGCTCACGGGGGCGCTCGGCATCACCCTCAACCCCGTCTCCGCCGAGCCCAACGTGAAGGACGTGCTGGGCAAAGTGGCCAGCGGCGAGGCCGACGCGGGCGTCGTCTACCGGACCGACGCGAACGCCGCCAAGGACCAGGTCGAGGCCATCGACATCCAGGGCGCCGACCAGGCCGTCAACAAGTACCCGATCGCCCCGGTCGAGGCCACGAAGAACGCCGAACTCGCCCAGAAGTGGATCGCCCTGGTCCTGTCCCCCGAGGGCCAGTCCGTCTTCGAGCGGGCCGGTTTCACCCCCGCCGCCCAGTAGTCCGGACCCGTGGGCAAACGCCGCGCGCCCGCCGTCAGCCCGGTCCCCGTGTGGACCGCGGCCGTCGGCGGGCTCGCCCTCGCATTCCTGGTGCTGCCCCTCGTCTTCATGGCGGGGCGCGTCCCATGGGGCCGACTGCCCTGGATCCTCGCCTCCGAGGAGTCAGTGGCGGCCCTCGGTCTGTCCCTGCGCACCTGCGCCGCCGCGCTCGCCATCGACCTGGTGCTCGGCGTGCCCGCCGCGGTGCTGCTCTCGCGCGACTGGCGCCTCGTCCGCTTCTTCAGGGTGCTGGTCGCCGTGCCCCTCTCCCTGCCGCCCGTCGTCGCGGGCATCGCCCTGTTGGCCGCGTTCGGGCGCAAATCCCCCATCGGCGCGTCGATGGAGGCCTGGGGCGCCTCCATCGCATTCTCCACCACCGCCGTCGTCGTCGCCCAGGTCTTCGTCTCACTGCCCTTCCTCATCGTCACCCTGGAGGCGGCGCTGCGCGCCAGGCCCGAGGGCCTGGAGGATATGGCCTCCTCCCTGGGCGCCTCGCCCTCCCGGGTCCTGTGGCGGGTGACCCTCCCCATGGTCCTCCCCGGCCTGGCCAGGGGCAGCGCCCTCGCCCTGGCGCGCTGCCTCGGCGAGTTCGGCGCCACCCTCACCTTCGCGGGGTCGATGCAGGGCGTTACCCGCACCATGCCGCTGCAGATCTACCTGGCGCGCGAGTCGAACACCGAGCTGGCTCTGGCCCTGGGCGCCGTCCTGCTCATGGCCGCCACCGTGGTCGTCGCCCTCACCGAGCTCCCCCGCCGGATCCGCCGCCGGTGCCCAGTGCCGCCCGCGCCCCCCGCCCCCGCCTCGCCGCGGCCCGGCCCCGCTGCCGGGGGCGGATCCGCCGTGCGCGTGCGCGGACGCGTGGCCGCACGGGACTGGGGCGTGGACCTCTCCCTGCCCGCCGGGGCCGTCACCGCGGTCATGGGGCACAACGGCGCGGGCAAGTCCACCCTCGCCCAGGTCATCGCCGGCTCCCTGGCCCTCGACGAGGGCGCGGTGCGCATAGGGGAGCGCGTCGTCGACTCCCCCGGCCGCTTCGTCGGCGCCCGCGACCGGGGGATCGCGATGGTCAGCCAACAGCCCCGGATCTTCGGGCACATGAGCGTCCTGGCGAACGTGGCGTTCCCGCTGCGCTCGCGGGGCGTGGAACGCGCCGAGGCCGCCTCCCGCGCCCTCGACCAGCTGCGCCGAGTCGGGATGGAGGGGGTCGCCGGGCGCCGCGGCGACGAGCTCTCCGGCGGGCAGGCCGCGCGTGTCGCCATCGCCCGCGCCCTCGTCTTCGACCCGTCGGTGCTGGTCCTCGATGAGCCCACCGCCGCCCTCGACGTCCAGGCGACGGCCCAGGTGTCCCTCGTCCTGCGCGAGCGCCTCGCCGCCACGGGCGTCACCACGGTCCTCGTCACGCACGACGCCGTGGAGGCCCTGGAACTCGCTGCCCACATGGTCGTCATGGACTCGGGGAGGGTCGTCGAGGAGGGGGCGCCCGCCGCGGTGCTCGCCCGCCCCTCGTCGGTGTTCGCCGCGCGCCTGGCGGGGTTCAACATCGTGTCGGGCAGGGCCCGGCGCGGGGACGGCCTCGTGGGGGTGCGCGTGGGCGGGGGGACCCTCTACGGCGCGGGGGAGGCCCCCGACGGCCCGGTCGCCCTGCTCTTCGCCCCCGAGGCGGTGGCCCTGTCGCGCGGGCCCGTGGACGCCTCTCCCCGCTCCCGGTTGCCCGGCCGCGTCGAATCGGTGGATGCGTCGGGCGGTGTCATTACCGTGGGGGTCCTGCTCGGCGCGGAGCCCCCGTCCGGGTCGGACGCTCCCGGGCCCGCGTCGGGATCCGGGGAGCCCGCGTTAGTGCGGGCGCGCGTGACCACCGCTGCGTGGGCGGAGTTGGGGCTCGGAGTGGGCGATGCCGTGTGGTCGTCGATCAAGGCCACGCAGGTGCGCGCCGTGCCCCTGTCCGAACCGGCCGCGCCCGCCGACTGAGCGCCGGCGCCCCCTCCTCCCCCACAGGTACGCACACAAGGGACTGAATTACGCAACATAGGGCCGCACTGGGCGGCTTGATTCCGCCGTTGTGTGCGGCCCGTGTTGCGAAAAATAGGGGTCCTTGTGTGCGTCCTCAGAAAGTGGGGGCGTTGAAGGCGCTGTCGATGAGCGGCTGGATCAGGGGGGCCAATTGGGCCCTGACCTGCTCGCGGGGCATCGAGGCGAGGGGTTCCAGGCGCACGATGTAGCGCATGGTGACCACTCCGTGCATCATGGACAGGACGATCTCGATGCGCTGGGCGATCGCCGTGCCGGCGCCTATGGCGGCGGCCACCGGGCCGAGGACCTCGGTGCTGATGTAGGCGCGGAAGCGCTGGGAGGTCTCGGCGTCGGTGGCCAGGGCGCGCATGAGGGCGCTCATCGCGTCGGAGGTGAGGTGGTGCTCGTACAGGTCCAGGGCGTAGTCCACGAGCCGTTCGGCTGCGCCGCTCGGCCCGGGGGCCAGGAGCGCGATGACGTCCGAGGCGGGGTCCGAGGGCAGGTCCAGGCACGCCCGGAACAGTTGTTGCTTGGTGGAGAAGTAGTAGGTGATGAGCGCGGAGTCGCACCCCGCGCTCCGGGCGATCTGGCGCATGGTGGTCCCGTCGTAGCCCGAGGCGGTGAATGCGGCGCGGGCGGCCTCGAGTATGCGCCGGCGCACCTCGCCCCGAGGTCCGGAGGGGCCGCGCTGGATTTTCGCAACATGATGTGTTGCCATATTCGAGGGGTTAATTTCAGCGTCCGTGAAACTAGTGGGCGCTCCCCTGGCCGCTCCGCGGGGGTTTCCCGTTGGAATCCGGGGGGCGTCTGCGGTGGAGTCCATGCGACCACTCTAATTTCTGCGTCCTGGAAAATACGCGCCCTCCGTCCTATGTTCGGATCGAGGGAGAAGTAGGGAGCAGACATGGACCCCGCAACCGACACCGATACCGGCACCGGCGCCGCAGAGCGCGAGGGCGCTCAGGCCCGGCGCGTCCACCAGCTCGGCATCGACGTCGGATCCACCACGGTCAAGGCCGTGGTCCTCGACGGCAACCGCGTCCTCTACTCCGACTACCGCCGCCACAACGCCGACGTGCGCGCGGAGCTGGGCCGCCTCCTGGCCGACATCGAAGCTCGGCACCCGGGGCTGGAGGTCGTCAGCGCCATCACGGGCTCGGGCGGCCTCACGACTGCCCGCGCGATGGGCATCCCCTTCGTCCAGGAGGTCATCGCGGGCACGGAGGCCACCCGGCGCCTGCACCCCGAGGTCGATGTCGTCATCGAACTGGGCGGCGAGGACGCCAAACTCACCTACCTGCACCCCACTCCCGAACAGCGCATGAACGGCACCTGCGCGGGCGGCACGGGCGCCTTCATCGACCAGATGGCCACGCTGCTGCACACCGACGCGTCGGGGCTCGACGCCCTGGCGGCCGAGCACACGCAGCTCTACCCGATCGCGTCGCGCTGCGGGGTGTTCGCCAAATCCGACATCCAGCCGCTCATCAACCAGGGCGCCGCCCACGAGGACCTGGCCGCGTCGATCTTCACGGCGGTGGCCACGCAGACCATCGCCGGCCTGGCCTGCGGGCGCCCGATCCGCGGGAACGTCATGTTCCTGGGCGGCCCCCTGCACTTCCTGCCCCAGCTGCGCGAGGCGTACAAGGCGCTGCTGCCCAAGGCGGACTCCTTCGTCACGCCCACGGGCGCGCAGCTCTACGTCGCGATCGGCGCGGCCCTCATGGCCGCGAAAACCGCCCCGCTGGGAGGCCAGTCGGCGCAGGCCCGGCCGACGGGCGACGAGGCGGGGGCGGGCCGCGCCCGGCCGCGCTCCCTCGCCGACCTCATCAACGCGCTCGCCACCGCCGAGGTGGGCGCCGAGTCCCCCCGCATGCGGCCCCTCTTCGCCTCCGAGGAGGAGAGGGCCGAGTTCGAGCGCCGCCACGGCGCCGAGGTGGTCCCCAAGGCGGAGCCCGCCGAGGCGCGGGGGCGCTGCTGGCTCGGCATCGACGCCGGCTCGACGACGATCAAGGCCGTCGTCATCGACTCCCGCGGCCGCATCGTCTTCACCCACTACGCCTCCAACGAGGGCGACCCCGTGGCGGCCGCCGTCGAGATCGTGCGGCGGGTGCGGACCGGGCTGCCCGAGGGGGCGGTCATCGGGCGCAGTTGCGCGACCGGCTACGGCGAGGGCCTGGTCAAGGCGGCCCTCACCATGGACGAGGGTGAGATCGAGACGATGGCGCACTACCGGGCGGCGGAGTCCGTCGCGCCGGGGGTCACCTCCGTCATCGACATCGGCGGGCAGGACATGAAGTACCTGCGCATCCGCGACCACGCCGTGGACTCCATCTCCGTCAACGAGGCGTGCTCGTCGGGGTGCGGGTCGTTCCTGCAGACCTTCGCGCAGACGATGGGCACGGACGTGCGGGCCTTCGCGCGGGCGGCCATGGACTCGACGAACCCCGTCGACCTGGGCACCCGGTGCACGGTGTTCATGAACTCCTCGGTGAAGCAGGCCCAGAAGGAGGGGGCGGACGTGCGCGACATCAGCGCGGGCCTGTCCTACTCGGTGGTGCGCAACGCCCTGTACAAGGTCATCAAGCTCAAGGACCCCTCGGACCTGGGGGAGAGGGTCGTCGTCCAGGGCGGCACCTTCCTCAACGACTCGGTGCTGCGCGCTTTCGAGCTGCTCACGGGGCGCCAGGTCGTGCGCCCGGACATCGCGGGCCTCATGGGGGCCTACGGCGCGGCCCTGACCGCGCGCATGCACGACAGCGGGCAGGGGGCCTCGTCCCTGGCCACCGTCGAGGCCCTGGAGGGCTTCTCCGTGGAGACGACCCGCAAGACGTGCCGCCTGTGCCAGAACCACTGCCAGATGACGATCTCGACGTTCTCCAACGGGGAGCGCCACGTGTCGGGGAACCGCTGCGAGCGCGGCGCCTCCTTGGAGCGGGTCCCGAAGAAGTCGGAGCTGCCCAACCTCTACGACTGGAAGTACAAGAGGATCTTCGGCTACCGGCGCCTCACCGCGGGCAAGGCGTTCCGCGGCGACATGGGGGTCCCGCGCGTGCTCGGCATGTACGAGAACTACCCGTTCTGGTTCACGATGCTCACCAAGCTGGGGTTCCGGGTGATGATCTCGGGGCGCTCCAACCACGCGCTCTTCGAGGAGGGCATGGAGTCGATCCCCTCCGAGAACGTGTGCTACCCGGCGAAACTGGTGCACGGGCACATCGAGGCGCTGCTGAAGAAGGGGGTGACGAACATCTTCTACCCGTGCGTGGCCTTCGAGCAGGGCAGCGAGGGCGCGGACAACTGCTTCAACTGCCCGGTCGTGGCCACCTACCCGGAGGTGATCCGCAACAACATGGAGCGCCTGTCCGACCCCGGTGTGCGCTTCATCAGCCCCTTCGTCAATTTCTCCAACCGCGAGTACCTGCCGGCCCACTTGGTGGGCGCCTTCAAGGAGCACGGCTACGACATCCCCCTGGAGGAGATGAGGGCGGCCCTGGACGCCGCGTGGGAGGAGGACGCCGCCGTCAAGGCCGAGATCCGCCAGAAGGGCCGGGAGTCGTTGGAGTGGATGCGCGCCCACGGCGTGCGGGGCATCGTCCTGGCCGGCCGCCCCTACCACCTGGACCCCGAGATCAACCACGGCATCCCGGAGGTCATCGTCGGCTTGGGCATGGCGGTCCTCACGGAGGACTCCGTCATCGACGCCCGCCTGGAGCGCCCCCTGCGCGTGCGCGACCAGTGGACCTACCACTCGCGCCTGTACGAGGCGGCGGCCCGCGTCGGCGACGAGCCGGACCTGGAGATGGTCCAGCTCAACTCCTTCGGCTGCGGCGTCGACGCCATCACCGCGGACCAGGTCCAGGAGATCCTCGAGGGGCGCGGCGACGTGCACACCGTCCTCAAGATCGACGAGGTCTCGAACCTGGGCGCCGCGAGGATCCGCCTGCGCTCCCTGGAGGCCGCGGTCTCCGAGCGCTGCGCCCCGGCCCCCCGTGCCGCGGAGGCGGAGGGCACGGCGCCGGCCGCGCGGGCGGGGGCGGAGACGGAGGCGGCCCCCGCCTCGTCGGCTCCCCTGGTGTCGGCGGCGGTCGACACGGCGCTGCACGAGGACCCCGCGTCGGCGGCGGCCCGCGAGGAGCAGGCGGGGGCCAGGGCCGGCCACATCGAGGTGCGCGCCTCCTTCACCAAGGAGATGCGCGAGGCGGGATACGAGATCCTGGCCCCGCAGATGTCGCCGATCCACTTCCGTTTCCTGTCGCCGCTGCTGGCGCGCGCGGGCCTGAGGGTGCGGGTGCTGGAGCGCACCAGCCGCCAGAGCACGGAGACGGGCCTGAAGTACGTGAACAACGACTCGTGCTACCCGGCGATCGTGGTCATCGGGCAGCTGGTCGAGGAGTTCGTCTCGGGGCGCGCCGACCCGGACCGCACGGCGGTGGGCATCACGCAGACGGGCGGCATGTGCCGGGCCACGAACTACGCGGCGCTGCTGCGCAAGGCCCTGCGCGACGCGGGCTACCCGCAGGTGCCGGTGATCGCGCTGTCCGTGCAGGGGCTCGAGGACAACCCGGGGTTCCAGTTGGGCCTGAAGGACATCCACAAGGCGGTCCAGGCCTTCGTCATCGGCGACGCCATCCAGTCGATGCTGCTTCGGGTGCGGCCCTACGAGGCCGTCCAGGGCTCGGCGATGGAGCTGTACAGGAGGTGGGACCGGATCGTGCGGGAGTGGATCGAGGACGGCCGCTCCCAGGAGTTCGGGGGCGGGCGTGCCCGCCGCCTCACCTACGCGGGCCTCATCAGGGCGTGCGTGCGCGAGTTCGACGCGCTGGCCCTGCGCGACATCCCCCGCAAGCCCCGTGTCGGCCTAGTGGGGGAGATCCTCGTGAAGTTCCACCCCGACGCGAACAACCACGCGGTCGACGTCATCGAGGCGGAGGGGTGCGAGGCGGAGCTGCCGGGCCTCATGCAGTTCTTCCACTACTCGTCGGCGACAGCCGAGTGGGACCAGGCGAACCTGGGGATCGGGGGCCGTCAGCGCCGCATCATGCCGCTGGTGCTGTGGGCGCTGGAGAGGTACGAGGCGCCCGTGCGCAGGGCGTTCGCGGCCACGGGCGGCAAGTTCGAGCCGCACCGCAGGATCGGGGAGATGATCCCGCGCTCGCAGGACATCGCGCGCCTGGGCAACCAGGCGGGGGAGGGCTGGTACTTGACGGCGGAGATGGTCGACATGATCGAGCACGGGTGCCCGAATATCATCTGCGCCCAGCCCTTCGCGTGCCTGCCGAACCACATCGTGGGGAAGGGGATGTTCCGGGCGCTGCGCAACCGGTACCCGGAGTCGAACATCGTCGCAGTCGACTACGACCCGGGGGCTTCGGAGGTCAACCAGCTCAACCGCATCAAGCTCATGCTGGCGACGGCGGTCCAGGGGCGGGACGGGTCGGGGGACGACGACGGCGTGCTGGACCTGGTGGGCATCGACTTCGAGGACGCCCCCGGGGCCGGGGTTGGTGCTGGTGCCGGGGGCTCCGGCGGGCGCCGGGTCGTGGGCCTGGGGATGCCGGGCGTGCCGCCCAGGCGTGCCGCGGCGCTGCGGTGACCGGGGGCTGGAGCGTTCTCCACACAAAAGCAAACCGTATGGAAACCTTGGCGAATGTTTAAAACTCATTGATTCCCCGGTAGGACAGGAGTACAATTAGCCTGCCGGTTTCAACCGCGCGCAGTGGTGTCGAGTGCTTCTGACCGAACCGTGAGGAATGGGGAACCCATGTGTGATGACGTCATCCGATGGCGGCCCAGCGGGCCGCTTGTGCGGCCCCTGGTGGCCGGAAGGGCCGGGTGGGGGCGATGACGATGCCGCAGATGTCCTCAGAGCTCGGGGAGCTCGCCAGGCTCGCCGTGCAGATGGAGGATCTGGCGCAGCGGGTGATGGGGGCCAGCGAGAACGTCCCCGACGAGGTCACCGTCGTGGACGGCACTGAGTCCCTGCTGATCACCATGCGTCGTGACGGCAGTGTCGAGGACTTCCAGATGGAGAGCGACTGGAAGGACTCGATCGAGCCCGATGACCTGGGGGACGCCCTCACCATGCTCCTGGGCGAGGCCCAGTACGAGCTGATGAGCGGCTTCGACGAGGCGCTCGTGGAATCCTACGACGGGCCGCAGGAGGATGAGGGCGACGAGTCGATCAACTTCCTCACGGACCCGCGCGTGCGCGAATTCGAGGCCGGGTGGAGGAGTTCCTTGAGAACTCTCGTTCCGACGTGGTGCCCTTGGAGCAGGCGCGCGAGGACGCGGACGCCTATATCGACAGGGTGCGCGCGATGCTCGCCGACCCCTCCCTCGGCGCCGGCAGCGGGGAGCCCGACTGCGGCTCGCCGGTGAGGTGCGAGAGGATGGCCGGTCGTCCCACGGCGATCCATGTCGACGGCTACTGGGCCGGGACCACTCCTTTCGTGACGGTGAGAGCGGCGATCAGGAACGAGCTGACGACCGCCGCCGAGGATGTCTCCGCCTTGTCCCAGGACCTGGCGTCCCAGGGCACAGCTGTGCTCTCGCAGTTGATCGGCAACATGATGCAACCATTGGAGTTCCCGGAGAGGAGGGGCTGATGTCCAGGGTGTCCGGTGACGGTTTCTCCGTCAACACCGATTCGCTCCGTGACGACGCGACGAAGTGGGCCCAGCAGGCCTTCGCGCTCGCGGAGGGGCGCCAGGCTGTGCAGAACTCGTGCGGGCTGAGGGTGAGCGGGGGCAATGAGATCCTCACAGCTGCCCTCGAACTCGTTCGTCAGTACGTTCAGTTCTGCTCGGACGGCGAGGAGGAGTTCTTCTCCACTGAGGAATCCCTTCTAGTGGCTGCGAACGAGTACGAGGACACCGAGTCGGAGATTTTCAAGAAGGGGTGAGCGGCATGGCCGATGCGACGAATCATACGGAGAAGCTCCAGCGCGCCGTGGAGGACCTCAAAGGTGGTCAGGAGAAGGTGCGTCAGGTCGCCGATGCGGCGTCTGGGGTCCTCAGAGGCATGGGGTTGTCCGGTGTCGCCGAGAAGGTTGATCAGGTCTCACAGAGGGTGGACCAGTCATGCTCACAGGCGTACAACAATGCTAATGAGGCGCTCAGGAAGCTGCTGGCCCAGGTGTGCATCCGCGATCTTGTTGACGTCCTCAAGGAGGAATTCGCCCCACCGCTGACGGCGGTGGACGCCCTCGTCACGGAGCTCAAGGGCCGGAACATCATCGACTGGTGGGGCATCGGTGCGGACGCGTACAGGGAGCACACCGACGTGCAACGTGATGCCGCGGGTGAGCTGAGTGAAAGCGCGAACATGGTGGCGGACATCATCCTCAACGATATGAGGAGCGCGCAGGAGCTCTCCGATGCGATTGCTATCGCTATTGTGGCCGCAGTCGGGGGGTTCGCCCTTGGTTGCATCAGCCTCCCGCCCCCGGTGACGCCGGTGGGTGTCGCTTTGATTATTCTTGCGGTGGTGGGGTTCATCACGGCGCTGGTCAATTGCATCGCCGCGTACAACAAACGCCAAGCGGACATCAGGGAGGGGCTCGCCAAACTCAAGGCGCCCCCCGCCGGTGGGAAGTCGAAGTTCGGCAATGGGCACTGGCCGCAGCGGACACTGTACTCCTGATGGAGCAGCACCCATCATCGGCCCCGGCCCCGCCGCCTGGGAGCGGCGCTCCGGTGCCCTTGCCGAGCGTGCCCCCTGCGCCGCGCAAGCCGCTGTTCCGATGGAGGGATGCCGTCGGCCTGGGCATCCTACTGCTGGTCGTGTTCCCGCTGCTGCTCTACTCCTGCCACTTGGTGTCGCGCTCTTCTGATGAGGGCCGTCAGTCGGATCCCGCTTCCCGCGAGTCGGGCATCGACGAGGTGTCCGTCATCCCCTGGACGGTGGACGGGGACATCCTGTACCCCTTGGCTGCGGTGCGCCCGGCGGACGAGTGGGCCAATGGGGCGCGGCGCGCGTGGAGCGTCGGACTGTCATCGGCGAGCGGCATCGGTTCCACGGGCAAGCGGTACGCCGCGAACGGGAACGTGATGGTCGCCCTGGACGGCGTCGGCACGTGGGAGAACACGGTGAGGGGCTGGGATATCAGCGGGGGCGTGCCGCGTGAACTGTGGTCGTACACGGTGCCGTCCGCGGACACCCCCCATGTCGGGCTCGAACGGCGCAGTGTGTGGGTGGGCGACACACTCTTCGTCGGGCGCTACGCGATCAACGGGCGCACCGGCCAGACCGTGTCGTTGTCGTGGCTGCGACAGGACGGCTCTGGGCGCGGGGACAAGGACCTCATCGTCACCACGGGTCCTCTGCTGGTGGCGTGCGACCCCGGTACGGGCGGGTGCACGGGGCACTCGGCCGACGGGAACGTGATGTGGGAGGCGTCCACGGGGGTGCGGGACTACGCCATGCGGGGCAGCGCCGCATCGGGCGGGGACGAGTGGATCTGGCTGGACGGGCTGGGGGAACCTGGTGTGTTCCTCAACACCGCCACTGGCGGGGTCAAGCGTGCCGAGCGCCGGGCGACGGGGAAGTGCTGGAGCGCGGGGGCGGTCGACGGGTGGCTGGTCGCGTGCGAGGGGGATTCGCAGATCGCCGCCTTCGCTGCGGACGGGACCGCTGTCGGGGCCTTCGGCGCGGCGCGCTGGCCGGTCTCCACGCGGGGCGAGGGCGAGTGCTCGGACGCGGGCGTGCCTGTGTGGCAGGGCACTCCGACGCTGGACGAGGCGACCGCGTACTACCGCGACGGCGATGAGTCCCGCGTTCTGGGTGTTCTCACGGCTGCGGATTGCGGGTACGTCGAGTACCGCACGCCCGGGGGACTGACTGCGACCATCGATATCTCGGGTGATGATCCCGATCTGTGGCAGTTCGTCCTCGGCAAGTTCGGGCAGCCAAGCATAGGGGTCGGCCAGTGGCTCCATTTCGCCATCAGTGACGGAGGGCGGATCCTGGCGGTCGGCAACACTGTGCTCGTCGATGTGGGCAGTGGCGAGCACGTGGGCCTTCCGCGCGTGGCCGACTCCCCGGATCAGCTCCCCCTCAAGGCCCCTGGGTTGGTGCTCAGCGCGGATGGCGGCGGTGTCGTCGCCATTGCGCCGGGCCATTGAGCCGACCAGGAGTTCTCAGTCGGAACCGTCCGTTTTGTGGTATCGGGGTGAGGTGTCCAGGGCGGTGCGGTCGGGGTGGGCGTTGATGGTGGTGGGGTCTGTGCCGCGGTATGTGTAGACGGGGTCGTTGTCGAAGACGGTTTGTATGGCCAGGAGGCCGTCGGCGTAGTCGGCGACGGTCTGGGCGGTGGGCTCGGTTCCGGGGAACTTGTCGAGCAGTGGGTTGGTGTCGGGGTACTGGGTGGGGTCGGCGGTGTCCAGACCGTTGGGGTTGAGCAGGGGTTGGTGGCCGGTGGTGGCGGTGGCGACCAGGGACTGGACGATCTGGTTGCCCGTGGCTTGGGGCCAGCGCTGCATG